>Ga0255772_10000274_pt1 | contig 51529 bp, 69 predicted proteins | sample 071ome_34_FD_179970 | JGI IMG/M metagenome (GOLD analysis project Ga0255772, IMG submission 179970) | Coastal salt marsh microbial communities from the Groves Creek Marsh, Skidaway Island, Georgia - 071411BT metaG (version 2) | ecosystem: Environmental > Aquatic > Marine > Intertidal zone >...
AGGCAACGAGTCACGGGCGGTCTTTCCCCTATGGACATGTTGCGTCGTCGTGATTTGAAAATGCTCAAAGAAGCCAAGTCTCCAAAGGCGCTGGCTCACAAACGCAAATACGAAACTGAATACGAGTCTACGCCCGCGCGTAAGAAATACCGACGGGAGTTGGAGAGTGAGCGTCGCAAGCGCGGGGTCGCTGGAAAAGGCGGTAAAGACATGAGCCACACCAAGAGGGGGACAATCGTTCCCGAAGACCCGCACACCAACAGGGCGCGCTCTCACCCGTCAGTAGGCTCAACGCTCAAAATGGTCATCGTCAAGGCTCCACAAATGAACCTGTTTGGTCAGTCTGCTGAATGCGAATTGTGCAAAGCGCCCATGAGTGGACAAGAGGTGGCTCTGTCAAACCAACGAATGGGCGTATCCGTATGCACGCCCTGCATCATGAAAGAGCAAGAAAAAATCAATCAAGCGAACGACATGATGTTTCACGGAGAACCAATGGACATCGCCATGCGCTTGCTCAAGGAGCAAAAGAAACTCTTCGTTCAAGGACAGAAGACCCTTGACGGGCAACCTGCCTTCGTGCCGACTGACTTTGCGGCGGAGAATGAGCGAAGGCAAGCCGCCCTAAAGGAGCGACGAGCAAGAGAAGCGCGCGAGGCACAGCGGCGAAAGAATGCCGTTGGTCTTACTCCTCTTCCTCATTTTCAGCAGAACCCGGAATAGGGATGTTGTTCAGTTTCTTGACAACCAAGTTCACGACTTGATACCCAACCTCAATGATGATGAGAAGCGCAAGGATAAACCAAAACGCTTCCATCATTGACCACGCCTCGCGATGATGTCATCAATACGAAGGATGGAGCAAGCAACCTCGGTGGCTGACTTGATGATTTGTTCAACAAGCGCGGCAGGTTCCCACACATTGTGTGGTCGCATATCAACGATAGAACCTTCTCCTGTGAAGTCAATGTAAAGCCCCATGTTGTCGCTGACTGAACGCAACTCCATAACCACATCAAGAGCATCCATGCCAGCGTTGCTGGCAATAGCGGCAGGGATGATTTCAAGAGCATCAGCAAACGCCTCCATGCACATACGCTCACGAGCAGTAGACTGTCGCTCATGTGTAGCGTGATTGCGCACAGCCATCGCCAACTTGGAGAGGACTGCACCACCGCCGGGGTAGAGTCGCTTGTCCTTCAAGTAAAGACAGGCTACACCAAGGGCATCGTCAAAGGCGCGCTCGTATTCATCCAGCGTTTGTCGGGTCGCACCCCGAACAATCATGGTGATGGTATCGCTCTCCTTTGCTTCAACAGAAACATAGTCAAGGTCGCCGATGCGGATAGGTTTGATTGAGCCTTCAATGCGTGTGTCCTCTTCGGGAACATCGGTGATGCGGTGATAAATAGGAACACCTGTGATACGCGCAATGCTATCAATGTCGCTTTGTTGCACACGGCTCACAACACCAATGTTTTGAGCATCAAGGTATTTCGCAACGGCTTCATGAACTCCATCACGGACAATGAGAATGTCAGTCATCTCTGCGATGGCTTTGCTGATGTTGCCCAAAATCTCCATCTCTTGGTGACGGATTGCTTCAAGTTGAGCAGGGTCGCTAATTTGCATCTGCACATCTTCGTAGTTGAATCCGTCAAGACCACCGTCAAGCATCAAAACGCGAGGGTTCTCCTTGCCTGCAAAATCGGGGTTAGCAAAAGTCTTGTTGAGAACAAGTCCACTATGAATGTAGGAGTCGCTCATGTCGCCACCTGCTTGAGTAAGTGTGCGAACACGGTCAAGGTTTCCATTAACAGTCAGCGCCGCGTTTTCAACAAGTTGAGCGGCGAAGCCAAGGGCAGACTCGGATGCTTTACCGCGCAAAGCAGTTGCGGCAACCAAGTCAACGCCGATGTTCGTTTCGGGATGCGGCATGTCTTCAAGAGCAATCTTGGATGCTTTGTTATATGCGCGCACGATTGTTTGCGGGTGGATGCCTCGCATGAGCAATCCTTCGCTCAAGGCCAGCATTTGTCCAGCCAACACAACCACGCTGGTTGTGCCGTCTTTGCACACTTCTTCTTGCGTCTGACTCGCTTGAACCATCATCTGCGCACCGGGATGTGCAGTTTCAAGTTCTCGCAAAATCGTGATACCGTCGTTGGTCACGATTGTTTCTCCGCGTTCGTCAACGAGCATTTTATCCATTCCCGCGGGGCCAAGCGTTGACCTCACGGTTTCAGCCACTTGCACAGCGGCGCGAATGTTGCTCATTTGGGCTTCTCTTCCTGTTTTCCTTTCTTCTGTCATTGGGGTCACCATCCTATTTGGTATTCTTCAATCATGCCCGTCTCTTCATTTCGGCCTTTCACAAAGCCTTCGTTCCTCCCATGAAGAAACAGGTCATGATTGAGTTTGCAGTCTGCGATGCAGTATTTGATTACCTCAGCGTATCGTCCTTCGCGCCACGCTACGGGCGCATCTGCTGAGTCCATGATTTCTTTCCCTTTCCCAAGTGTGTGCTTGCATAGAGAATCAAGTTGATGACTCTTACCACATGCTTCTCGCACCGTCCATGAGGTGTCAACGATTGATTCTTTTTTGTTGAGCAAGACGCCAGCGTAGTGCATGTCAAGCGCGTCTCGGAGAACGGGAAGGTCAAAGCCTCGGATGTTGTGACCGACAATGAGTCCTCCTTCGTCAACATGCTTCTTTAGATGCTCACCGAGTTCACGAGGATGGAGAGGATGCATATGCGCGCCTGCTACAATTACATCGTCGGCTTTGCTGAACACATGGGCTTCTTCACCATCCCATGTTGCAACGACGGTTGGGTCAAACAAATGCGTCTTTCCCCAACCGCCAATTTCATGCGAGAAGTTGCTTGTTTCAATATCAATCGCCATCACTTTACTCATGCTTATTCCTCCTTGAAGCGAACATAGACAGAGTTGCCCACCCGATAAGTGTTGAAAAGACCTTCCACATCTTTGAACCGCTTGTAAACGGTGGGCTTACTCTTACCGAGTTGATTTGCGTATCGGTCAAACATGTCGTTCTTGAGAACCCATCCATCGCCCCTGCCTTCAATTTCGCTGGCCTTACAAGCCTTGAAAGCGTTGTTCCATTCATCACGGCGAGCGACCTTTTCAGCGGCTTTAGCGCCAACCTCAACTTCGGACTCAAGCCAAAGAACGAGTTGCTCGTAAATGTCGTAAAGCATTTCGGTGGCGACTTCAACATCGTCGCCGGTCACCTTCCACTCCCCATCATGGGGAATATCATCGCGCATCACTCTCATCAAAGCAAGGTGCGTAGCAAATAGAACGGTGTAGTTGAGAATGTTAGGGATGAATGAGCAGACCACATCCGATAGGTGCTTCTCCATGCCGCGAACGAGTGTGTAGTATTCTTCAACTGATGCAAGAATCTGCGGCTCAAAGGATGGGTCAATGGTAAACATCTCATGCATACAGGCGCGAGCGATTTCTTCCTTTCCGGCAGGAGAAAGCGCATCCCATTCTTCATCGGTGGTGTTGCTCATCAAAAGAAGGCGTTGCCGCGTTCTTTCAGCAATGCCCGAAAAGTGCAATGCGATGTCGTCAAGAGACTGAACCTCGGTAAGTTTGTTTTTGAAAACACCAGCCATTCTTCGCTCCGACACCATCTGTCGCATATCATCACTCCACGGTCGGTAGAGCAGAAGCACTCTTTGAAACAGACCTTTGGTCAACACATATTCCTTCACACCGCTTGGTGGGAAAGAGGTAATCCAAAACGATACGCGCGATTCAGTTTCAACCTTACCGTTCTTCATGTGCTTGGTCAAGGTGTTGCTATGGCTTCCGACGGGATTCATTGCTTGTTGAAGGTAAAGGATAACCTCGGAAAAGAATTGCTTGGGGTTGGACTGCAAGAGGATTGAACCTTCATCAAAGTTCAAACACTTCTTGCCGCCAAGCAAGCCTTCCTTCTCAACGGTTTCGTATCCACCTTCACCGTCGCTGATTGAGTCAATTGACCCAATAAGCGCACTATCTGTTCCGCTGGTGAACATGTCGGTGTTCAATCCGGCCTTCTCTGCAACTTCGCCTGTAAACTCCCACGCGATGGTCTTTCCCGAACGGGTTGGCTGTATCCAAAAGACATGGATTCGCGGGTCAAGGGCTGACGCCCAAACGGGTATTCTCACATAATCCACAAGGGCTTGACCTTGCAGATAGAAGAAGGAAATAAGACCGGGGACTTCGTTAAAAAACGAAGTCGTCCGAAACCTCTCAAGGTATTCCTTCATCATCGGGTATTCTTTCACAGCGGTGTATTGGTTCCACATTCTTTGGGGCATTCTTCTTCTCTCCTTTGGGGGGTGGCTGATGCTTCGGGTATGGTGTTCAGCCTATAACCATTTCTCATTTTATCAATTATCGCTATACTATTATAAGGATAATTGTTGAGTGTATATAAATGATGCAATTAAAATCACCTCTCCACGCGAACTTCGTCTTCGCTGGTCAAGACTTCAATCACTCTGTTGCGCAACACTTTCCCCATGCGGGGAACATCGCGCAAACAGTCACCGCATGCGGCTTCTTCAATTGAACCGCATGCGGCAATGATGGCGTCAGCCATGTCGGGGCCAATGCCGGGAATCGTAAGTAGCATATCCGCGCGCACATCGTTTGTGCTGACTCGTCGGACTGCTTGCGCACCGTGGCGACTTGCTTTTTTGTAGGTCTTCTCATGAAGAGCGACCATGAATGCTGATGCCTCAGCGACATTCGGCGCTCGGTAAATGAGGCAACCGAAGTCAGCGACAACACGACCGAGGAAGCCTGTCATCTGTTTGAGGGCTTGACTTGCGGTGATGGATGAGCCACGCTCACGGGCGCGGGCTACATAGCCACCAATTTCGCCCCAAATGACTAAGCCGTAGTTGCCGTCGTTTGCATCCATGTTGTCAAGTTGTCGCATAAGGTGTCCACTTCTCATGGATGAGAAGAGGTCATCAATGCTCTTGGCTTCAATCAACCAATCGCCACATCGGTAATCACCGTTGACAAGGTTTTCACGCGCTACGGCAATGCGTGGTGAACGGGACTTGGCTCGTCGCTCAACTGCTGAGACAAGTGAGCCGCGCTCGTTTGTATCAATAACGAGAGGCGGATTCATGCTTGACACCCCTCATGCTTAGGGAAAACAAGCACTCTTCGGTATTCAACTCGCTTGTTGCTCACCTTGCGCTTCTCAAGAAGCCCATCGTTTACAAGTTTCGTCATGAGTTTCACCATTTTGTGATGGCTCATGCTTCGCAATGTGTCACTATGTTTGCAAAGTTCGGAGCGCGCTCTCCATGTTGAATCAATGTTCAACAACAATTCAATCTGCCATTCTTCAATCATGTTATCACCTTCAAAGCAGAATAAATTGTTGCGATTTCCTTCATGTCTTTTTCATTCTTGAGCCAAATGTTCTCGCAAATAGTCTTGATAGGCGTGCCTTTCGCTTTGATTTCGTAAGCGTTATTCCATCCTTTGAGATTGACATTGTAGTCCATGTGGTCGTAAGAATCAACAGTAGCCCAAACAATAATTGCTTTGTTGCTGACATATTTTTCTAATTGATGTGGAGGTATCATTCTCCCTAATTTGACCCATTGCTCTTCGGTCACGGTTTTGACCTCAATCGGCACACCATCAATTTGTAAATCGCCTTTGCCTTTTTGAACATCAAAGGTTCGCGATAGGTAAAAACTGACGGCGGCTTCCGCCTTCAACCCGATAAATGTTGAAGACACATTGTTGTGAGAATAGTCTCCTACGCGCTCATTATGTTTCTCAACTTCTCGTTTCGCTAAAGCATAGGTTTCTTTGACTTCTTGAGGCGTGAGTTGAACTGTCTCCGTAGCGTCTTGATGTTCACCTGTTCCATCCCACAACTTGCAACGGCCAATGCAAAGACCCTTTCCAATAAGGCTCTCGCATCGCTCCATGTAGCCTCCGTCAACGATTGAACGGATTTGATACTCCGTCACCGACGGGTCGTAGTCAGCCCATTGAAGTTGCTTGATGAAGTCGTGCATGGTGAGGATGTGTTTTTCTCTCATCTGCACCGTAGTGCGCTGAACGGGGAGAAAGTTGCGTAGTCGCGATGCAAGGTAAATAGCCAAACTCGCGCGACTGATATGCGGAGGGTTGCTTCCGACTTGACAGGCAGATTCCATAAGGCAGGGGAGGATTTTGATGCTCCCCATGCTCACCGTCTCAAAGTCAACAGGCTCGCCCGTGACCTTGAATTGGCTTTCTCGCACTTGCTTGACAGGGAGGTGGACTCCTTTCTCGCCATAGAAATAAGCGGTGTTGCGCGGCTCTTGAGCCAAGTCGCAAATCTCATCCCATGACAAAGTAAGCAACTCTTCACTCGTTAGAGGAATGCTCCAACGAAGCACATGTTGCTTGGCGTTGTAGGAGTTGGGGACACGGATGACTCGCGCCATGTCAAACGGCACAGTCGGGTCCATGCAATAGAGTTCCATGTCCTTCTTCCATTTGTTGATGACCTTCTTACCTGCCGCTTTGATGTGAGAAACTTGCGCACCGCTGGATGGCAGATGCGTCTTCTCAAGTGAAATCCAAATGTGAAATCCATTGCCGCTGAACCAAACGCCATGATTGATGTTCTCTTCCAGCAGGTATGCTTGGAGACGACGAACTTGCTCAACAACTTCATCACCGTCAACCTCAATCATGTTGCTCCCCTTGCGATACTTTTTGTCAAAGTCCAACACGAAGTTGCTGACAACGGCGGTGTTGTATTCCGCGCGTCGTCCGTTTGGTTTGACCGCTCGGAAGCCATAGACGGACATGTAAGCGCATTGAGAGTTCTCAAGGCTCTTCCAATAGCGTTCAAACTCGGATTGGTTGTTGACAATTTTTCGGAACAGACCAACTTCTTTCGGGAAATCAAACTTAAGCGCCTTCATGGTCAAACCTCATTTTAGCAGTAATCGCAAACTCAAGCAATTTGTCAAGGCACGATGGGCATGCGGTGTATCTCGTATGACGAAGACCTCCGCTTTTCTTTCCACACAATTCACACGCTTTCATTCGCTCACCTGTATTGCATATTTTGGACACAGTTCAAGGTAGTCGCAGTAGGAGCATGGAGAGAAGTTGTAGTTGTCTTTTGCGATGGGAAAGTTTTGGTCCAAATACATTTTAATCAACTTCTTCAAATCGTTCATCATTGCTCGCTGGCTCGCTGGCTTGGCGTCTTCAATCGTCCAATGGTCAGCGGCAGAGTAGCGCCATCCCCATTGCGTGACGGGTCGGTCAATGCCGCGTTCTTGCAAATACGCGCTATCGCAGTTGTCAATCAAGAACTTGTAAAAAGCCATCTCCTTACGCATGGAAGTAAGTTTGTAGTCACTCCACTTACCTGTCTTCAATTCGTAAAGCATCAGCCCTCCGTCGTCAGCCTCAAACACTCGGTCAATGATGCCGACGAATTGAACAGGGATTTTGCCGTAGCCGCCAATGTCCATGTCAAGACGAACCTCAAGACGAACCTCGTTCGCAAGCGGCAGAGGGTTGTCGGGATTCATTTTCATTCGCGCATTTTCAAACTCCATGAGCCAATTCATGTTGCGGTAGTAGTCCTCATGATAGAAGGGGAAGTCTTTGTTCTCCGCGCGACGATTAGCAACAATGGTCTTCTCTGCGGGGATGCGGCTTTTGAGGTAAGGCGTTAAGTCCTCACCTTTCTTCAACAAATCTCGGAAGCCCTGCATGACCCCCATGCCCTCTAAGTCTTGATAGAACAGGTCAAGGCCGTTGTGAACATCGTCACCAACAACGAGGTGCTTGACCAAACCTTGCGGCTTGGGGTAATTCTGTTGCAACCACATCTGTTGCGCGCACCACCCAAGCGAACCTGCGGTTGATTTGCTGATGCGAATCACAATACCGTCTTTGCCCATTTCGGGAGTCCAAGCATAGGATGAGCCATCCTCGTAGATTTTAACCATGAAACGGCCTCCCATTTGCGTCTTCTCTGTCCATCTCACTTTCCATGTTGCGCAACGCTAAACGCTTTGAGCGTTTGATGCTCTCTGTGTTTATCGTGAACAATTCTTCGTCAAGTTCGTTTGTGTAGATTTTCACAACGGTGGCGGATGGGACGAGAGTGTAACCTTCTGCGGTCTTCACGCCCAAATAGTCACCCAACAACGCGTCTCCAAAAAACATGTCGCCGCTGACTTCTTTGATTTTTTTGGTCCCTGTTTCAAAATAGGTGATAACAACCTGCATCAGTTATCCCCCTGTTGTTCATTGTAAAACTCCCCCGTTGTTGGGTCAAATGATTTCTTCACCCAATCACGAGGATGTGGGATGCGCGTTCGTTTTTTGAACTCTTCTGCGGTTATGACATAATCGCTGTCGGGTCGTTGTGGTCGCGGAACAGGGATTTGCTCATCGGGGAAGCGGCTGTTCCACGCGGCGATGAGGTCCTCAACTTTGTTCGCCATGTTCAAAGCATGGTCAAGGTCGTCGTTCACCTTGTTAAGCGCGTTTTCAAGTTCGGACACTTTCTCGTCAAGGTCGTCGTTCACCTTCTCAAGCGCATGCTCAAGTTCGGACACTTTGTTTTCAAGTTCTGCTATTTTTTCTTCGTTTTTGTCGGTCATTTTTCTCACCAATATGTTGCGGGTCGGGGTTCTCCCATAGCGGCTTCAAGGTCCCAACCCAAGACCTTGAAGATTTCTTTGATTTTGTTTTGAACGAGTTTTTCAATGACTGCTTTACGGTCAATCTCAAACCCATCCAAGTCTTGCTCTTCACGATAGGCGGCATACTTGGTTGGCGGTAGCCCAATAGGAGGATGAGCCACATACACCCAAGCAACCGAGTTGCCTTGAATAAATGCATCGCGCTTGTCTTTGACGATGTGTTTGTTGAAGTATTGCGCTCCTTGCGCGGCAGGAGTTTTAGAAGGAAACACGCCAACCCGTGTAGATTGTGTGATTTCCTTCAAGTTGTATTCACCACGACGGAGAGGCATCACCATGTCAAGAACAGCGTTGCGCACATCACCTTCGGAGGCTCCTGTGCAAACGAGTTCAAGAACAGTCTTCTCAGCCTTCTTGCTGATTGGTGCTTTACCGCTCCCCTTCATCAGTTGAGCGTTCTTCCACTTGCCTTTGTCGGCTTCGGGATAAGACACGATACCAGCATAGCGATTGTAGGTTTCAAGATACCAATAGTCCATGTAAGCCTCAAGTTCAGCGAACAGTTTCTTGTTGCCCGTCTGTTCTTGAACAACCTCAGTCACGCGCTTCGCCAAATGTTCAGCATCCTCAAGCGGGACTTGGATGAACGCTGAATCGGTGAAGCCGTAAATGACATTGTAGCCCATGTTGGTAGCAACGGTGTCAAGGAGAGCAATGCATCGGCGACCCTCGGAGAGAATGGTTTCAGCAATGTCCATGTCCGACCAGCCGTAGCCAGCGTGAGCCGTCATACCATACAGCGACGCCATGACGCGCTTGACTGCAAGTTGCGTGGTGTTCCAAGCCGCTCGTATCTCCTTCGTCTCAGCGTCGCGCATGTTCTTTTTGCAAACATCACGATAGTCAAAGAGGTAGTCAACGATTTCGGGGAGGATACCCTTCTTGGTTTGGTCCCAATAGGTTCCGTTCTCCATCGCAAGAATGCCGTCACCGGGTCCGTCGCGCTTAGTTGTCCAGCACAAGTTGTAACCTGTCATCAATGATGGATACAGCCCCTTGTAGTCAAGAACGGCAACATTCTTGTAAAGCCCGTTGTCCTTCTTGATGAACTCAGCACCCTTCAAGTCTTCGCGTTGCGCTTGGTATCGGGAAGGTGCTTTCTTTCCCGTTCGTCGGGAAATCAATCCGCGTGCAAAGTTCGTGACATTGGAGACTGAACTCAACGACACGCCTGTCAAGCGCACCATCTCCACGAAGAAGTCCGTGACATTGCGTGCCTCGTCAATGCCTCGTAGCAGAACGGTGTCAAGCAAACAGTAGTCCACAAACTCCCCCCAATACTCATACCAGCCGTTGTGAACGGTCATGCCGTCAATCTCTTCGGTGAGTTTTGAGCCAAGTCCAAGCGTCTCAGCAATGGTATTCAACTTGAGATTGGGCAGTTGACCACCACCACTATCCTTCCACACACGCTCAAAGCCTGTGCCGCTTCCTTCGGGAGCGGCGGTGTCAAACTGCCAGCGACCAGCGATTGGTTGAGCGTCGTATCGGTAGCGCTCTCCACGCTTCGGGTAGCGGATGATGCCGAGAGGACTCAACTTTGACGCGCCGCCCTGTCCGTAAATCTTGTCAAGGCGTTCAATCATGTGAGGGATGTCAAAGAAGGTTCCCGCGTGAGCAATCATCATGTCGGGGTTGCGTTCGTTGAGGAAGCGAATGAAGTCATCATACATTTCCTTCTCCGAATTAAAGAGGCGCAACTTGTATTCTTCATCACGAACCTTTCTGTTGAGAACGGGGCGACCTTTCGGTGCAATCTCTTGGGTGTAAGGACAATTGGTTCGCTCATCAGCCCATGCAAAGACAACGGGTGTGTCAAGGTCGGAGTCAATGACAGCGATGACGGTCGTGAAGTTGTCATCACCTGTGTCACATTCAATGTCATACCACCACTTGCGAGGCTTCCACCTCGGCATCTCAGCAACATTGTTGATGAGGTATTGGTCTTGGTAAAACACATCAGCCTCGTAAGTTCCAGCAACCGTCTTGGACATGTTGAAAATGTCGTAAGACGAGTCAGCCTCAACCTTCCAAAGTTTGGTTCCGTCAAGTCCTTCAAACACTTCATCCTTGAGGATTCGCGCGGTAGGGAATGAGCGAAGCATGGTGTTGATTCGGAACTCCGATGTGTGACATGGGATGAACATGTGAGGGTAGTAGTTGTGAACTCTCTTCTCCATCAACTTACCTTCATCGTCGCGCCACCGTGTGTAAAGTGTAGGTGGTCCGTCGTCATGGTGGATAGCGTCAACAATCATTCGTCCAACTCCTTCGGCCATGTCACCATTTCGTAGCACTCCTTGCAGAGTTTGTCGTAGTCATCTCGTGAGTCGCAGTCTTCACCGTTGCACATCAAGCATTCTTCGGTCATTGGTCAACCCCCTCTTGGTGTTTGAGAATCAGCGTCGTGTCAACTTCTTGGTGGACGAGAACGAAGGCGCTTCGGTTGCCGATGTGGAACTCAACATCTCCGCTACCCATCATCCTCAACAACTTGGGTAGAGACGATGAGAACACCGTTTCAACCGTCGCGTTTTTGTGACAGTCAACATCAATGCGTCTGCTCATTCGCGCGCCAAGACTGTTGCCTGCACTCACCGTCATCTCGTTGTCGTCAACGCTGATGCGAACGGGCGAGTCTTTGGCCGTGACCTTCATCATGGCTTCAAGACCATGCAGTTCGCTCATGACCAGCGTGCCGTGACAGTCAAGTTCAGCGCGCCCCAACTTGGACCACCCATTCTTTACCGCACTCTCCACCGCCATATGCGCTCGCGCAACAGATTGGTGCGACAGTATCTCTGTGTAGGTGGGTGTGCTGAACTCGTCGTTGCCGTTCTTCAAAGAGAATGCGCCGCCGACATGTCGGATGACCGTCTTTGGTTCCTTCGCCGCCTTGAGGAAGGCGCACACTTTGTCAAGGTAGGGGATGTAAACATCTCCCGACCGATAAGTCACTTCATTATCCAAAAGAACAGGGATGCTCTTGGAGCAGTAGTGAGTATCAACATCAACTGCACCATGAATGGTCATATCCGTAATACCACAAAGGAGGTCGTTGACCCCCTCACCGAATCCCGAAAGAAAACCAAGTAGCGTGTCTGTGGATACGACGGCTTGAGCCAATGTCAAACCATCACCCCTTCGTCGCGCATCTGTATCTCAATGCATCGCTGACAGGTTGGGAGTTTATCATCATCGCCTACGCAAGCGTAGGTTCCGACGGCTCCACAGATTCGCGCTTTGTTTTTTCCTTTAATGTGAATCACCTCTTGTTTCTTCATTTTCGTCACCTTTAACATAGCGCAAGCAAACGCAGTCGTAAAAGAAAATCGCTTCTTCTCCGTTGACAATCAACCGTTCTTGAACTGCACCGACGCCGCAACATTGAGAACAATCGGGGTCGGGTTTGACGCTCCAATTGACAAACACACAATCGCATGGGTGCATGTAGAACTCAACATCAACACATTCGCCTTCGTAGTTCCGAAGAGGGCGCTCCATCAAATGCTCACCCGTTCCTCCGCATTCGGGGCATTGTGGGTTTGCTTCGTAAGTTGGCTTGTCCTCTTCGCTACGCTCTTCTGCGTTGTTGTGCGCTGGTTTGCCTGTGCGCTTCCATGTCATCAAATGTCACCCTCTCGCAGTTCGGGAAGTCCAAACCATTGAGGCGCTTCGTCCTTCTTGGTCACCATGATGGTGCGTCGCTGGTCAAGCAGGTTCGGATTGGTTTTGATTTTGACGAACTCAACATCGTAGCGCGTTTCACCTGTCGGAGAACCGTCTTCACCACGAACTTTGTTCTTGTGGAAGTAGAGGATTTGGTTGAGGTAGTTGGTGGTGTGTTTCTCCCATGCTGGCTTCTTGCCGATAACAGCGCCCGACTTGTCTTGCAGTTCTCTAAAGTGCGTTTCAAAGTAAACATTGACGCCGAGCGACATGAGGGTTCGTGCGATGGTTGTCAGTTGGTGGAAGCGCGTAGTGCGAATCTGCCAATTGAAGCGCAGGCCAACTTGCTCGTGTGGCTTGACCTTTGCACCGATACCGTCGGGTGCAGTCCCCAAGTCTTCAATGAACATACAGTTCTTGGCTACTTCATCCCAAAGGTCAACCGCTGTGATGAGGACTGAGTGGAGGCGAGGTCGGTCGCCACGACCTGCCGCCCAATCAACAAGCGTCTGTCCAATTTTCATGACGCGGCGATGCGTCGCAGGGTAGTCAATGGCTTCACGAATATCCCCGTCCGCGTCTGTTTGTTGAAACATAACATTGGGATTAAGGCAACGAATGTTCTTCGCATGCTCTCGGTGATGAGTGACGCGGGTGGTTTGTCCACCACCGTCAAAGTCCAACACGAAGATAACATCTCCGCGCGCTTTTTCTTCGTCAGTCATGCTATCCAAGACGATGCCTGTTTTACCGACGCCTTCGGGACCAATGAGGCCCATGAAGATTTGACTCGTCGGAACCTCGTCGCCAGCGTTCACAATCTCATCCCATACGGATACACCGATGGGCTTCTTGACAGGAGCAGGGGTGGGTTCGTTGAACTCACCCGTTGTCGGGTCAAAGGCAGGGGCTTCTTCTTGCGTTTCTTCTTCTGCTTGCTTCTTCAAATCGTTAAGGTTTGGCAATTTTCTCACTCTCCGTATTGGTTGATTGATGTGTCGCCGCCTTCACCAGCAGGGATGGCGAGGCGTGGGACTGCGTAAACACCGAAAGTCTTGATGGCAGGTTCGGGACCGTTTTCTGTGGCGCGCACACTCAATCGTCCAAAGACGATGACCGTGGACTTCACAGCGTAGGGCTTCCAACCTTCTTCGGTTGCGTAGTCAAACGGATGGCCGAGGTCACCGAGCAATCCGTGGATGTAGCAGGGCAGGTTTTGACGGCGGCTACCGTTGAATGTCCGCATGAGGTCAAAGGATGATAGGCTCATAGAGTAGTCGTGACCGATGGGGTCCCACTCTGATTCGCGCGATTCCTTTCGCATGTCGCTGACTTTCCCTCGGACGAAGACGAGAGGGCCAACCGGGTTGTAGCCGGGGACAATCTCTTGACGAGTTTCAAAGACTTCTGCGAGAGTTGAGAGGTCTTTGATATGCGCATCAAGACTTGGGATGAGACGGTCGGGACGAATAACCGGACGAACTTCCTCATCAACAAAGTCGTTACCGTATGTGAAAGCCGCAGGCATTGGGAAGGCGTTGTAGGTATCAGCCCATTCGGGTTTGACATTCTCGGATTGAGGACGAACCTTGAGTGTTCCTTCTTGGAACAGTTGAGGCACGAACCAATCATCAGCGTCCTTGCTGGTCACGGTGATGCGCAACACACGCTGGTCGTTGAGGAAGTTGTCTTTCTCATTGCCGAGGAAGTAGTAGGTGCGTTGGTGTCGGTAGGGTGTGATGGGTTCTCCGTAGCGGGACCAATCGGGGTTGTTCTGCAAGACTGCGATTGACAGGCCATGTTCTTTGAAGAGGAACCACGGTTCGGAGTCCGCTGGTTCTTCGGTCGCAACAGACCCGTCTTTCTTCTCAAGCATCCACACACCGTTTTCGGTGTAGGCGCGTGCGACAAGACCGTCTTGGATTGCACCATCAAGGTCGTTCATGGCGGCTGAGACTGCGGGAGCGCGCTTGCTCTCTTGTCCGTCTCGGCACTTGGGGTCAACACCAATGAAGTAGCCGACAAGTTCAGTTGACTTGCCGCCACCGCCGCTCATGACTCGTCGCTCAACCACAAAGGTTTCCGCGGCGTCAATCATGAAGTCGTCGTCTTCATCATTGGGGTTGCTGACTCCCATTTCCGTCTTGAGGTAGGTGAAGAAATCACCTGTTGCGTCGTCAAGGGTTTTGGCGTTCTTTTCCGCCCACCACTTGAGGCGCTCTTCCACATCGGGGTGCAGTCCAGCATTGTTTTGTTCGTTGTTTCCGGCTTCGTTTTGGTTTAGGTTCGGCATTTTTATTCCTCCTTTTTGTTTGTGTCTTCGGTGTATAGAGTCGCTATGAAATAGTCCACGAATGACTCGCTTCCTATGTCCCATTGGTTCATCTTCAAGACGAAATCTCCCCACACAGCGAAGAAGGTATATAATCTTTCCGAGGTCATCCCTACGGATTTCACATGACCATGAATGCGACGCATGAGGTATTGCAATGAAGTGCCTTCCTCCAACATCGTCAGCATGGTTTTGTGAACAGACTCCCATTCGCCAGCGGCGACATCAAGAGCCAATGAGTCTAAGTCTGTTTGAACTTCGTCAAGTTTCTTCCCGCTTCTCACATGATTTTGAATTGCGCGAAGGTCACCAGCAAAGTGTGAGTGGAGTGCGTCGGGGCTGTCCTGTGTAGTCAGCCCATGCTCCAAAAGTAATAGTTCAAGATACGCGCGCACATGTTTCACAGAATATGGGCGGAACTCAAACTGAACGCACCGTGATTTGATAGCGTCAATGATTTTGCTACGGTCATTGCAGGTGAGAATCCACCAGCAGTTGCTCTTCTCCATGATGCGCTTGAGTGAATCCTGTGCTGGCTTGGTCAAACCGTCAGCCTCGTCAAGCAGAATCAGTCGCCCACCGTCCCAAAGTTGGGTAGCGTTAGCCACGGCTTTCAGTTTGTTTCGGATGAAATCAATGCCGCGCTCATCGCTGGCGTTGTATTCAATGACCTGCAAGCCGAGATATTCGGCGATAATGTAGGCCGCAGTTGTTTTTCCAAGCCCCGGCGCTCCCCCGAAAAGGAGGCATTGGGGGCTATCACCACTCCACTCATCAAGGTAAAAGAGCGGTAGGTTGGGGTCGTTTTGTCCGATAAATTGGTCTGGTTTTGTGGGTATGAAATCCATTTTTCTTCCTCAATACGCCTCTCATATTCCGCGTCTGCTTATATACCCCCCCCCCCCGGCGGGATGGGGATTCTTGATATTCTACTATTATTATTATAAGAATAAGATAGTATTTTCTTTATCATAAGAAGAATAAATTATTGATAATTGAAACTGAGAAGCGTCAATCGTCAATGTCTCCATCAATGAGAGCGATGATTTCGGCTATCTCTTCGTGTGTAGGCGCACGCCCTTTGTAGTCCATCAACCGAATCATTTTGAGCATGTTCTTTTGGTCGTAAACATGTTGCTTAACAGGCACAAGCAAACGAACAAGACGCCGAATCAATTCGGCGTCTTTGATGATTCGTGCATTGATACCCTGCGTAGCGAGCCACATGTTGAGAGCGGGTTCATCCTTTCGGCTCACCAGCACACGCCTCTCCACACGATAACCTATTCGTGTTTTGGGAGCGAAGTGAACGCTCAACTGAAAGCGGCACTCTCTCGCCAGCCATCCAAGAAAGAAAGAGTCTTCATCCATTCGGCTCACTTCTCCATCAAGTCTCCAATCTGCATAGCGTCGGACTGACCGAGGGTCGTGTCTATTCGTGCAAGGTATGGAGCGCGCATCTTCTTTTCCTCTTGGTCGTAGCCGAGCGCATGAAATATCCCAATGATGCCTTCGTCAATCTCCATCATCCCCTGTGCTTCGTAAAGTCGTGCGAGTTTGTCGGGTATTTCGTCTGCCTTCACATAGGCGTAGCCGACAGGGAGTGGGTCAAACCCATCAAGCGCGGCTATTTTGATTCGGATTCCTTCGCCTTCACGGTATCCTCCAAGTATCAATAGCGGTATGTCAAATGTTCGTCGCGGCACAATAAATCCTCCAACTGCTCCGTTGTGGTAGTAGGCTCGTTCAGCATCAAGGAGGCGCAGGGTTTCTCCTTCCTCCAATGACTGAACGAGCGCTCGCAGATGGGCGCGGTCTTCAACCTTCTTCGGATTCGTAGCCCGCGCGTGTCTGCCTTCTTTCCATAGATTCGGCTCACCTTCACGGTGAAGCCATTCAACAATGTTCCCCGCCTCGTCAACTTCACACACGCAGTCGTCATGATACGGAAGCGCAGGGGAGCGTGCGATACGAACACCATGCCTGTCGTAAGTGTATAGCCTTCGGCTACGCCTGTGTGCGTAGTAGTGTTGACCTCGGATGATTTCGTAGTGCGTTTCGTCAAAGGGGAGCGACCACCTGTTCCAACGAGAATAGGTGGGGGCTTTGAATGGGTAAGTCGGTTGGATTACATATTCGTCGGGGAGACTTCCCTTAAGCGCGCGCTGGACAACTTCTCCCGCGGGCATTACGGTGCGCATTTGTTGAAGGTGATTCGTGTCATAGGGTGTGACGGTGGCTACCGCTCCCATGATTCGGCGCATGTTGAGAGTCGTCTTACCGAAGGCGTATCCCCAAAACATCATTGCGCACAATTGAGACATGGAGTTGAAAAGAATGTCAGCATTCAATTCGCCTTTGAGAATCATTTCCTTGAACTCAATGGCTTGTCGGACTGTGATTGATTCGGCTACCTCCGCGGGTGATTCGGATGCAAGGAGAGAGGGCATCTCATCCTCACTCATGAGCGTATCGTATTCTTCGGGGAACAGACCAAACGATTCGGCTAACATGCGCACGACATGGTGTCCCTTGATGGCGTTCCGTGGAGTGGCGCAACAGACGGTGATGATGTCATGCGCGTCGGATTCGTGTTTCGTGAAAAGGTCAGCGAGGATTCGGCGAGCAATTCGTGGTGCTTCATTCTGTGAAGCATGAACCGCGTTCGCCAAGTCCTCAAGTTTCATTCTTCCTCATCTCGGCTTGTTCGGAACATGAGGCCGCGCAGATGTGGAGGGATAACATCACCTCGCCATTCGCTCGGCATCAAAAGAATATCACCGTTCTTGAGCGCGTCAACAAATGTCATGTCATCAGCCATCTCTATGAGCGCCTCACGCTCCATCACTTGCATCCCCTTCCATGTGAAGAAGAGGTCGTCTCCCGCGAGCAGGTGGTAGTCCATTGGAGAAAGAAGTTGTTCATACCCGTCGTCGTGTTTGATGAGAACGCGCCACTCATTTTCGTTTTCTTCAAGCCAAATCGGTTCTTCCAATTCAAAGTTGACCAGCAAAGCGCCGCTCTCTTCATGCACCCATGATTGAGCCGCTTCTTGCGCGGCTTGCATTGAGTCGTCAACCATCTCCGCTTCTTCCGCGGTGAGACTAATGTTGAGGGCGTGACAAACTTTAGCGATGCGCTCAAGGGGAAGGATGGACTGAGGCGTAGCCTTGATGACCACGAATCCATCCTCGTCTTTACGGATTACCGCGTCAGCAACACCCCATGTGTCACCGACCTGCATTCGCTCGTAGTGTTCTTTCGTCCATTCAAGGTCTTCTTCTGTTGGTTTCCATTTGTCTTCAATCATAGTTCATCACCCTTAAACCAGCGAAACTTGCTACAACAACGCGCGGGGACAACGATGAACTCGCGCTTCTTGGTGAATAGAGCAATTTGATGCGGGTCAATCTGTTCGCCGCATGTGCATACGATTGCATCGCCGAGCAAGTGAGACGCATAGTCAAAGCCTTCAATCTCATGGTGTCTACCTTGAGGGTCTTTCATTATCGTCGCTTTAACGGGGACGCCATTAGCCATCGGATGATTGAGGAAGCCATCATCTCCAAAATGGCGCGTGCCTAAATTGTATTGCGGCATTATTCACCCCGAAGGGTCGCAACCTATTTATTCTTGCGGCATGAAAATGAACGATGCGTCGTAGGTTGTCTCGGTGAAGTCGCAAACAACCTCAATCTTGTGAAAGATACCATACGGGACGGTGCGATAAATGAGCATGTCAACAAACGCGTTGGGGTGTTGACCACACGGGCATTGGTCGGTGGGGATGATGATAACATCAAGCGGTTCTTGTGCGGGCATCATTCTTCTTCCTCCTTAGCGGTGTTGAATGCTCGTTCGGGATAGTGGGTGTTGAAACGGTTGACTGCAATGAGCGAGTTGTGCGTCATCATTTGAAAAATGTTGAAGTCTTTTGAAATGGTGAAGTTCTCAAGTGTGCCAGCGTATTCGCGCGCTTCCATCTCGCTTTTGATGGCGGCGATGTCAAAAATCATCCTCCTTAACTTGCGAATCTTGCTCATCATTTTGTTCTTCAACAATCTCTCCGTTGCGTCTTTCAAATACACACACCTTCCCGTCCTGTCAGTCAAGGTAAACGGCGCGGTTTCAATCCATGTGTTTTCTTCTTCGGTCATAGTTTTGCATCTCCTGTTTTCAGTTTCTTCAACAATGCTTGACCGATAGCATCGCGGGTTTTGCCTACCTCGCCGTCCAGCGTTCGCTGAACAAGGTCGGCTTTCTCAGCGACCACTTGGTCAAACATTGAATCAATGGTGTCAATTGCTGAAAGAACCACCTTGTGACAGGTGGACGCTTCCTGCGTCATACGACGAACGCGCGCCGCGGCTTGTTGCTCCCATGCCGGAACCCACTCGCGCTCAACGAAGAGCGTGGTGTTGGCGTGGTCAAGGTTGACCCCTTCTCGCATGGCGTTGGTGGAACAGATAAGATACCTCAACCCTCCGTTTTGGAATTGTTCAATGAATGATTGACGGTCTGCTTCGCTTGTCTCACCGTTGATGAGTTTGATTTCATTCTCAACATGTAGTCTCAAGTAAAGCGCTTCAAGCACATTCTTGTGGTGCGCAAAAATAACGAGCGGCTTCCCGTTGGTTTCAAAGTAAGTATTAGCCCACTTAACTGCCGCCTCCACCTTGAGCAAACCCGCTTGGTGGCGCAACTCAGTCATCATGTTGAGCGTGAATCCCGCGTCGGTAGAACCGAAGTTCTGTTGCTGGTCAGCCCACGCTTGCATCCAAGAGTTGTGTGTGTTTTTGTAGGTCGTCATCTTCTCATCCTCTAACTCAACAGGCACGATGGTTTCAACGAGTGAAGGCATCTCACCTGCGATACGAGGGTCATCCATAGAGCGACGCAACATAAAGTCCCGAAGGATGTGGTTAAGCGGCGTCGTCTGCCCGTCCCACGATTTGTCAATGTTGGACGAGCCTGTCATGTCCCAACCAAACGCAGTCTTTCGCGCATTGCAGTATTGCTTGGCGAAGGTGAACGAGTTGCTGAATGTCGCAGGCATCATCAAGTTGAGAATGGGGAAGAACTCAATCGGTCGGTTCGTGATTGGCGTTCCCGATAGCGCGATGATGGCGTCAATGTTCTTGGCGACATAGAGTGCGGCTTTGGTCGTCGCAGTCTTCGGATTCTTGATACGGTGAACCTCATCAAAAATGATGCAGTCATAGCCGATAGCGCGCAAGTGTTCTTTGCGAGCATCCAAAATGTCGTAGTTGATGATGTGGAAGCGCGCAGGGCGAATGTCCCCTTTGCCTCCGCTGATGATTTCAGTCGCCACCAGCGAGGGAACTTGCATGAGTGCGTCTTTGTAAATCCACTTGCGAATCTCGTTGTCCCAATTGTGTTTGACAATCGCGGGACAAACGATGAGGACATGTTCATAGCCAGCCAACTCAACACAACCGAGCGCTTGAAGCGACTTACCAAGACCCATCTCGTCGGCGATGAGGATGCGCTCGCGTCCCCCTGTCATGAACATAACAGGAGCGATGCGCTGGTAAGGTCGCATGCTGGTGAACGGCTCTTCGTCGGGCAACTCAATGTCAGTCTCCACCGCGCTTGAGAGTTCCACGCGTTGCAGGGTAGCGGCGTGTGCCGCTTGCACTTGTGGATTGTCTTCAATGGCGTCAGCCAACGGCTCAAAGTGAGGACGCACAGCCTTCGCCACGGCCATTGCCGTAGCGATGGGAATCATCCATGTCTTGGTGCTGTTCATCCACTTGGCTGAACCCGCCGCCGCTGTCTTCAACGCCGCGTTGATGTCTTTCCAATTGGGTTGGTAGTCCCATTGCAGAATCAATTTGTCGGGAATGGTGAAGGTAGCGGACGCGTTGGAGGGTATTTCAATAGCGCTCTCATCGTATTCCAACCCTTCCACCGTGATGTCGTGGTCTGCGAGAAAAGCGATGGCCTTCTCAATGACATCCGCGCGGTCTTGGATTGTCCAAAGACCCTTCTCACCGTTCCATGAGAATTGAGGCCAACCCATGTGTGCTTTCATGTCGTCCTTCAAGTTGAAGGGGATTTTGTTGAGTGCGATGCGCGCACCGTAGTTGTCTGTGTATCGTTCGTATGTGATGTTCATTCTTCTTCACCTTCTTCTTCGTTTGCAAATGCGTATTCCGTGTAGTCTTCTCCGACCTTGACCCGATACCAATGCACAGGGCATTGAGCCAACCATTCGTGGAACTCTTCACTCATTTTGCTCACAGTCATTCTTCCTCACCTCCGAGGTATGCGTTCTTTGGGTCGTGGTCGCCCCATGTCAAATGCTCACGCGTCTTCTCGTAGTAGGCGCGGTTGGATTCAAGCGTCTCTTTGTTCAGCGATTCAATGTTCGGCTCGCCGTCAACATAGAAGTTACCGAAAAGGGTTCGTTGCTCACCTTGCAAAAGGCGCGAATCAATTGCACCAGCGATGTCGTTGAGTTGTCTCATCAACTTCGGATAACCTTTCATTTCGGGTTCTTTTCCCCACTTGATAGCGGCGGCGCGTGTGTTTCGGTAAAGCCAGCGAGCATTCTCGCGGGACACAACTGCCCATCGCACCATCGGATGACCGTCAAGTGGCTTGAACGGCAGGTCATCAAAGTCCCCGCCTTGCTCCTTGATGGCTGAGACAATGATACGCGCGCCTTCAAAGGCGGCGCTCTCACAGTCAAACCAGCACATCATGTCAGCGGAGCGCACAGGGTTCTCATCAAGCACAAAGAAAGTCATTCCTCTTCCTCCTTGTTGTCAAGGAAGGCTTGAACCGTCATGTCCTTGCCCTCGTGGGTGATGCAAAGCGGAGTGATGGTGGCTTCCTGTGTGTCGGGTCTTGTCTTTGACACATGGAAGAACGCGTCGCAGGATGTGCATGCAATTCTCAAGAAATCAACCTGTGTGTGTGTCGCACCTTCCGTAATGTCAACAATCCAATCGTGGTTGCTTTCCATGCAGTAGGAAATGTCTTTCAGTTTTTGGACGCGCACGACCATCTTCCTCGCTTCTTCCGCCATCGCTTCCTGTTGGACGCGCATCTTTTCCAATGCTTCTTCGGGACTCATTGTTCATCACCTCGCGGTCGCAGTTCGTCCATCACGCGCAACACCTTCGCGTAAACGGGGATGGTGTGCTTGGTGGAAACAGTGTTGTCAACGCTCACTTGGTCTTTCAACCAATCGCGCAGGAAAGTCCAATGCGTCTCCCATTGCTGGTTGCTTTCAGTCATTGGGTCACCTCCGTGATGGTGACAGAGTAGCCGGAGTCAGCACCCGCTGGCTTGTCGCTGACCTCAATCTTGTAACGCTCAGGGTTGCGACACAACTTCATCGCTTCACGCACAGGGAAGGATGGGTAGATGAGCATGAGGGAGTAGAAGCGGGTGGCCTCGTCCACGAAGGACTCCACCATGCTGTTCCTGTCTTTCGCCAACGCACCGATGAGAGCGTCGGGGTCGTTGAGGTAGATGGTTTGACCGATGATTTGTTTCTCGCTCATTGATATTCAACTCCTTCACGGTTGTTGAGGGGGTGGTCGCCCCACCCTGCTCTGTCGTTGTAGCGCGTCTCTTTGTAGTAGTCTTCGGGCATCTCGCGAGGCCAAGCGATGGCTCGTTCATCGCTGATGTCGTTCCGCATCCATTCCAAATAAAGGTGAATCGTCTCCCAAGAAATACCCATTGTTGCGTCGTGTTTTCGCTCAAGGTATTTGAGGAAGTCGCGCCCTTCTTCTTTGGACGGTCGGTTGAGGTTCGCCTCTCGGCAACAACGCTCAACATCCTCAATCATCCACACGATTGTGCAGTTGTTCTCGTAGTGCGCGAGTTTCTTCTCAAGTTCTTCAATGCGTTGTCGCATCTGCGCTTCGTTCCAATTTGTTTGTCGGGTCATTTTTTATTCCTCCAATGGTTTGCCCACCAATTAGGCGCGGGCGTGCCTTTGTTCCACTCGGCGAACCGAGCCTTGTCAAGCAAGTAGTAAGCGCGGTAAGCCGCGACTGTTGTGTATGCTTCCTCATCATAGAGTTGAGGGTATTGCTCTTTGTTGAAAGCGCGAGCGTATGGGGTCTGTCCACCAAGGGGCAGTAGTGTAAGAGCGCGCGGCTCAACCATGAGAATGATTTTGTCTTCGCAAGCATGTTTTCTGTTGAAACGCTTTCTGTATTCAACGCACAGTCCGTAGGCATGATGGTAGAGCCATAGGTAGTTCACCACCGTCTCGCCTGTCCAAACGGTGCAGGGGTGTCGGTGATAGCCCCCTTTGTAGGGGCGACCTGCTTGGTTCAACGGCATGACTTCATCGGTAGCACCGTGTCGTCGTAGCGCACTCGCCATCATCTGCGCGCTCTCTACAATCATTTTCGGTATGTGTTTGTCGCACATCATCTGCGCGGCCACCACAGGGTTTTCGTCAAGCACAAAAATGTTCATAGCGCATCCCTGTCCCAAACTTCTCCTTCCGAGTTCAATGAAGCAATTTCATCCTCGCATTCAAGCGCGCAGTTGTAGCAGTAAATGCGATAATTCACATTGTTCAATTGTCTCGGTATGCACTTGCCGATAACGCGTGTGCAACTGATGCACTTCACTTCAACCAAAATCTGTGTGCCTTCTTTGTTCATTCCCAATCAAGCCTCCTGTTGATTTCGTCAAAGTTCTGCATCCAAAACATCAGCACCTTGCGCCATTGCCTCATCGTGAAAGGGTTGCCTTCCGCGTCTTCTGCATCGGGGAAATGTTCAGCGAGGTGTGGTGTAGCGCCGAACATGTTGGTGATGCCGGACTCGCGAAGGACATTGAGGAAGATGAAGTATTCTTTCCACTCTTCAAACTGTTCTTCATTCATTCGGATTCCTCCTGTTGTGCGCGGTAGAGAGCCTCCCCTTCCTCACGAATCTCAGCGATGCGTGCATTGACTTGCTCATGGTTGCCGAAGTTGAGTGGCGGTAGTTCACCACCAGCGATGCCTCCGCATTGTTCAATGAGTGTGAACAAGTCTCGCACATTGACATAGCCGAGCGTGTTGTTTGAGTCGTTGTAGGATTCACCATCGCGTGTGATTTGAATCTCAACCGCACCGTAGGATTGCGCGGCATCACTCTTCGGTGAACAGTAGTGCCTGCTTGACGCTTGCACGCTGATGATAGTTCCGTCGTTGCATAGAATTGGTGTGCGCATCATTGGATTCGCCTCCAACAAGAGCGCCCCGCTCTCTCAAAGTCTCTTGACCTGCCGAGCATCCATCCGATGACTGTCGTGGTCGGCATCTCTTTGTGGTGAAATGCTCTCGCGCTTCTTCCGATGTATTCGTTCGGGTCAAACTCAAAGAGTCTCGTTTGTATTTCCTTCGTTTTGATTTCTTCTCCCACCTTAACAACCGCGAGGATGTATTGGTAGTAGCGTTCTTGTGTTGTCTTTTTCTTTGTCATTGTATTCGCCTCCATGAGTAATGGTTTTCACTACGCCTCACCTTCTGCATGCTTTCTTCTGCGCGCATGATTTGTCCAAGTTGGTTCGTGCTTTTCGGAAGAGACTGATGTCCCGAAGGGTAAGCCAAACAGATGCGGTCATAGATTGTTCTTGCTTGCAAGACCTCTCCAACATCCATCACACTATGAATGAGAACCATGAGGTTGCGTCGCCTCCTTTGAGGATTTGATTCACCCTCTCGGTTGTGCTTGTATGGTGTAGGGCGCGTCATCATCCCCACTCTCCTGTCAATGGGTTGAAGGTTTTGGATTCGGGTGTTGTCTCTTCAACGCGTGGCGCGATGAAGACTGTCCAATCGCCACAGGGTGTGTCCATGCGGAGAGGTGAAGCAAAACCATTGACGCTTGCACCACCGCTGAACTCCATCGTATCAGCAACGCGCTTGTAGTGTTGGTTGACGAAGCGAATCAGTTTCGGGTCAAAGAAAGACTCGTTGACTTGGATGAGTTCACCCTCGTTGGTCTGCATCCGAAGAGTGTTGCAATCGCGAGACGCTTTGTAGTTCGTGTTGGTGATGTTGAAGAAACCATTGTTGCGCTCTCCGTTGTAGGGCTGACCCCAATTGAGCATCATGTCCATGCGCGCTCGCTCACTTCGTGGAACGATGAGTAGCACCTCCAACTCGTGAATCAATCCCGACGCATTTCGCGTCACCGAACCTGTGAATTGAAGCGGGTTGTTCTTACCCTCTATCCACTTTGCAGTTGTCATCCTCATGTCGTCAGTCATTCTTCCTCATCCTCCAACTCCAAACCACAGTCGTTGCATTTTGCACCATCCAATTCGTCGGTGTAGTCAAGGTGTTGACATGTGATGCGCTTCCTGTATTCCACGAAGTGTTTGTAATCAAGCATTGACTGTTCTTTCAATGCGCGAAGGAATCTGTCGGTGTCATAGATTTCACTTCCACCTTCCCACAGATACATTTCCATGTCTCCTTCGTGGTTGTCCCATCCCTCGGTGCGCTCGCCTGTCTTGGCCTCGTAGTGTTCCCTCACCAACTCCAAGAAGCGGTTTGTCTTGTCAAGGTTCATGTCAAACATAGGCTTGATACAATCATCCCACAACTTCATTCCTCGGCTCAAATCTCATCCCCCCATTGAAGGTGGCGTGCGAGTTTGCTGGCTTGCGATTCTGCGATGGCTTGCTCGCGCTCTTCCTTATCGGAGAGTAAGTGAGCATCAACCAACTCGCGTAGCATGCTGAGGACAACGCGCTGGTTGCCGAGGTCAAGAGAACCGATTGCGGCGCTGGTCAGTCCTGTGTTGATGAGCGCCTTGACCAAGTTGTAGCAGGTCATCTCTGAACCGCTACCGTCTCGCATTGAGCGTGCGTGAACAGTCTTGACAGATGTAGTGATGAAGTCGTTGCCCCACTTATGTTCAAAGGTGGTGTTGATTTTGACAACACCTGTCGCGTATGTCCAAGTGAGCATCGGCCAGCGTCGGCCTGTCTTCTCACAAACAATGTCGTGAACGCGCCTCTTGTTCAAGGCTTCTTGGAGTTCCGTTTCCGTGTAGCAGTTGTCTTCGGTCATTCAGTCCACCTTCCAATGCTTGTTCTCCCTGTTCTCAGCGATGGCGAGGTTGGCGCTCATGAAGTCAGCAAGACCTGCCTTGTCAACATCGCCCCACTCATCGCGCTGGAAGCGATAGAACTCTTCGGGGTTCATGCCGTAAGGCGCTTCGGTCATCCACTCACCCGTGGCTGGAACAAAGACGCGCTTCGGCATGGAGGTGCATGGCTCGGCTTTGAGACTACCACGATGACCACTCATGTTGAGGTCGCGTGCTGTGTAAGACCAGCCCCAAGCGGCGCGGCAGTTTGCACCACGGCATGGGCAGTCGCCAAGCATGATGGTTCGTCCGTCAATGTATGCAATACCCAAGACACGCGTCGGCTCACCAAAGTGTTCACGCACAACAGCGTGTGCATCAACCCATTGGTTGCCGTTCTGTTCGTCTTGAACCATGAAAGCCTCGGTGAGGATTTCGTTGCGTTCATCAATGCTGAACTCGCTGAGGTCAATGATGTTCTCAACCTCGCGAGTCAGTTTTCCGTCGTTCGTTTTTCTGTTTTCTGCGTTCAGTTTCCATTCAATGGTCATTGTTCATCACCTTTTTCTGTGTCGTTATCCATGCTCATGATGTAAGCATCATGCTCAAGGAGAATGGGAATGATAAAACTCGCTCGTGCGGCAAGCGCTCCGAGTTCAGTCGCGGGGCCGATGTATTGTCCACCGTCGTGAGTGTTGAAGAACACGATGCGGTCTTGAACAAGCGTGCCGTGAGGCATCTTGAGAACCACTTCGCGTCCAATGTCAGCGTCCGTCCAGCCGTCTTCGGGGATGGGTGTTGGCTTCATTGGTTCACCACCAAGTTGCGAAGAGCGCGGACGAGTTCTGCTCGGCCAAGAGTGTTGACGGAGTTGAGAGCCTCAATGATTTTCTGTTCCGCAACATGATGTTCCACGAACAGGGCTTCGGCGAGGTGTCCAACGATGCTCGTTGTGAATCCGAGAACAATGTCGTTCTGCATCTCAACGAAGCCACCCTTGACTTTGACGAAGCGCGTCACGCCGAGGGCAGGGTCGTAGTCCTCACCCCACTTTGCGACTTCTTCCGCAGTTGGCTTGGGCGACCAAGCATCAAAGGTTTCGGGGTGATACACTTTTCCATTGAACCAATATGTGAAATTGCAAGAGTCGCAACCGTCAATGTTTCCACCTTCAAACGCACCGCACTCTTCACATTCGGGGTTAGGTTTGCATGTTTCAGCATCATCGTCGTCGGATGCACCGAGGTCAGCGAGAACCTTCTCAGCAACCTTCACCGCGTCGGGCAGGTCGTCAAGGTCAACGCCTTCGTTGGTGAAGGTGTTGCCGCCGTCTTTGGTGTAGGCAGGGATAGGAATGTCTTCGCCCTCTACATCCATGTCGCATGGGTAGTAGTGGACGCGCATCTGTCCTTTGTCGTTCTCCATCCGCTTCTTGCAAAGGGCGTCGTATTTTGACACCGCGTCGCTGAGGTTGGTGTGAATCTTGTTGGCTTTCACACCTTTCATGCTACGCTTGTCAATGCACGCAACCACATCGTTTGCCGTCATCGGTTTGTTTTCGCTACGCACAATGCGCGTAACAAAAGCAATCTTCGTTTCTTCGTTTTGTTTCTTGTATTTTTTTGGGTTCGGGGTCATTTCAATTCCTCCGTTCTTGCAGTTGCGCTCATCGTATCATGAGCAGACATCAGTCAAGGGGTGGGGGGAGAGGGACAAGGTGAAACCCTCTCCCCCCATAGAATATGCGAGCGGTTGGCCGCTACCCAAATGTGAAAAGTCAGCGTTGCTTATACGCGCTCAGTCAAATCATTGACCGACTTGAGCATCAACGGTGATGTGCTTGACAGGCCAAGTCTCGGTGAAGTCTGCAACCTCGGTCAAGGCTACGGTCTTCGGATTCCAGCCGCCACTTGCGTTGGCTTTGTAGGAACTGATTGGGACTTGCAACTTGTCGGGGTTCTGCGCGAACCAAGCACCCATTGCCTCAAGGTCATCAACAGGTTGACCCGTGTGGTTGGCGTAGGTGTTGACTGCTTCAAACGCGATTGTCTCAAGCAAGTTGGTGGCTTTGTTGGAGCGCTTCATCAGCGTCTCAATGCCTTGCGTCTTGCCGTGGAGTTTGCGCTTGCCGTCTTCGGAAACCCAAACCGGATTGTGCGTCAGCGTGCCTGTCAATGCTTGCGCGGCGTGGAAGAGCGTGCCGTGGGAGTTAGCGTCCAACTCAGAACCGTTCTCTTTGCCCATCGCAACATAGTCAAGGTCGGGGTTCATCCAACCGTTGAGGACTGCGTTGTAAGCGTGTCCGCCAGCCAACTTGACTGCATCCTTGCCCAAGTCTCCGAGGGAGAGGACGGTGTTGCCTTTCTCGTCAGCGTTGAACTGATTGAGGTCAGCGACATGCACCTTCACCGTTGGCGGAGCAATCAAGCCTTGTTTGCTGAACACCGTCAACACTTTGTCAAAGAGGTTTTGCTCAATGGGTAGGTGTCGGAGGATGTGCATAGCAAGCAGGTTCTTCTGCGCGTCGTGGAGAGCAGAGGTGATGCGTTCAGCGAACGCTTCGGGGTCAAACTCTGCGATGCTTCCCTTCATGTGACGAACCTTCGCTTTGTTACCAGCCATCAAGAGGTTCTGCACACCGCCGCGCATTGCAAGGTTACCGCAATAGGTGCGAAGGACAGACATGAACGACTGCAAGGCAGACTTGCCGTCGTGTGCATTCATGATGGTGACGCCGACGCGGTGACCGCCGTGTTCCTCGGTGAGCGCATCACTGATTCGGTTAGCGCTGAGGTTCACATAGCCAAAGTTGCCGAGGTTGCTGGCCGCTTCGTTGCGTGTCTTGGTTGCAAAGCCCGTGATGTCAAGGTTCATGACTGCACGCTTGCCGTTGTTGATGGAGTAAGCGTCCCATGAAATGAGTTCGCGTCCAGCGGCGGCGTTGATAGCGTCAATGCATTGGATGACAGGCTTGAAGACGGTCGGGTGGTCAATGTGTTCAAAGTTCTCACCGATGGCTCGGTTGAGCATGACACCGAACGGCTCTTCGCTGGTAGCCAATGTTGGGTTGACAATGCAACGGACTCGCGCTTCGCCTGTGTTGGGGTTGCGTGGGATGTGAACGGTCTGCTCACCCGTCAACGGGTCGGTGCGAACCTGCGCCATCTCAACAACATCAGCCTCAAAGTTCCAAGCGCCCAAGTCTTCGTGTCGCTTGCCGTCAGCAAGTGCCTTCGCGAAGTCTGTGTTGAGGTTGTCCTTGACTTCTTTGGCGGCGGCGAAACGAGCCTCGCGCAACTGTGCGGCTACGCTTGCGGCTTTGGCTTTGGCTTTCACCCTGTCAACATCGTCGGACACCTCTTGACTGAGAGACAACTCAACACCCACACCGTCAAAGGTAGGGATGCTATCGTCATCCTCAAGGTCGTCTTCAAGGTCGTCGCCGTCGTCCTCAAGTTCATCACCGTCGTCCTCAAGTTCATCACCGTCGTCCTCAAGTTCATCACCGTCGTCCTCAAGGTCGTCGCTGACAGCGAGGTCAGCGCTTGGGACTTCGCCAAACTCGTTCCACGAGTCAGCAATGTCTCGCAACTCAGCGTGGTCGGTGCGTCCAGCAAAGGGAGCGAAGAGTTTGCTCACGGCAATGGGGTTGCCGTTCACCTCTCCGTCTTGCAGGCACAGGATGGTGTGTCCATCCACAACTTGCTTGTGCGCGACGACAGAATGTGGAATCCAAACCGCTTTGGTTTCACCCAAAGCGACTTGGACGCTCACCTGCGTCATGGTTTCGTTCTCTTGCATCACCTGTCCGATGATGCATGTTCGTGCTTCGTTTTCCGTGGGGGTTTTCATTTTTTGTCCTCCTTTTTGTTTTGGCGTAGGTCGCCACCCATATGGTTCTCCATTGGAGTGTGTGTTGTGCGCTCTTTCAAGTTCGCGCAGTATAACTCAATGACTTTATTGAAAGGCTTGAGTCGTTGTCGTCGTTCTTCTTCTTCATCAATGATGATGTGAATGCGGTTCATGTCAGTCATCCTCCAAGTCATCAACGAGGTCATCGTCATCAACGAGGTCATCGTCATCAACGAGGTCGTCCTCAATGCCGAGGCTCGCCAACAGCGTTTCGTATGAATCAATCTCGCGCGCCATAGTTACACCACCGCTTGAGGGTATATCAACATTGTCGCGCGACGGTGTTTGACGAGGGAGAATGATTTCACGGAAGGTGAAACCACAAACGAAGACGGATGCCGCAACATCGTTCGCCTTGTAGCGTGTGCCGAGAGGCTCACCCTTGACAGGCCAAGCCGTCCATTCAAGCGAACGCACGATGTCATGCGGTAGGTTGTGATACGAACGCGCAGGGTTGAGAAAGGTGTCTCGGTATTGACTGTCGTGTCGCACCGATGCGCTTCCGTTGAGGATGCGTCGCCCGTCTTCTGTGCCGTTTGTTTGTAGCGAGACGAATGTCTTCGGGTCATTCATGAGCATAGTCAATTCGGATATTTGGTCGTGGGTCATTCGTCATCACTCCATTTTGCTTTGCGCTCCGCAAGGATGGCTTCGGGATTCCATTGTTTGCCCGTTGCAGGGTCAACACCGAACCAAAGTTCGGTGCATGTGATGCCGTAGCCATCAGCCCACAACCTCTTCTCGTCAAGGAAACATGACAAGCAACCTTGCACATTGCACACGCAAGGCTCATATTCAGTTTCGTGAAGGAATTGAAGGTAGGCTTCCTTTGAGACAATGCTCACGCCTTGCTTGTTGTATTCCATCTTTCCCGTTTCGGGGTCTTCGTAGTCGCTTTTGTAAAACAGTTCAATTGTTTCTTCGGTCATTCTTCTTCCTCCTTCTTCTTCTCTTGGATGTAGTCTGCAACGAGGTCGCCAGCGTCTTCAATGAGCATGTCGTTGAGTTTCGCGAGGTTGTCTCTGCTGATGGCTAAGACAATGCAAGACTGCGCGTGGCCGTATGAACAGTCGTATTCGTGGGCGGTGTATTGGATGAATTGATTGACGACAAATGAGCGAATGGCTCTGTGGTTGTCAAAGTTTTCTTTGATGAAATCGCAGTTGCGACGGTAGTGCGCTTCGCCGAGGTAAGAACCGTCAAGCCAGCAACGAAAGAAGCGTCGCACAGCGTGGTTCACATCGTCAATGAGTTGCGTGCCTCCGTAATCGTGGGCAATCTTCTCCTTGATGTTCATGTTAGCGTAGGACTTCTTCATGACCAATCCTCCTCGGTGTCGTCATCAGCGATGAGGTCGGTGTCAAAGTGAACGCAGTTCTCGTAGTGCGTAGCCACATCGTCTTCAACATAGCCACAGTCGGGACAACCTGCTTCGTTGCGCGCCGTCTCTTCTGCTTCAAGGTGAGTCATTGCAACCTGCATCATCTCGTCAGCGTAGCGCTTCGCCTGCTTGATGCCTGCGACTGTGCTGAGGAAGTTGCGAAGGGTGTCAAGAACAACATAGCGTGTTGGTTCGGAGAAGTTCATCGTATGCACTCGCGCGGCGGTGACATAAGCATCGCATTCACGACAAGCGCGACCCTCATGAAAGAGGGGGCGAGGGTTGTTGGATTCGGTCGGGTGCGTGCTTCGCTCTTGGCGACACACGACGCAATGGGTTACAATGCTGAAGTCTTCGTTCATGCGCTCACCTCGTGGGCGATGAGGATGTCGGCAAAGTCTCCGCGATGAAATGTTTCAACAACAGAATACACCGCCTCCCAAACGAAAGAATGCTCGTGATAATTGAGAGAGTTTGCACAAAGGTCTTGAACGAAGTCGGCGAGGGTTGGAGGGAGAGCGTTCACTCTCACAATTTCGTTCACCTCTTCCTGTTGTTCTTCGGTCATACCCAATCGGTTGCAAGTGCATGGGGTAGTCTCGGTCATTCTTCTTCACCTCGGATGATTGCGTCAAGTTCAGCGGCCTGTTCCAACTCCATGTCGGCGTGTCGTTCTCCATCCTCAATCAACGCGGCTTCTTCTGCTTCGCGCATCAGTCGTGCTTTGCGGAACGACATGGTGCGGTGCTTTGGGTTGCGGGGCTTCTTGGGTTGCGGGTTCTCCGCATCGTCAAAGCATGTTCCGCAGGTAACTGCGTGCGGTGCGTAGAGGTCATCATTGCTTTCAATGATGTTCTCGCAAACCGTTCCATCCGAACGAATGTTGTTGCAGATGAAAGGCATCGCGTCTACCCAATCGTCTTCGGATTGGGGGTTGGTCGCTTCAACCTCTTGGGTGGTCGGCAGTTGGGGCTTCTTGGTTTGGGGTTTCGGGGTCATTGTTTTTCCTCCTTGTTTTTTTGGTGTCCTTTGGACTGTAAGGTCGCAATCATTTTGCGGTGGACTCTCGCTCGCAGTTGCGCGAGCGTAAATGAATCGGGGTTTGTGTGTGGTTCACAGGATGTGCGAGCATCCTCTTCGTGTTCTTCAAAGGAACATTCGTCCGTCTCAATGGCGACGATGAGGGTCATTCGCTCGCCTCCGTTGGTTCAAAACCGAAGTCAATGCAGGGTTGAGGGTTGCTTGTCGTCGGGGTGGTGGGAATGTAGGGTGGCGCGTCGCTGTGTTCAGTCGGCTCAAAGCCGAGGGCTGATTGAAGGAGGTCGTTGTAAGCGTGGCTTTGGTATCGTTGAAACTCTTCGTGGAACTTGGCTTCCCAAGAAAGGTGTTGAGCGATGGGGTTCTGCTTCTCCCAATACGCAATCCATCCACCCGCTTCACGAATGTCTGCCTTCATCTGTTCAATGGGCGCGAACACATGGTGGTGGGGGAGGAGTGCGAAGTTGTCGGAGAGGGTGCGCTCAACGAAGCGTGGTTCTTTGGCGCGAGCAATCTCTTCGTGGATGCGCAACTCCGAGCCGAGCGCGTCAGCAAATCGTTCAGCGTCAAAAATCGTGGCCGCGTTGTTGGGGTTGTGCTTGATGCGAGGAAGGTTGTTGTTCCAGCGCGTGTTGTGCATTCCACTTTGACATGAGACGCGACCTGCTGAAAGCGTGATGGTGGTGCGCTCGCCAATCTGTGCGAAGGCTTTCTTGTAAAGCGCGTCGTAGTCAACAGGCGGTGCTTCAAAGCGGTGGTATTGCATGGTGAAGGTGGGTGCGAGACTCATTCTTCTTCACCTCCGTCGGTGATGGTGAGGTGCGCGATGTAGTGTTCGTCATCCGACTCTTCATCAACGGTGAGGGTGTAGCGTCCCTCAGCAATCGCCAAGAGGTCGCGCCCTTTCATGTTGGGAAGATGGCTGGTGATGTAAAACAGACGCGCCGCCAAGTCTTGTGTGTCGGCTCGGAAGGTGTTGCGTGTGTAGTGGTCGGTGTGTTCAATGATGTTGGGGTGCATACCCATGCGGATTGTGCAGTCGCCCTCGTCATCGTAGCGTGCGCCACCCTTCGGGAAGTTGATGGTGTAGGTGTTGTCGTCGCTCATTCTTCCTCACCTCGGAAGACTTCCTCAATGACACAGTTCTCCGAACCTGCGTTGATGAGATAAGAGAGCCAAGCATTGTCGGGATGATGGTGACCCACCATTTCGGTTGCGAAGTGCGCTGAAGCCGCCTTGCGGATTGAAGCGATGGCTCGTTCATCGGTGATGTCGGTGTCAGCGCGAACGATGGTGTTGGCTGAAGAGATGGTGGCGATGACGGTGATGTTTTCTTGGTGGTTGAAAGTCACCTTGAAGACGCGCACACTCATTCTTCCTCACCTCGGAAGTAAACACACTCACACGATTCAGCATAACAATAGAAACAAGCGCAACAAGTGCCGCGATTAGTTCCATCTCCGATTACACCATCTTCACTCAACTCATTACCACATGATGCACAGGTAGGCGTTGTCTTTCGTGCGTTGTGTTCAGCGATGAAAGCGTCGCGCTCTTCTTCGGTAGCAAAGAAGCGTTGTTGTGGTTCGTTTGGCTTGTCGCTGTTCAAAGCGTGAGCCAAATCAGCGAGGCCGAAGCGAGCGAATCTGTCGTGAGCAACAGCACCCGTCGGGTTGATGATGGCGACATAGAACAGGGCGTTGTCGTCGGGGTTCATGATGGTGGTCATTCTTCTTCACCTCGCGAGTCATCGTCAATGAGGCGTGCGTTCAGTTGCGCCTTCGTTCCGCCAACCTTGAGGCCGCGAGCCTTGCACTCAGCCTTGAGTTGCGCAACAGACCACTTGGCGTAGTCGCTTTGCTTTATCTCAACGCGGCGGGTATGGGGCAGGTCGTAGGTCGCAGTTGCGCGAACGCTTGTGCCGTGTGTTCGCACATGCACAGCGTGTTTGCTTCGCCTTGCTCTCATGGTTGTTCCTTCGTGGTTGGTGAAACAGATGGACACACCTTGGTCGGCGCGCTTCAACATCTCAACAACATCGGCTTCGTTTCGGGTTTGGGGTTTCCATTTCATGGTATCATTTCCTTGTTTTTTTTGGTGTCCGGTGGACTATCATAGGTCATCATCAATGAGGTCGTCATCATCAACGAGGTCGTCAGCGTCGTCGCTGAAGGAGAGGTATTCGTTCTCTTCATCGGAAGAGACAGACGCGACGCCAGCGTTAAGCATAGCGAGCGTTGTGTATTTGATATTGGAATGTGGGATGCCTGTCTCTTGAACGAGCCGCCAAAAGGCACGCTGGTCGCCGCTACCTTTGTCGCTCACCCCGTCAAGAACGAGCATGTAAATGTCCTTGTGCTTAGAGCCACGGAAGACGCGACCAATGGTTTGAATGCGAGAGCGAGTGCTGTTTGTTCCTGTCATCATGATGAGGCCATCCATGTCGGGAACATCCATGCCTTCTTTGAGCGACTTGCATGTAAGCAGGTAGTCGCTGGCTGATTCTTTCCAGCGTTGGAGTTCGCGCTTCGCATTCTTGGAATAATCAGCGAGGCGCTTCTTGAATTGAGGTGTGTTCAATTCGGGGTAAGCAATTGCTTGCTCAACAGACAACTCCATGCCGCTGTGATAGACGCGAGGTTGGATGCCCTCGTCCATGCACATTTGATTGAGTCGTTCAATACCGAAGATGGTTTCGTGGAAGCAAGCCATTTTGTCACCAATGTGTTTGCGCATGATTGCTTTCACGACATCGTAGCGTGCTTCAATGTCATTCTCCATTCGCTTACGCAACATGGTTTTGTATTTGTAGGACTGCAAAGCAGTTGCGGCGGCGGCATCGCCGAGGTGTTTGTTTGTCCACGACATGAGGTTAGCGACATTGCCGCCAGCCTTATCCACAGCAGACTTCGCGGCGTGGTATGCGATTCGCACTTCCTCTTCAATCTCGTAGAGTTGGTTCGTCTCAACCGCATTCGGTTGCACCATGACATAGTGAAGGGTGTAATCAAGCGCGTCGCTGGTTCGTCGGGACTGTTCAATGCCTTCAATGAGAGTGAGGTCTACGAGAACAGGGGCGTTCATGAGTGTTGATACATCAACATCGTCGTCGCGTTCCGGTGTCGCTGAGAGCAACAGGCAAGCGTCGCCTTGGAAGTCGTTGAATTGAGACATCGTTTTCTCAGCACCCATTTTGTGACACTCGTCACCGATGATGAGGATTTTCTTGCCCTTGAGGTGCTTGTTCTTCTTCACCTTAGCGAGCGACATGTAGGTAGCGATGTAAACGGTTTTGTTGAGGTGCGCTTCGTTGTAGCCCGAACAGACGCGAGCAAACTTGAAGCGCCAGCCTCGTAGGACATCGGCGGTTTGAACCACCAAGTCTTTCGTAGGCACACCGAAGACAATCTTCGCATCCTTACCGTGAAGGTTGAGCCACCACTTCATCACCATGACGGCAAGGTAGGTCTTCCCTGCTCCTGTCGCCGCCTTGACGGTCATGCGGTGGTCTTCAAGGCCAATGAAGCGAGTGAAGGCTTCGCTTTGCCAGCGTCGTGACCTGCTCTCAATTGCTTCCGCAGTTATGTCGCCACCCATAGCGGCGATGTTTCTTTCTTTTGTTTGTGTCATCATGTTGTTCACCATGTTTTCGCGATATTCTATTTTCTTTCTTAGAAGAATAATATATTCTTCTTATTACAATACAATAAGATTCTTGATAGAACCCATTCGTCTTGTGCTGTGAAGCGCGACGGTGAATATGCAAACCGCCTTGCTTCGTTGTGAGTGTCATGTAGTCGCTGATGTAGCGAGGTGAATAGGATGTGTTGCTTGAACAGCAACAGATGATATGTCAAGAGCATCAAGAGTCGTGCGTGCTTGACGAGGAATGTGATATTCTCGCGACGGAGAACGAGGTAAGCCGCAACCGTATGGTTGGCGAGCGCCCTTTGTTTATGCCCCGAAGGAGCAACGGTGAAGTGAAACGAGCCGTTGCGAGGCATAAAAAAAAGGGCGGGAGTCAACCCGACCCTTCGGGGTCGGGTTGCTCCCAAGGAATATGAGGCGTAGGCCGCCACCCAAATGAGAAGTGCTTCAAGCGCTGTGCCGTATCAAACGAGCAGAGAAGCGGCGCTGTCCATCAACTCAGCCTTTTCAGCACCGTCTTCTCCGGTGCTGTAAGGCAAGAGCCAACCGTTGTGTGGCGCTGATGGGTGGCTCAAGTCAGCGTCGGGACTGACCCACGACTTGAACAACTTTTGAACCGTGTCTTCGCTGATGTAACGGCGAAGGTCATGGTCAAAGACAGTCACACCGGCCTTAACCGCAATGGTGCAATAGAGCGCACCGATGAGGTTACGAATCCCTCGGTTTTGCTCTTTGTTGGGTTGGCTGGTTTCTTCGCCGCCCTTGAGAAGCCAATCGGTTGCCCAATCCTTTCCACGGGACGGAGCGATGCCGAGCAACTGAATGCCGCAGAAGTTCGCAACCTTGCGAACGAAGAAGGCCTGTGGCTTCTTCGCAACCGAAAGGTCAAGCGACTTGTTGGACTTGCCGTAGAAGCGGTTGAAGGTGTTGTCCTTGCGCTTGTTTGGCTCGTCCTTGTAAGCGAGGAAAGCGGCGTGAATCATCGCTTCCCTTGCCTCGGCATCACCCAACACTGCTTTGAGGTCAGCGTAGGAGATGTGGTCGCCGGTGACGGTGGCGGTGGTGGTGGTGGTCGCTTCGCTGAAGTCGTCCATCAAGTCGTCGTCGTCGTCGGCCTCGCTGAGGTCTTCGTCGTCGTCGCCGAGGTCGTCGTTGAAGTGCGCTTCAAGCCGTTCCATGATGAGGTCGGGCAACGCTTCAACGCCAGCCTTGTTCAGCATCGTCGTGTCCAGCAACGAAAGAGCGTAGCGGTGGGCTGAAATGCAGATGGCGGAGGCCTGCCCCTTGGTCAAGCCGTTGCTACCTTCACTCCATTTCACCAGCGTCTCTTCGGTCGTGTCGGGGCTGGTCGCAACCAAGAACCGAACAATGTGGGTGTGAACACCCGCTTCTTTGGCCGCTTCAAAAGCGACCTTGTTCTTGGCTGTCGTGGGTTTCTTCTCATGGTGATGGCCTCGCTTAGCCAACTCCACAATGTGCTTCGTCGTTTCTTGCTTCATGTTTTCGTCCATGTTGTTTTCACCCTCCTTCGGGTATCTCACTGCTCATATTCCGCGTCTGCTTATATACCCCCCCTCGCAAAATCGGGTTGCGTCTCGCCGGTCGCTAAGTTGCAACAGGGAACGCAACTGCGACCACGCAACCGTATGGTTGGAGGAGCGCGAACCGCGAAGCGTTAGCGGGACGACAACCCGCCTTCGCGTTCGCGTTCGCGTTTGCGTTGTTGCGTATTACGCGAAGCCTCGTTGTTCGCGAAGCATTGGTGAAGTTGCGTTGTTGCGCTTCGCTGTTTGCGCTTCGCGTGGTCGCGAAGCGGGGCAACTTCGCGTTCGCGCTTAGCCGGATTCGCGTTCGCGAACGCGCAATTTGCCCTGCTTAACCGCGTGCGAAATACAGACATTTTTTTCGTAGGGGCGAAAAAAAATCTCAGCAATTTTTTTCCTAACCGCTACCTTCAAGGGCAGGGTCGTCGTGCGCAACATCAATGGGTCGCTACATCCGCATCATCAAGGCTGATGAGGAAGAGGGCGAGAAGCCCCGCGAGAATAAACCAAAGCGGCGCAGGATGAGTGAGGCGGAAGCCATCAAGTTGGGGCGCGAGGGATTAGAAGGTTACATGAACAACCTCAAAGAAAACCCTCCGCGCTTTGAAGAAGGCGACAAAATCCCCTCAAATAGGGAAGGAGAACCTTACTTTAGCGTTGGAGACATTAACTACCCGCTCCTGTATAACCAAATCATTTACGCGAACAACATCATGTTCGCCAACCTGTTTGACATGGATGAAGAAGCGCGAAAGAAAAGCCTGCCCAAAGAAGGCAAGGCGAGCATTATGTCTGTTCCTATGCTCACGAAGCCTGTTTTGTCGCACCTTGATGGAATGATTGAACACTTCGGCGAAGAACTTGAGTTCCAAAAGCAAATGGACGAAGAAGACAACGGCGCGCTCAAAGACGATATGAAGCGAAACTTCGTGCCTCATGAAATCAGCCATCGTATGCAAGTAGGGCTTGAATCCGATGGGCGTCGCGGTGATTTGGCGAAGCGGAATGTCCTGCGCTCGCTCAAAGGTTTGTCCTCACACCCCATTAGCGGGACAACACTTCAAGACTTGGAGGATGTGAGGGTGCGCGGCGTCCGCGTTGCACCGTCGCGCGGTCAGCCACGACAAGAAAAAGAGGCTCAAATGCCCTCAGCGTTTCAACAGGATTTGGATGAACTCGCTGGTAAAGCGCGTCAGCAATTGGGTGAGTTAAGCGCAGACGGTAGGTTAAAAGACCGAGAGAAAGCCGCGCGTGAGTTTTACGAGCAAAAGGTCTTTCCTCGCATTGGCGACTACGATGCATTCAAAGCGAATACAAAAGACCTTGACATGAAAATCTCAAACAAGGCAGGCAATGTCGCGCAATGGAAAAAAATGATTGAAGCAAAAGCGAACAAAGAAGGAATCCCTGTTGCGCAGGCTGTGCATCTCGTGCAGGAGGATTTCAATCGCTACATGCGTGTTTTTCTTGGAACCGATGCCGTAGGAAGCGCTGGTCGCGGCGGTAAGTTTGGTCGTGAAGCAACTTCCGTTCGCGCGGATGATATGGTGACGCCTTCGTTTTACATTGCGGCTAAGGGCTACAATGTGCGCCTTACAGCACCGAACGCACTTGAACAATTGGGTCGTTTCTTTACGAAAGGCGACGAGGCAAACTCACTCAAAAACAGAAAATTGATGGCTGAATCTCCTATTACTGACGAAGAGAGCGGGAGTATGTTGATTCACCCTGCTATCAAAAACGCTTACAACGAATCGGGTATTTTTCGTCAAGTGTCTGAGATGGAAGGTGACCGTGGAACATTGTCAAGTCGTCTCAATGTTCCCGACATGCGAAGCACTCCTGCACAAGAGGCTGAGCGCGCTGGTGAAACCACCGCTGTCGGGACAGATTTGAGTGATGTAAAACTTGAGACAGAGAAGGACAGAAAGCGAATGCGTCGTTTTATTTCAAGCGAAAGGGGGAATGAAAAAACCAACCCTCTCACGAGAGATTATCGTTTCGCTGACATTGACCGTATGCGGCGTAACGGATTGATGGATGATGCCGAACATGCTTACCACTTCGCTCAAATCATGGCGAACTCCATGAGCGATTACACACCTACCTATTTCAGCGAAATACCGAAAGGTTCGGACTTCCCCGAAGGTCACCCGTATCGTGATTTGTCCGCAGGTGAAATTGAAGAAAAATCGCGCAATTTCATGGACATGCTTGTTGGTTCGGGTCGCCACCTCTATCAATTCAAAAAGCACCTTGAAAGTCTCGGTTTGCCTGCAAAGGAAATCAAAGCGATGGGACTTCACGCGAATGACATGGAGAACCTTCATTCAATTCTCAACGACGATGACCCCTATGCCGCCCTGTCAAAGTTCAACGACGCGCAACAAAAGCGCTATCAGCGTGTCTTGGAGACAGGGGTAAAAGGCAGTTATTTGAACAAACTCAACAAGGACTTGGTGGACTTGAGACAAACTGTTGAGGACATTGGTATTGACCCCGTTGACATTGCGGAGATGGGTATGCAATACGCTGAATCGGGATTCACGCGACAAGGTTACGAAGACGCGTTTCTCAAAATGTTCGGACGCTACGGCGGCGATGTAAACAAAGGTGCAATTCTCCGAACGCTTTATGCATGGAAGCGCTCAAATGACAGGCGCTCAAAAGTGCTTGAGCGTGAAGAAGAAAAGAAAAGGCAAATGGAGCCTTTCATGAAGCATTATCAAATGTCGGAAGAAGAGCGTAAGAATCACGACCTTCAACGACAACCATGCAAAGCGTGCGACCTCAAGTATTTCGCGAATGAAGGACCTAACAAAGACCACCCTCATTTGAGAGGTCAAGCATCCGCGCATGTTTATTCTGCGGTCATGATACCGGAGTTGGACTACCGATGGAACACGGACACAAAAAAGAACGAAGACATTAGCGTTACTATCGGCGATGATTCGTTATTGAGCATGGCGGCTTACCTTTTCGGCGAAGGCGACGAAGACGAATACATGGAAAAAAAGTTGCGATATTACGGTTTGGCTGGTGAAGAAGGCGAAGTCTCCGATGTTGAAACGGCAGACAAACGCGACCGTCGTGTGATAAAATTGGGCAATGACTTGAAGAAAGCCATCAAAAAAGCAGTCATTCACACCTCTTCTCCTTATCACGCAAAGGCGCAAAAACTCGCCAAAGAGTTTGGACTTGATGTGCGCGACAGAGTGGTAAGGCCGCGCGGTTTCGCTATGCGGGACCCATTTGAACGGCAAGCATTGGGATTGATTCATCCTTCAGCGTTTCAAGGCGATGCTGAACGCGAACGGACGCGCATCCACAATTTAACTGCCGCGCAGTTTAGCGGCGTTGTTGAAGCATTTGACCTCGTTCAAGACATGAAAAGCGGCGCAATCCGCGATGGAAAGAAAGCCTTTGACATGAAGAAACTGCGTGACCGAGGCGAACGGCGGAAGGCCGTTGCAAGTTTGTTTAAAGAAAACAGCCAAGCGGCACAGGTGAAAACACGAAGCGAAAGGTTTCAATTCTTGAAAGACTACCTCGCGTCCGATATAGACGGCTACTTGGCTGAAAAAGCGCGTTTTAATGCAAAATACAGGCAACGATTGATGAACGGCGACTTGACGCGAGAAAAAAATCCCGAAGGCTACCGAAAAGTCAACAAAATGTGGAAAGAGACGAAAAAAGCGTTTGCTGATGACATTGTTCACAGTTTTCAGCGATTGAAAGACAAAACCATGTCCTTAGCAAAGGACGGATTAAAAGGGCGCAACTACATTGAAATCAACCCACGAGAGTTCTTTTTGCACAATGTCGGCGGAATTGGCAAAGATGGGTTGGAAATATCCCTTGGGGGTCAGCCGAACAGAATCATTGATATTAAACCACCGCGCGAAGGTCGCACAGACGATACTTACAAACTCAAACTCCAAACGCCTTTAGGACAAGACATTTACGCGAAACAAGGTGAGGCAGAAGACGGCACATCAATTGACCGAACTGAACTCCAAATCACCGACGGTAAGCACAGAAACAAATTGTTGAGTTTTGATTTACGCGCGGATATTTTTCAAAAAGCATTGGAAGGTAACATTGAGAATACTGCGCATTTTGTCAAAGACTTCAACGAACATGTCAACAGAATTGAAAGGCAAGCAAATCGTTTAGACGCGAATGTTGATTTCAACAAACATCGCACTCAAATGGCTCTCGGCGCATTCCTCAAAATCGGGGACAAATTGGAGGCACTTGTCGGTAAGAAAAACGGGAGAGAGTTGTTTGACGAACTTAGCAAAATGACGACCGACCTTTACACGGATGCTGACGGAATGCCCATACCCGATGTGTTCATGTCCGACGGCTTTGGTGAAGAGTATCGCGACTTTAATTACCGCCCCGATGAATACCTCACGGGACAATTAGGGCAGACAGGTGGAACGGGCGTTACTTACATGCAAAACAATCGCGTCGGCTATTCACCAACAGATGCGGAGATGCTTCAATCAATGAGCCTCAAACAACACGGTCGTAAACTTAGCGACGCGCAACTCTTAATGGCAAAAAACGCGTTTCACTCCGCCGATTACGGGCCGCTTGAAGAAGAAGCAGTCAAAATGATGATTGGCGATGACGAAGAAGACGACCTTGTTGACGATGATGTTGATGAAGAGAAAAGGGACGATGTTGTTGACGACCTCAAGGATGATGATGATGAAGAGGACGCGAAAATGAACGAACATCGCGTGCGTCAAATGATACATCGTCAAGCCTTTGATGTGAACGGCAAGCAAGAACATTGGGTTCACAACAGCGCGACGGGATGCGGTCTTTGTGGCGGGAGTGGAAGCGTCACTTTGGATGACGCGATTGCTTTTATTCAAGCAAACAACCCCTCGCTCACGGCTGTCAATCCAAACAGCGACAAAATGAAAGAATACATCGCCAAAAACATTCGTCCGACGGATGCTAACTTAGGCGACTACGACGGAGAACCCAATGTCGCGTGTCCCGAATGTGACCAAGAACACCCCAATGCTATCGGGGGTCGTTGCGCGGATGGATTGTGCGCTAACTGTCACGGAAGCGGGTATTTGGACCCCAACAGCGTTGACGATTATTTCGGAGAATACACCGATGAAGACGGCAATGTTTACCACGGCAGAAAACACAACCCTCACTACGGTGAACACTACGACGAAAATGACCTCAACCGATTGATTCAACAACGACTCCGAGAAGAGGGTGTTGGAAAAACGGAAAAAGCCAACTTCACGGCGCAAATGCATCGCGACGCTGTGAAGCGCGGTTTGATTGCACCTCTTACCAAAATTGACTACATCAAAAATCTCAACAGAGCGCGCTATGCTGAGAAACCTCAGATTACCCCGAAAGAGTTTGATTTGGAGAAATATAGGCGCGCCTCTTCAAAGTTGGAATCCGACTTTTACTCGTCATCGGAAGAGCCAACAGGTGACCCGACGGCTGATGCGATGAGAGAGTTGGGGACATCAACGAAAGTTTTGGACGGTTACGAAAAATCACATCATCAACACATGATAACGAAGCGCGCGGAAGCAATGGCGGAAAAGGCGCTTCAACAGAATGCAGACCCGCAGGCGGTGCAAAAAGCCCTTGATGTGATTCTCAACAACAAAGAACTCCTTCACAGGCATCAACGAGCGCGCAGTCCAGCCATCCGTCAAGCGATGAGAGAATTGCATGAAATGGCGACTCCGCAACGCTTGGACAAAAAAGGTAGGAGTGTTAAACCACCCTTTTCAATTGACGATGATGAGGGAAGTCAAGTTAAATTGGAGCGTTACATTCCGCACGAGCAACTTACCTACAACCACGGACGGTGGTTGACCGACGCTGAAAACGATGAAGACCTTTTCGTGCCTTACAGTAAAGCGCGCCCTCATCTCAGCATTGGTGATTTGAAACAAATGTTTGGACATTCAAAACCCCTTATGGGCGCGCTTAACCGTTACCTTGACGAAACGAAGTTTGACCCCGAAAAGGGCGAAGCGCTTCTGCAAATGCTATCGGGTGTGAAAAAACCGTTGGTGATGCAACAGTTGGGCGGCATCTCTCATCCCGGTTTGGACACTCTTTACGATGAGTTCAATGCAAGCGAAGATGAACGGCAAAACGCAAACAAACAGATGGAAGAGCCGCAACTGCGTTGGGACCAAGGTGTGCTTGACGAAATGCAGACTCTTGGTGTTTCACCATCAAAGGTTGAAGAATACTTTTCAATACCCACCGAAGAGGGCGATTACGGTTTCAGTCAAGGAATGAGGAAAGGTTTGGATAAAAACTTCAACAGAGGCGTCAATGACATTATCAAACCGATGATGCTTGAGTTCGCTACTTTGTCAATGGTCAAACATTTCCTCAACTACTACGATGATATTTCACATCCTAACTTTCACAAAAAAGTGCAAGACGCGATGCGAAGCGAAGGCCTCCCTGCCGATACGCGCCTCGGTGTTGACAATTTCTTTGAAATGACGCGCATGCGTGGAGATTTGCAAAAGTTCGCTTACAACGAAGCGGCGCGTATGTTTGGCTATGAAGATTATGAAGAGTTGGAGAAGATTCTTGATTTCAGTAAAGAAAAGAAGGATTTCGGCGGAACGATGATGAGCGGCTTTGACTTCAAAGACCAAGCGCTCAGCCAAGCCCGCCCCATCAAAAGCAAAAAGCAAGCGTTGCCGATGGACTTGAATCAACTCTACGCTGAGAGCGTTGCGCAAAAATTGTCGGTATCACCCGAAGCGCAAATGCGAGACGAGAACATTGTTGCGCAAATGGAGGAAATGGCTCTTTACCGTCACTACCCCAATTGGATGCGCGCGCAGGCTATGATGAATATCATGGTTGAGAACGGATACGGCGATTCGGGTGATTTTGTTGAGGCGCTTAAGAAAGGGCAAGTTCCCGAAGAAGTGAAAAAGCAAGTTCAAGATGTGAACATGAAAGCGAGTATGTTTCATCCCACCATCGCTTTTGCTGGATTTGACGAAACTGAACAATACGACGCTGTTGCGCACGAACAAAGGCTGAAAGACCCTAACCTCGGTCGCAATGTGCGAACAGAAGCGCAGTTAGGCGAAGGTGTGCAGGGTCCATTGACGCAACAGCAAACAAACAGGTCATTGTTAAGACCCGCGGGGAGTTTGGACCCAACTTTCCCTCAACCTCAGCAACCGCCGAATCAACCGCTTCCTCCACAAGGCGCTCTTGCAATGGGTGCGCAAAGGGGCGTGTCTGTGTCTGACCTCGCGGCTACACAACAGGCTAACCGAGCAGTTGACGAAAAAGGAAACCCAATTCAACGCGACCCGCCTGTTGAAGCACCAGCAGGAATAAATGTTAATTCACCAAGAGGACAGTTGGCTCAATACCGTCAAGGAATGGACGCTCTTAACCGATTCAACCGTCCGCTACCCGACGAGGATTCTCAATAATCTTGACTCCCTATGATAATAAGAATAAAATTGTATTAATATAATAATAATACAAGAATACTGATAATAAGGTGAATGAATACGCTTATGTAGCGCACGCGATGTCGCGTAGCAAGGAGGAAACAACATGCAGTCAGCCTCAAACCCAAACAACAGCGATGAATTGCGCATTTTTGGACTCATCACGATGGTCAGCGTTCTTGTTGGATGCGCCATCGCGGTTTTTGATTCAAAATTATGGCTTTATGACGACCACACTTACACGAACGCCATCACTTACACGATGGGCGCGTTCACATTACAGGGTATGGGCTATTTCATCTACAAATTGCTCGCGCAAGACGGTATGGACCAAAAAGCGATGTTGTCAAATATGCAACGCAACATGACCCGTCAAATGCAAGAACAGCAAATGCGGTTCGCGCAAGCGCAAATGAACATGGAAATCAAGAAACAAGAAGCAACTTTCGCGAGACAGATGGAACAATTGGAAAAAGACCCCGAAGTTCAAGAATATATGTCACTCATGGGTGTTGAAAATGAATCCTCGGTCCCGCAACACAAAGCGAGTGAAAAGAAACCGCTTCAATTGGGAAAAAACCGTAAAAGAAACCCCGATGGAACCTACGCTCCTAAAGAAAAGGAGTGATGTGGATTGGGTTGGCTCTTTAAAACTCCGAGCGATGATGCAACGGAAGCGACATTACGCGCTTTACACACGCAAAACACGCTTGACAACTACTACGAACGAGGAAGAGCGTTGATTTTGTGCATCATCGTTGGGGTTTCAACCGCACTTGGGGTTTCAGCCTTTGAATTGCACACTCAAACAAGCATTTGGGAAAACACAGTTGAGTGGGCGTATCAAAAAATGACGGGTTGGATTGAATCATGGTAGCCACATTTGCTGGAAGCGCGTTGATGGGCGCGGTTGTTTACGGTCGCGAACTATACAACTTCCTCAAACCGCGCAGAATTGGTGTTTACGGGCCGACGCAGGTTGGAAAAACAACGCTTGACCTGTTTATGCGCACTCCGGGCGAAATGGACGACATTGAAGAGCGAACAATGCACCCAAAAAGACTTCTTGGGGGCGGATATGTGCTTCCGAAGGCCACGCGAAAACGCATTCGCTGGCAGGGAGAAAAAAGAGTCGTTCATTCATCCGATATTGGCGGTCAACAACGCTTTTGGAACCTTTGGATTGATGATATGGTTGACCGTCAAGTGGAAATTGTCGTTTTCATGACCGATACGCGCGTCATTCGCGGTAACGGCGCACAAGTGATTGACGCAGTTGGTGGTTTTGAATACCTTGTAGACGCGCTGATTGAAAAAAGATGGAATTATCGCTCATTGAAGACTCGTTTGAAGGGAAAACGCTACGCTCCGAGGCAGATTTGGCTTGTTGCAAACAAAGCAGACGAGTGGTGGGACGATAATGCGAACATTTTATGGCAATCGGGCCGTTTACGCGAGCATAAAGTGTTTGATTCGCACCGTCCAGCCATGCGAAGACTCCAAAAAGCCGGTATTCCGTGTCGCGTAAGCATGATGGCGACGAAAATCGGCTGGAATGTGGAAAAAACAATGGTAAACATGCTAAGTTGGTGATGAAATGCTTGGAAATACACCCCAAAACGACCTATTGCGGCTTGCCGCACAGACCCAAATGAGCCTCGCGCAGATGCAACAACAGGCTCAAGCACAGGCCGCAATGAGCAATGTGAGTCAACATATTGAGGTCCCACAGGTTAATTTTTACCCTTCAAGGCATCAAAACCCCAAAAAAGCGCGCAGAAAGGACATAAAACAAGCATATTCGCTTCTTACGCCTACAAAACGCTCTATTTTCTCTCCAAAACGCGTTTGGGGCGGAAAATACCGTTACAATACCAACACAATGCGATGTTGCGTGGACGGATGTGATGTAGAATACCTTTTGCGGATGGCCGGAAACATCTACGAGCAAATCACCGACGATGAAACGGGGCAATCCTTGTGGGACATTTACTTCAAAAATCCCGTCACAGGAGAAGTTGAAGCCTTTGTAGCGCGCGAAAAAGTGACCAGCGGACGCGTTTTGAGGGCTACATACTGTCCCGAACACCTGCATTTGTATCATTTGTTGACAAAATGGGAGCGTGAAGACGAAGCGGAAGAAGAAGCGAGCGGTGGAACTCTCAAAGCCAAGTTGAGAAAAGGTGTTTCAGTCGTTGCTGTGCCTGTCAACAGCATCAAAAAGAAAGACAATACACCTCCAATCCTCGCAAAATACGAGCAATTCTTCGCAATGCTCAAACAAGACAACATCCCCATCACACATTTCACCAATTCCGCGACGGGAATGAATGATTTGGTCATGATTGTTTTTGATATGCGCCAATTTCAAGCCGGAAATAATACGCGTTTGCTTCATGATGCTCTCGCGATGCACGAAAAAATACAACAAAACAACCCTCTTCCGTTACCGCAAGAACAAAATGAGGGTGGCGCGTGAGGTGGTATCATGGCGTGGTGGTCAAATAACCAACAACCCGCGCAAAACAGCGGCGCGCTGAACCTCGGACTGCCAAACGGACAACAGCAAATCCCTGCTGGCGCGGGATACGGCGCGGCTGGTGGCTACAATCCCTACACACCCCCGCCCCCTCCGACTGAAATGGACATCCTGTCCATGATGATAACCGCCAATCCGCTCATTGATAAGTGGCTATCGGAAAACAACGGCGCGAACTTAAACATGCTCATCGGACTCATCAGCAATGTGGTTGCGGTTTCGGTGCATCAAATGCTCGCAAACGCCAAAATCAAGGAGGGAGATGATGGTTTTACCTTTGATTTTAGCGGCGTGCAGGGTTTACCGACGGGTGATAGCGTCACCATGACGCAAACGCAAATCCTCAACGCGGCTTCCAACAATGTTCAACAAATGAACATGCAATTCCAGCAGATGGTCGCCATCGCAAACCAAAGCACCATGCAAGGTATGCTGGATAGCGCGCTCGCAGACCCCGGCATGGTTCAAAGCGTCGCGCAGGGTGGTGGGACTTTCATCCGTTCTATGCTTGGAGGTCGTTGATATGCCCGACATCTCCACTTTTTACACAGCGTTGAGTGACATGACCAATTTGCGCAAATCGGTCGTTGTTGATATGATAATGGTTCAAGTTATCAGTTTGACACTTGGGTGCTTCCTCATTTTGCTCTTTTCGGGTCCTACGATGAACTCAAATGAGTTGTCATGGCTCATCGGCGCGCTCTTCGTTTTTTTCAGCGCATCCGGTATCATTTACCGACGACTCTCCAATTGACCATTTCCCAACAGGACATTCGCTATTTGCGAAAATAGTTTTGGTTTTGATGAAGCAACCGCACAGACTGCAACGGTCGTGTTTTCGGTCGGGGCATTCGCGACAAATGTTGTAGCGCCGCTCCCGCTCTGTCAATGAAACCCTGTTGTTGCTAAGAAAGTCCATAGCCGCGCGTGAAAGACTCTTCGCAGTATCAATGGTGACAGGAACACCCGCAATTTTCGGCGCACGACCGAGCCGCTTTCGCATGGAAACACTCTTTTGCTACGGCTACTTGGAGTTTGCTATGGCGGAGCGTATATCGCGAGCGTCTTGCAAGTTTTGTCAAGACGAAGGGCGTGATTCGTTGGAAGAAATGATGAAGGCTGGCCTCATCACCGCGAAACAACTTGACAAAGACATGGAATGGCGCGAAGGGACGGCTGACCGCCACTTTCGCAATCACACGGGTGAATATCACATGGCTTCAAATAGCGATTGTGGCTTTTGCACTTCACCTCAGCGAGAAAACCTTGAGATGGCGTATTTTAACGGAGCGATGACGGCTGATGAAATCGCTTTGGACATTCAAATACCCGAATCCAGCGTCTATCATCACATCAAACACCACCTCAAACCCATTGTCCAAAAAGGAGCGGCTGACCTCATCATTGTTGAGGCAGGTCAAGAAATGGAGTCGTTAAGGCACAACTTGTCGCGCATCAACGGTGAGTTGGGGCATTTCCTTGACGATGCTGACCGCAACGACCCTCAATATGTGCGCAACATCGTTTCGCTCCACAAAGAAGTGCGCGAAACGGTGAAAGACATTATGCGCATTCAAGACCGCGCCGCTGGAACAACCAATGAACACATGACGGCGCAGACTATCAACATCCTCAAAGTTGAATTAGCGAAAGAGTCGCCCGAAGTGTGGGCGAGGCTTCGCAGTAAACTCATGGGAGAGGGTGAATGATGGTAGGCGGTCCCGAAGGAAGCACAAGTGGATTGCGTTTCAACCCGCGTCAAAGCGCTGAGGAATTGGAAGACGATTCTTCGGTCGGGCGTGAAGACTCCGAAGAGCGTGCGCGCCACGACGCCAAAAAACGCGAAAAGCAAGAGAAGCGTGCAAAAATGATGCAAGGACTTCAACATATGAAAATCAAAATCCCTCAAAAAGACCCCGAAGACGAAGAGGATAGCCAAATGAAACAACAGGCCGAACTCGGCCAAATGACAGGACAGGTAGGTCAAAGTGAGGCTATTGACGGGGCGAATCCGAACGCGAGTGGTCTTGGTGCAAACATCATGCTCTCCACCGACTACATTGACGAAGCATTTGAGATGATTCGCAAAAAGAGGGATGCGCCTAAGTTTGATACTGACAGACCTCAAAAAACGACGACCATTGAAACTGTGCGCGCCCGCGACCGAGCCAAGACAGGAAAAAAGCGAAAGTCGCGCAAAAATATCACGCTTGAATCGGAGAAGCGTAAGCGACGAAGAAAAGGTAGCGGCGCACCTCTCAAGGCTGGAAATGTAAGGTCGCCTGCCGCAATGACCAGCATGGCTTCTGCGCGCGCAGGCTACATGATGTCACCCGGCTACACCTACCGTCAACGAACCGCGCCTCGCATATTGACCTCTTCAACAGGTCGTTCTCGCGCAAAACAGTCCTACCCCGACCCTCGCCAGCGTGAGGCTGAGGCAATGCGTCAGCAAGTTCGCCAATCACAACCAACGCAGGACATCACACCTCCTGTGCCGACCATCACACCGAAATCGCGTTTGACACGCGGCCCTCGTGGTCGCGGTCGTGCGAAACCGCACATGAAAGCATTGCGTCAGCCGAGAACTGCGGCAACGCCAATGGGTCAAGAGATGACGGAAGAAACTTCGCTTGCTGATTCTATTCTCAGCAAAGGACGACAGAAAGTGAATCTTGGTATATCCGCGCGCGATAAGTTGGAATATCGCGCATTGATTGACAAACTCAACAAATTGTTACGCGATTTGATGCGAAAGAATGACAAATCAATGGATGGTGTTGACGGCCCCTCACCCAATTCATCGGGCGGTTTGACTTCAAATCCAACGGGTGCGACGGAAACCGACCCCGACGATGATGCAACGCGATGGGGCGCGCACGCTTATGACCTCTATGTGAGCCGAGGTGGATTAGCGTGAGCGACCTTATCCTCAAGGGCAAGGGCGTTTACTACATGGATAAAGACGGTGTTATGCACCCCATGTCGTTCCCTCCCGAACATTCACCGCACGACAAAATGTCGCATTTTTACATCAACTCAATGACGGGCGAGCCGTTCGCTGAAATCCCACCTCACCTTCGTCAGTTCCCTAAAGAAAAAGCCGCGATGATTTTAGCAAATGAAATCATGAAGGGTGGCTACATTGATGAGAACGGTGTTCGTCGCAAACCTACAACCGAGGGCAACGCGTTGAAAATGGCGAAGGAGATTTTCAACTCGGCGGCTATGCGCTTCAACAAAATCAAGCGCGATAACGGCGATGATTTTCACACCGTCCCTATTCCTTTTGACGAGAACGGCAGATTGCACCCCGACTACATGAACAACCACTACGGTTCGCATCAGTCTCGCCGTGTTCCTACCGCGCAACGACAGACGCGCACAGAAGACGGGAAACTTATCAACAATCACGCGAACAACAAAGCGCACCCAACGCTCGGTGTTCACCTTGAATCGGCGGCGTTTCACACACACAAAGAGTTCCTTGACGAAGTTGAAAAGCGCGGCATTGACACTCAATTGGGTGCGAAACAGAATGTGATTGAACCTCAGCAAATCACAAACGGTGTCACGCGTCGCTATTCTTCAAACGAAAAAGACCCTACATCCAAAGAAAACAACACCTTCCCATCGCACTACGATGAGCAACATGCACAAGCCGCCGCTTACGGAAAAATATCACCAATGTCAATTGTTAGCGCTTTGGCTGAACGCGCACCCGATTTGTTCAACCCGTCTGCAAAGGGGGGTATGTCCACCTCAGCAATGAACCACTTCATGGACATGGGATACGACCAACCAACCGCTCGTTCAATGGCTCGCGCGCCAATCAATCAGTTGCTTTACGGTCGCGGTCAAGACGGCTCGGAAACAGGGTTGCGCATCGTCATGGCAAACATGTCAGAGGCTATCGGCATCGCCGAGAATCCCGACATTCAAAACGCCTACCGCAACCACAGAAGTCATTTCTCAAAAGAAATACGCGGTGGTGACCGAGGGCGAAACGAAGCCGCAGTTGAGTTGATGGCGATGCTCAAGACCGCAGAGGAAATGGGCATAGAGCCTCAAGCCTATTCAAGGATGAGCGCACCC
>Ga0255772_10000276_pt1 | contig 51307 bp, 36 predicted proteins | sample 071ome_34_FD_179970 | JGI IMG/M metagenome (GOLD analysis project Ga0255772, IMG submission 179970) | Coastal salt marsh microbial communities from the Groves Creek Marsh, Skidaway Island, Georgia - 071411BT metaG (version 2) | ecosystem: Environmental > Aquatic > Marine > Intertidal zone >...
GAACTCCAATTTTAAGATCGTTCTTTTGTTCTTTTTTTGGAGCTTCTTGACAAGAGACTGCTGTAATGGCGATGACCAAAAAAGTCATCCATTTTAGTATTGGTTTCATAAATTGATAATTTGTTTTTCAATTAGACAACTTGCTGTTTTCAAAGTTTAAAATACGGTGCGGTATTAATTAAATAGCCTATTTTTGAGTATGGCTATCCAACTGACACCTGAACTGGAAACATACGTGCAAAACCTTTTGAAAATATCCATTTCAAAAGAGCGTATAGGGGTTTTACAAACTCTTATAGACTATGTCAAAAATAAAATCTCAGAAGACCAAACCGCTCATCTAAACTTTATTTGCACCCACAATTCCAGAAGAAGTCAATTTTCTCAAATTTGGGCTTTTACAGCAGCCGCCTTTTACGATGTTCCCGTCAAGTGTTTCTCTGGAGGTGTTGAGGTTACTTCATTCAACAAAAGAGCAGTTGCCTCTATAGTGAGAAGTGGTTTTGTGGTCTCTTCCCAAGGAAAAGAAAATCCCATTTATCAAATCCGTTATAACAATGAATCTCTTCCAATCACTGTTTTTTCAAAAAAGTTCGATGCCTCAGAAAATCGCTGCAGTTCCTTTGCGGCGATTATGACATGCACCCATGCCGAAGAGAATTGCCCCTTCATCCCAGGAGCTGAAGCCCGTATTTCTTTAACCTATGAAGATCCTAAAGCATTTGATAACACCGAACTGGAAAAAGAAAAATACGACGAACGTTCACTACAAATTGCCTCTGAACTTTTTTATGTTTTCAAACAAGTAAGGAGTTAAAAGCCTTTTCTTTTTTAATTAAAGAGGAGATACCCTCCAACAATTAAAATTACCATTGCAAAAAGTTTCTCCTGGGGTATACGCAAAACTAGAAAAAACAACCAAGTCGTAGCCAAAAGCTTGATATTAGATTTATTTAAGCTTACTTTGTAAAATATTTATTTTTGTTTCCGTCGAGATTTTTAATTTTGTCTATGCTTAAAAATTCATATTTAATTCCTTTGTCTCCACTTGTTTTACTGTTAATTCCTTTTGTTGGTATGCAGTTTTCTAATGAGGTTCAATGGAGCCTCTTCGACTTTGTACTTATGGGTGTACTCCTAACTGGAGTTGGTTTTGGTATCCAATGGGTGGTTAATTTCTTCAAGTCTAGAACCCAACGATGGACTTTTATTCTGTTAATATTAGTCCTTTTCTTTTTGCTTTGGGCAGAATTGGCCGTAGGAATTTTTAACTCTCCTATAGCCGGAAGCTAAACGAAAAAACACCTCTTTTCTGTTTATTGACTACTTATTGAGTGTTCTTAAAATAAAATCGAGAGGCGATTCTTGATACGCACCAGAATATTCTAGACCTACTTCAATTGCTTTTTTTCTTAAAAAATCAGCGTGTTTGTAGCTGTGAAAAAGTACATTAAAATCAATTGTGTTCTCTGAAGTAATAAAATTTTCTTCATAAACAGGATTATACACATAAAGCGCTGGATCATCTGCATCCATTTCACTTCTGTAATCCAAAATTATTGCTTTTTCAGGAGTAGGCTCACCGTTGTAAAAACGCAATAAAAGTTCTTCCAACTCAGGTTCGGTTTTCCGCAAACGATCCAATGAAAAGTTTGGAAAAAGCTGTTCCCATTGATATAAATCGTAACTGCTTTGAGCTATAGTAGCTACAATGCCTTTTATTGAGCTATTGGTTTCTTCTCTAAAACCATTCCATTGTGCAATTCCTGCTCCTGCTGAAACGCCAGCTAAAATAAATTGGTTTTCAGGAAGATTAAGAATATTCGATTTTTCCTTTATAAATTGAATAACCTTCGTCCCGTCTTCTAGCGAAGTGAAAACTCCCTCTGCATCTGGGTCATTGATAAAGGTGTATTCCGAATTCACAACAGCTATGTTTTCATCTAATAATTTTTCAATCAAATCTTTGAACTCATCCTCATAGAGTGTCTCCTTAGTGCCAAACAAAAATGCCCCTCCATGAAAAAAAAGAACAACACCCTTTATTTTTTCACTTTTAGGTAAGAAAAGATCTAATTTATTTCTGGGACCTGTAGCATAACTCAGGTCTTTAAAAAAGACAAAAGATCCTTCAAAAGGCGGTGTTTGAGCTGTCGCTCCTAAAGCGATTTCCAAAACGTTGATTTCTTCTTCGTCCTGAAGTGTTTTTTCCGAACAGGAATAAATTAAAATAAACAGAAAGAGATATAAAATTGTAGGTTTTTTTAGGGTGCTCATTGTTCTTTTTTCTTTAAAACTTTACCTGATTTTATTGGGTTAAACAAACCTTGCTCTACAGCTAATTTTCCATTGATCAATACGTATTCTATTCCAACAGAATAACGATGAGGATCTTCAAAAGTTGCCTGATCAAGAATGGTTTTGGGGTTAAAAATAGTAATATCTGCTTTTGTTCCTTCAACAATTTGCCCTCGGTCTTTTAGGCCCATCGCTTTAGCAGGTAGGAGTGTCATTTTGTGAAGAGCTTCTTTTAAACTCAAAACTTTGTCCTCACGAACGTATTTACCCAAGACTCTCGGAAAGGTACCATACCACCTTGGGTGGGGATGGCCGTCTCCCAGTTTGACTAGTCTTCCATCGGAAGCGATCATAGTTTGTGGATGCTTCATAATTGTAACAACGTCAGTTTCATCCATTGCATGAAAAATACAACTTGCTCCTCCGTTAAGCTGTGCTTCTATAACCAGTTCTGCTCCATTTTCTGTTGTAGGTTCCAAGCCTTTGAGTGTACACCAATATTTCAAGGTTTTCCCTTCCAGTTCTGGCATCCATTTGACCTTTGCAAACTGAACTCGATCCAAATCATCTCCACCTCTGTCATTTAAAATATTAAAAACGATACCTTGTTTTATGCTGTCTCTTAGTGTAGGATTTTTCAGACGATTTTTAAACGCATCAGACCCTCCTGCGCGCGCCCAACTGGGAATGAGAACAGAAATACCCGTATAACTCGCATTGTAGGGATACTGATCGATGCGAATATCCAAACCTCGTTTACGAGCGGCATCTACTAGTGCTAGAGTTTCGTTGCTTTTTCCCCACATGGGTTTTCCAATAACTTTATGATGTGTGAGTACTACCGGTATATCCGCCTCTTCTGAAATAGCAATTGCTTCCTTTACGGAAGCTATAACCTCCAATCCCTCATCACGTAAATGTGAGGTATAAATTCCTCCTTTCATTGCGGCCTCTTTAGACAGAGCTATGATTTCATCCACCTTAGAAAAATTTCCAGGCAGGTATTTCAAGCCTGTTGAGATGCCAAAAGCACCTTCATCCATTGCTTGAGAAACCAAGATTTTCATCTGGTTTAATTCTTCAGCAGTTGGGGCACGGTTATCTAAATTCATAACGCGTTGTCTCACGGTATTGTGTCCCACTAAAAAGCCAACATTCATTCCTACCCCTACCCTTGCTAGACTGTCAATGTAGGCACCAAAAGGAACAGGCCCTCTACCGTCGGGGCCTCCAAGACTTGTAGTTACTCCTTGTCTGATATGACTTTCACAATCAGGTATTTCAAAAATAGGCTCTAGATGAGCATGTAAATCAATAAATCCTGGTGCTACTGCTAGCCCCGTAGCATCAATGACTTTACTTGCAGTTTTATTTGTTAGACTACCCACTGCTACTATTTCATCATTTCTAATGCCCACATCCATCATAGCAGGATCATCAAGACTGCCATCATAAACCGTTCCATTTAGAATCAAAACATCAAATTCTTCAGATGTGGCACAGCCTATCATCAGAAGAAATACTACTAAGAAAAAAATGTTGTTTTTCACTTTTTTAAATTTTTATAGGCAATTGTTTTACATAATCAGAGAATACGAGCAACCACGCTCTAAACTCGTTTCTTCATTTTTAATTTTAAATCTCCCTTTTGTGAATGTATTCATAAAATTTATACTTGCTTGTTTCATTAAATGGTTTTTTGATTTATTAAATACATTACAATTGATAAAAAATAAAGTAGGAGGAGAATTGTACACTACCAATCCTCTGGAGCAACCTCTTTAAGTACCTCTTTGTATAGGGACTGAAAAAAAAGTGTAGCATAATCGATCAGCGTTTGTTGATACTCTTTTATAACCCTTGGTTGCGACTGAATATAGATCTCTTTTTTCTTTCTACTGGTCATCATATAATATTCTTGACTCATGTCTTTTTCTGCCTTTTTTAAAACAGCCTCCAAATCTGTTGGGGTAAAATCCATTTTTGCTGGAAACGGCAACTTATATTCTATGAGCTGAGCATCGGTATAGCTTCCATCTTGATAACGCAATTCAGTACGGTATTTTCCGTCTTTTACGTCTATGATTAGGGTGTAATTATGACGGTAATCTATATAATCAGAAAGTGAAGTGTCGTTTGGATTCATCAATTTATATGCATCCAATACAGGTACTAAAGCTGTTGCCTTGAGCAGCATTCTTTTTTTTGAATCGGAATATTTTATGACCTGATTAGCATCTTGGTAAATTAATGCAACAGCAAAATGAAGTTTTGAAAACAATTCTTCTGCCTTAACATTCGGAACGGAATAGATATTTGAAATTGTATTCCCATCAATTTTTTGAGCAAGTGTAAAAACACTGCACAACAACATTATAGATGCTAATTTTACTTTTATCATTCTCGTGAAAGATACAAAATAATACCCCCCCATGTAACTATTGCTCCATTCCTCTGTCAAAAGAATAGTTTTTTATTGATTACTTTTTTTGTAGTTTGCCAGCAAACTTCAATTTCCTAAATAAAATTAGAATAGTTAAATGATTACTTTAAATAACAACAGATCTACTTGTCCAGTAAGTACCGCCTTAGAAATTGTGGGTGACCAATGGTCAATTATAATTATACGTGATTTATTTTTACAAAGAGTCAGTTTTAAGGATTTTAGAAGTGCCCCAGAAAACATTTCAACTAATATTCTTACAGATCGTTTACACAAACTGCTTCGGTACAAATTAATTGCATTCCAATTGCACCCTACAAACAAAAAAATCAAACAATACTACCTTACAGAAGCTGGACTGGAACTCTATCCATTGATTTACGAATTATCTATGTGGAGCAAAACGCATTTGAAAATGGAATTTCATCCACTTTCTGAAGCATGGTATAAAAGCATTGAAGGGATACCTCGAGAGGAAATCATTCAGAACGAAATACAATCGTACAAAGATTTTAAAGAAAAGCTTTTGAGCAAATCAAACCAAAGTCAGCTGTATAATTGACACCTTTGTTTGATTAGTATGGCAAACACCAATGACTTAAAAGAACTCATAGAAGCAGAAAAAAAAGCTGCGTTGCTGTTTGATGAAATCGGAAAACAAGAACTTATCTGTGCTGGTAAATCTGAGGCCCAGATCAACAAAGAGGTTTATCAATTAGCCCATGGGCTTTTTGGAATTAAAAAGTATTGGCATAAACGAATTGTAAGGGCTGGAAAAAATACACTATTCCCCTATGACGAAAACCCCAAAAATCGCATCGTTCAAAACAACGATATTGTTTTCCTAGACTTTGGACCCATTTTTGAAGACTGGGAGGCTGACTACGGCAGAACCTATGTAGTAGGTGACGACCCAATGAAACTCAAACTAAAGGAAGACATTGAAAAGGCCTGGTATCGAGCATGTTCGTTTTATTTTTCTAAACAAAATCAAACAGGTGCAGAACTATACCACTATTGTTGTTCTCTTGCTAAAGAAATGGGCTGGGAATTTGGTGGTCCTATTGCTGGACATCTTATTGGACATTTTCCTCATGAAAAGCTAGAAAAGGAAATTAAAACAAACTACATCCATCCAGAAAATCTCATCAGCATGAGCTCACCAGACGCTAGTGGAAAGCCCAGATTTTGGATCCTTGAAATTCACTTTGTGGATCGCCAAAAAGAAATAGGTGGTTTTTTTGAACAATTACTAATTGCACCAAACACATGAAAGACTTTTGGGAAAAACGATATAATGAACCTGATTATGCTTATGGCAAAGAACCAAATGTGTTTTTTAAACAACAACTAAACACCCTAACTCCAGGGAAAATTTTACTCCCTGCAGAAGGAGAAGGAAGAAACGCTGTCTATGCGGCTCAAATGGGATGGGAAGTTTATGCCTATGATTTTAGCATTAACGCTTATAAAAAAGCTTGTGCCCTAGCCAAAGAAAAAAATGTAGAAATAAAATATCAAATAGCTTCCTTAAGTGAAGTAGACTATAAAAAAAACTTTTTTGATGCGATTGCCCTAATTTATGTACATTTTCCAGACATTGTAAGAACACAAAATCACCAAAAGCTTTCGGGTTTCCTTAAAAAAGGTGGAGCAGTAATTTTGGAAGCCTTTAGTAGCAATCACTTGCATTATCAAAAATTAAACCCAAATGTAGGAGGTCCCAAACTACTCACACAACTATACACGAAAGAAAAACTGCGTGAAGATTTTCATGGATTTGAATTGCTAAATCCTATAGAAGAAGAAATCACACTGGAGGAAGGCAACTATCACAGAGGAACAACAAAAGTGATTCGTATGCATGCCTTAAAGTGATTTTATAAGAAAATATAATTCGAAAAATTTTTATACTTTTCAAAAAAAACAAACTCAATTTATGAAAAAGCTTTTGCTACTGCTTATAGCCCCTTTACAACTGGTCTTTAGCCAGGACTATTTTCCCAATAATTCTGGAGTATCAACGATAGAAAGTAACTATCAAGCATTTCAAAATGCTACAATACATATTTCTTCTGATCAAGTTTTAGAAAATGCAACTTTACTAGAATACAACGGAAGGATAGTAGCTGTTGGAAAAGACATTACACTTCCTAAAAATACCAGGATTTACGACAAATCGGGACTTCATATTTATCCTTCTTTCATAGACCTCAACACAAATTTTGGTGTTGCCACTCCAAAACGCGGTGCTGGTGCGGGAAGAAGCGCACAATACGAACCCAGCAGGGAAGGTTACTATTGGAACGATCACATCATAAGTGACTACAACAGCATTGAAGATTACCGCTACAATTCAGCTGAAGCTAAAACCATGCGTCAAGCTGGATTTGGAGTTGTCAATACACATAGAGCAGCTGGAATTCACAGAGGAACCAGTACTCTTGTTGCACTAAGTGATGACTCTTCAGATCGAGAACGGTTGATTGCAACAGAGGCTGCGGAACATTTTTCTTTTAGAAAAAGTACAACCTCAAACCAATCCTACCCAGGTTCTGTAATGGGAGCTATGGCATTAATCAGACAGTTTTATCACGATGTAAAATGGTATGATCAGGGAAACTCTACAAAAAAAGATCTGGCAATAGAGGCAGCAATAGAACACAAAAATCTCCCTAAGATTTTTGATGCAAACGATAAACTCAATACTCTAAGAGCAGTTAAAGTAGGTAACGAAATGGGGCTTTCTTTTGCTGTTGTAGGGAGTGGACAAGAATATGAAATTATCGATGAACTAAAAGCACATAAGGCACAACTCATCTTGCCAATTAATTTCCCCAAGGCTTATGATGTTTCTGATCCTCTATTGATGAAAAAGATTACGTTAGCACAACTGCGCTATTGGAATCAAGCACCTGTCAATCCAGCAGCTGTTGCCAATTCCGGTATACCTTTTGCGCTTACCTATAGTGGTCAGAAGTCTTCTGCTGATTTTCTAAAAAACTTAAAAAAAGCAGTAGCCTATGGGCTTTCTGAAGCGCAAGCACTTGCTGCATTGACCTCAGCCCCAGCAAAAATGTTAGGGAAGGATCAAGTTCTGGGTAGCTTGGAAAAGGGAAAACTTGCGAATTTTATTGTGAGTTCAGGACCTCTTTTTAAAGAGGGAAGTGAACTTGTTGAAAACTGGGTTAAAGGAACACCCCACGTGCTCAAACAACTCCCTACAATAAACATAGACGGAAGCTATGACTTTTCCATTGGAGAAGAGCGTGTTTCTGTGAAAATCACCAATAGTCAAGATAAAATTAGTGTAGTTGCTAAAAAAGACTCACTCAAATTAAAAACAAAAGTAAACTACAATCAAGATTGGCTTTATCTTACTCTAATTGATGAGAAAAACAGAAGTTTTGCCCAGTTGGATGCTAAAATAACAACTAGCGGCATTGTTAAAGGTAATGGTGTTGACTTTGAAGGAAAATCAATTCAGTGGTCTTCAGCTCTTTCAAACCCAAGTTCAGAGGAGAAAAAACAACCCAAAGTCCCTAATTACTACGATCCAGTTCCGCTCACTTTTCCCAACAAAGCCTTCGGATTTAGCGAAAGACCAAAGGCAGAAAACACACTATTTAAAAATGCAACCGTTTGGACCAACGAAGCAATGGGTATTGTTGAGAATACGGATGTTTTAGTCGTTGATGGTAAAATTGCAGCGATTGGACAAAATCTTGATTCAGAAGGCTCTCGCATTGTAGATGCTACTGGAAAACATTTAACTACAGGAATAGTTGATGAACACTCCCATTTGGGCGCTTCCAGTATTAATGAAGGAGGACATAATTCTTCTGCAGAGGTAAGCATTGAAGATGTTATTGAGCCTGATGATATAGGCCTCTATCGCGACCTAGCAGGGGGAGTAACCACCATACAAATACTACACGGTTCAGCTAATCCGATTGGAGGTAGATCTGCCATTATTAAATTAAAATGGGGAGAAACCATAGACAATATGCTTTTTAAAGGGGCCGATCCGTTTATCAAGTTTGCCTTAGGTGAAAATGTCAAACAATCAAACTGGTCCAGCTATTCAAGGTTTCCACAAACACGAATGGGTGTTGAACAAGTCTTTGTAGATTATTTCCAAAGAGCAAAGGAATATACCGAAAGCTGGGACAGCTACAATCGTCTCTCTAAAAAACAAAAAGCCAAAACCAAAATTCCTCGTTATGATATAGAGATGGAAGTACTGGGTCAAATTCTTAAAGGAGAACGCTTTATTTCAAGCCACTCTTATGTACAGTCTGAAATCAATATGTTGATGAAAGTGGCAGAGCGATTTGGTTTTAGAATCAACACCTTTACCCATATACTTGAGGGATATAAGGTTGCAGATAAAATGGCCGAACACGGTGTCGGTGGTTCCACTTTTTCCGACTGGTGGGCTTATAAAAATGAAGTAAAAGACGCGATTCCTTATAACGGTGCAATCATGCACAATGCAGGAGTAACGGTAGCGTTTAATTCTGACGATGCTGAAATGTCAAGACGCCTCAATCAAGAAGCAGCTAAGGCTGTTAAATACGGTGGTGTTTCCGAAGAAGATGCTTGGAAATTTGTAACTCTTAATCCTGCAAAGCTACTCCATCTAGACCATAAAATAGGAAGCGTTAAAGTAGGAAAAGATGCAGATCTTGTACTCTGGTCCGAACATCCTATGTCCATATATGCAAAAGCTGAAATTAGCATGATCGAAGGTACAGTATACTATGATGCTGCTAACGTTGAGACACAGATAAAAGCGATGGAGGAAGAAAAGAGAATGCTCCTAAGTCAAATGCTTATGGAAAAAGAAAAAGGAGAGGAAACGCAAGCACCCCCTAGTGAAGTAAAAAGAGAATTTACTTGTGAAACTTTAGATTAAAAAAATACGATGAAAAATTACATACTACTATTAGTTTTAAGCCTGAGTACTACACTCATCGCACAACAAACACCAGCAGATATACAACAACAATCCTTACTGATTACAAATGCAGTAGTACATACAGGTACAGGAACTGTACTTGAAAATGGTGCGGTAGGATTTGACAACGGAATAATAACTTATGTAGGCAGTGCAAATGTGGCTCCAGCCTTTGAAAAAACTATTGATGCAAAAGGCAAACATCTCTATCCCGGTTTTATTGCTACTAATTCCAGCTTAGGATTAGCTGAAATAGATGCCGTTCGTGCTACGGTAGACTATGACGAGCTCGGTGATTTTTTACCTCATGTAAGAACAGCGATAGCCTACGATGCAGAATCTAAAATCGTAGAAAGCATGCGCCCTAATGGTGTATTAATCGCTCAAGTTGCTCCACGAGGAGGGCTGATTTCAGGAAGCTCTTCTGTAATGCAGCTCGATGCCTGGAATTGGGAAGATGCTCTTGTAAAAGCAGATGAAGGAATACACTTAAATTGGCCTAACCCCTACTCAAGGGGTCGCTGGTGGCTGGGGGAAGACCCTACTTTAAAGTCTAATAAAAACTACGCTACTCAAGTTGGGAAAATAGTGACCTTTTTTGAAAGCGCTAAAGTTTATGATTCTGAAAAAAACGCCCTACATCTTCCCTACCAGGCGATGAAAGGCTTATTCAGTGGTGAAAAAACATTGTATTTACACGCAGAAGACGAAAAACAATTGGTTGATGGTATCAGCACATTAAAAAAAGTAGGTGTTGCCAAGATTGTACTCGTTGGAGGAAATGAAGCGCCACAGCAACTCAACTACTTGAAAGAAAATAACATTCCCGTAATCGTTTCAAGACCTCACAGACTTCCTGATAATGAAGACCACCACCCCAAGGCTGCCTTTCAGCTTGCAGCCCAACTTGTCGATGCGGGACTTCTAGTCAGCATTGATGTAAGTGGTCGAATGGAACGCATGTACACTCGAAACCTCCCTTTTTATGCTGGGAGTTTTGCTGCCTATGGTATGGATAAAGAAGTTGCACTTCAACTTATAACACTTAATCCAGCTAAAATTTTAGGTGTAGATGCCGCATTGGGAAGTTTAACCGTAGGAAAACATGCAACTCTTTTTCTGTCTGAAGGAGATGCCTTAGACATGCGAACCAACATCATCCACCACGCGTTTATACAAGGTCGTGAAATCAGTTTAGAAACGCATCAAACGGAACTATGGAAACGCTACTCAAATAAGTTTAGTTCTTCAAAATAATTTTTTTGAAAAAGTATTTTTCATCTCATTAAACCCTTCTAAAAAAAAGAGTCTAACTAGTTAGAAGTGTAAGAACTTATAGAATCTAAATTTTCTTACTCAGGTAAACCTTTAAAAGGTTCTTGAGTTTTTTAAATATATCATAATACGATCTTTATTTCCGATGGCGTTTAATTACTTCAGAAAAAAACAGCTAGTCCTCCTGTTAAGTTTTAGCGGACTACTAGTTAATGCTCAAACTGAAAAGCGCTCTGTTTTTGTCAAAAAAATAGATCAAGAAATTCTTTTAGACGGTATACTGGACGAAGCGGTTTGGGGTTTGGCGGACAGCGCCTCAGATTTTTGGCAACTTTTCCCAACTGACTCACTAAAAGCACAAGATATAACAGAGGTTAAATTACTTTATAATGACACACATATTTACATTGGTGCTACAGCAAAAAGTTCTGTAGGCGGTGACTTTATAGTTAGCTCACTAAGACGAGATTATAGTGCTCGGTCCAATGATAATGTTACTGTTCTATTTGATACTTTTAGAGACGGACAAAATGCTTTTCTTTTTGGTGTTAATGCCTATGGGGTTCAAAGGGAAGGTCTGGTATCTGAACGAGGAGCCAGTATAAATGGGTTCAATCTCACTTGGGACATCAAATGGCAGTCTGCAAGTAAAAAATATGACGACCGTTTTGTGTTGGAAATCGCCATTCCTTTTACTTCATTAAAATATCCAGAAGGTAGCCAAAAATGGGGGTTTCAATCCTACCGTTACGACCTTCAAAAAAACGAAAGAAGTATCTGGACCAATGTAGATCAAAATCAAATCCCTATTAATGTCGGCTATTATGGGGAGATGGTCTTTGAAGAGCCCCTCAAGAAAAATAGAACACCGCTGTACCTCATTCCTTATATCAATGGTCTTACGTCCAAAGAGTTTACTTCCAACAGCTCGGACAATACCTTTTCAACCGGAGGGGATCTAAAAGTAGCTGTAGGTACAGGCTTAAATTTAGATGTTACTTTAAATCCTGACTTTTCAAACGTAGAGGTTGATGATGTGATCACCAATCTGACACGTTTTGAAATTTCCCTTCCTGAAAAAAGACAATTTTTTATTGATAATGGTGATCTTTTTGGCAGCTTTGGAAGCTTTAGAGATGCCATTCCCTTTTTCTCTAGGCGTATTGGTATTGCGAGAAATGCTAATGGTAGCTCAATACAAAATGCTATTTTGGGAGGAGTAAGACTCAGTGGGAAACTGAATGATGATTGGAGACTCGGTTTTCTAAACATCCAAAATAGAGAGGACCTCAGCAATCAAATTGCATCCAACAACAATGCTATGTTTGCCCTGCAAAGAAAAGTTTTTGGCCAATCGCAAGTAGGTGTGTTTATGGTAAACCGACAAACTTTTAAGGAGTACGATTTTATTGAAAAAAACGACACTTATAATAGGGTTATCGGTTTGGACTACAACTTGGCTTCAGCAAACAATAGGTGGATTGGAAAGTTTTATACACACAAATCATTTCAACCTGAAGATCAAGAAGGAAACTTATCCAGTTTTGCTTCGCTGCTATACAATACTAGGATTTGGCGATTTTATTCCAATTGGGTCTATGTAGATCGTGACTTCCGATCTGATTTGGGTTTTATACCTAGAACGGGTATTATCAAATCGGGAACGAGTGCTCAACGCACCTTTTACCCCAAAACAGGGATTGCCAATTCTCACAGTTTCCGTTTGCTCAATTTAATGTGGTTTCAACAAAACTTAGATTACCAAAAAACCGATCATAACTTTGAAGTAAATTATACTTTAGAGTTTAAAAAACAAGATCGTCTGGAATTCGAATTTAGTCGACAGTACATTTATTTATCTAGTAGTTTTGATCCAACACGATCAACAAATTCTATTCCTCTACCAGGAGATTCAGGGTATCAATTTAGCGACTGGAGCCTTAATTATCAATCCAATCTAGCCAATCCATTTATTTTTACCTCTGAAGTTTCTTACGGAGGTTTTTATAATGGTACTCGTTTTTCATATCGCGGAAGTACGGGTTATCGATTCCAACCTAAAGTAATTTTGAGTTTACAATGGGATTATAATCGCATTAATTTACCAAAGCCCTATGCTACTGCAGATTTAATTTTGGTTCGACCAAAATTTGATGTAACCTTTAGCAAGAACCTCTTTTGGTCGACCTTAATACAGTACAGCAACCAAACCGATAATTTAGGGATTAATTCTAGGCTGCAATGGCGTTTTGCTCCGCTGTCAGACTTGTATATTGTCTACAATGACAATTACTACACCCGAGAGTTTGGACCTACATTTCGCTCCATCAACTTAAAATTGACCTACTGGTTAAACTTGTAACTTTAGAGCTCTACATTAAGTAGCTGTCCTGTTAGCTGAATCAATTGAAGTTCTGCTAGCTTGGCTCGATATTTTGAAAGTGCCCGTTGATTTTGTGCATTGGAAAGGTTGATTTGGGCCTGTCGAAATGCAATTGAAGTGATAGAGCCTAATTGATATTGCGCTTTTGAACGTTCAAAATTATATGTAGCCGTTTCAACTTGCTTTTTTTGAATTTCAAAAATCTCTTTGGCATTCCTGTAATTTTGTTTTGCGTTATTAAGATCCCGATTGAACCTCAGCTGAGTCTCTTGTTCCAGTAGTTCTTGATTTTCAAGAGCCAGCTTGGCATTTTTTACTCGGGTCAAAGTCCTTCCACCATCGAAGAGATTCCAGCTTAAGCTAGCTCCTACCCCCAGAGAGTAGGTAGTGTTATTTGTCCCAGGGAAAAAGGCAGAAGCAGGGCTTTTGTTTAGGTTCCAACCGTAGGACCCCACCAATCCAACTGAAGGTAAATAACCAGATTGGCTTATCTTTATGTCGTATGCATTGATTTGATTATTGCGTTTTTGCTTCAATAAAGCAATGTTGTTTTGTGCTGCTGTATCTAACCACGTTTCAATTTCTATTTCGGAAACAAAACGAACCTCAAGATCGACACCATATAATTGTTCTATCGGCTGATTGATCAACAAGTTTAAATCTCTTTTAGCATTGTCTAGTTGTTGCTTTACTTGAAGAAGGTTTATACTGTCATTAGTAACATCTACTTGAGCATTGAGTACTTCCAGTTTATTGCCTTGTCCAAAAACGAAAGCACTCTCAGCCCGTTTCCTTCTATCTTGAGAGATTTCCAAATTGTCCTGAAAAACCTGATTGGACTCAGTGAGCTGAGCAATGTTGAAATAAACCTCAAAAAGCTGAAGAATGGTAAATTCTATGGTTTCTCTGAGCTGCAATTCACTCAACGCATATTGTTCTTTAAGCTGCTTATAGGTATATCTTCTGCCTAGACCGTCAAATAAAGTATAATTTAAGTTGATTCCTGCATTGTAGCGTTCGGATTCCTGATCATTAAAATTTCTATTGGGGAGCGGTTGCCCTTGTTCATCTACCTGATCCGGAAAGGCTATTTCTGCGTCGGATGTAGAGTAATTGCCTCCACCAGATAGAGAAACTGTGGGGAGAAAACCCGAATTCAAAATCCCACTGTTATTCTTAACAATCTGGGTAGTGTTTTTAGAAACTTGAATGCCAAAATTTTGCTCCAATGCCAAGGCCAACGCTTCCTCTTTGGTGAGTTTTTCTTGCGCCTGCAAAGACCCTAAAACACAAAATAGATAAAGAGTAGTTATTTGAATTATTCTCATGCTTTGTTCTTTTTTGGTCCCTCTAATTGTTTCCTTTTTTCCTCCTCTACTTTTTCAATCACGGCTCTTTCTACCGTTTCTTGATTAGGAAACTCTCCAGAAACAAGCCATTTGAAAATTACTTTTACTTGATTGTTTAACGACAGGAAAATGGGGAGCATCACCAGTGTCAACAAGGTTGCAAAAGCAATTCCATAAGAAACAGATATTGCCATTGGCTTAAGAAACTGTGCCTGCCTACTTTTTTCTAAAATAAGAGGAGTCAGACCTGCTACAGTAGTTGCTGAAGTTAAAAAGATGGCTCTAAATCGGGATTTGCCCGCGTCAATCAATCCTTCATTAAAAGTGAAACCTTCTTTGAGGTTGTTGTTAAATTTTCCTATGAGAACCAGACCGTCGTTTACCATAATACCAATAAGAGCAATAACACCTAGTAAGGAAAGTATATTGACAGGAAATCCATGAATCCAATGACCCCATGCTACTCCGGTAAGGCTAATAGGTATTAATAAAAATAACAATACAGGCTGTGAAAAACTGCGGAATGTAAATGCAATAGTCATATAAATCAGAATGAGTATGGGGATACCTGCTGAGGAAAGTGAGTTGATCAATTTAAACGCCTCTCGGTTTTGTCCTTCATAAGAAGCACTTACTGAAGGATGTCGTTCTTGTATTTTAGGCATAATATTGGTTCTGATGTCATTCATCACATCTGTACCTGAGGTTTCTTCTGCGTCTTTAAGGTCTGCGGAAACTTGGATTTCTCTTCTCCCGTCCAAATGGTTGATCAACACATCCCCTCTTTTAATGGTATAAGTAGCTACTTCTTTCAATGCTACCAAGTTTCCATTGGGTAGGTCAATTTTCATATCTTCCAATTGGGTAATGGATGAACGGTCTGCTTTTTTGTAGCGCACCCACACCCTTATCTCGTCTTGTCCACGCTGAAAGCGTTGTGCTTGAACACCGAAAAACCCTGCGCGTACGCGGCTCATTACATACTGCAAATCCAAGCCTAAAGCATACGCATTGTCTTTTAATTTTAAGGTGATTTCTTTAATTCCAGCAGGGTCATTGTCCTCTATGTCTTTCAAAAGAGCATTAGAATTTAAAGCCTCTTTAAGTTCTGTTTTGGCTTGTTTTAACTCTTTTATATTATTAGACAAAAGCGACACAGATACAGGTTTTCCTCCAAAATTTGCTCCTGATCCGTATACTATACTTTCAACCCCTATCACCTGCCCTACCAATTCTGAAATCCGGGTAGAAACCATGCTTGCACGTATGACGTCTGGACGCTGCTCTCCAGGTAGTAGATTGATCGTCAAATTTGCCCTTGAAGCCCCATTACCAAGTGTTTTGATTGTATTGACAAATAATTTTTTCCCTGTCCCTTTGAGGTATTGTTCTGAAAATTCTTCATTGACTAATTTTGAGGTTTTTTCAATATGCGTAATTATGGAATCCGTGATTCGTTCATTCGTTCCATTAGGCATGACCAATTCAATCGAAATTCGGTCGGATGCAATCGTTGGGAAAAAAGACGTTCTAATTATTCCACCTCCAAAAGAACCTCCAGTCAATATAAGCATGGCCAGAAAAACAGAAATGACTAAAAATCGATTGTTTAAAGAAAAAATTAAAACAGGAGTATAGATCTTATCCCGTAACGATTTCATAAATCGATCTCCAATACGATTAAACTCTCTTAGTTTTGCAAAAATTTTAGCCACAAGTGTTTGCGGTTCTTTTTTATTTCTGATTAAAGCTTTTGAATGGGCTAAATGAGCCGGCAAGATTACCAATGCTTCTATCAGTGATACGAGAAGTGTCAACATGACAACTACAGACACTTCACCAAAAAATTCACCAATCCTTCCGTCTAAAAACAAAAAGAGTGCAAAAGCAAGAATTGTAGTGATGATTGCTGAAACCACTGGTGGAATCACCTCAAGTACCCCATCTACTGCAGCTCGGTAAGGTGTTTTTCCTTTTTCATAATGCTGGTAAATGTTTTCTGCTATAACGATACCATCATCAACCAAAATACCAATTACGATGATCATTCCAAAAGTAGAGAGCACATTGATGGTCACGTCAAACATTGGCGCAAAAATGAACATTCCGAGGAAAGAAACCGGCAAACCAAAAGCCACCCAAAACGCCAATCTCGAGTTTAAAAAGAGAGATAAGAAAAGAAGGACCAACAACATTCCTTGAAGTATATTCTCTATCAAGAGCTTATTTCTTTCCGTCAGTGTTACGGAAGCATCGTTCAAAATTTCCAACTGAGCGTAGTTGTTTTCTCTATTGAATGTATCGATATAATTACGAACGGCCTCTGCAGAAGAGATAACGTCCTCAGAATTTGTAGAGTTGACACTAATATTTACTAATACATCGTCTTCAAGAAAACTTCTGTTTGGAGTTTCTGAAAAACGGTCTTGAATAAGAGCTACATCTTTAAGTAAAATTTGTGTACCGTCTGCTAAGGATACTACCTCTATATTTGCCAATTCATCTGCATAGTAAAACTTGTTGTTCGCTCGAATCAAAAATTCTTCAGCATTGGTTTTAACACGTCCACCTGTAACGATAATATTTGATCTGGAAACCGCCTGAGCAACGGAGGCAAAACTGAGCCCATAGGCCAATAACTTATTTTCATCTACGGCAATTTCAATTTCTTCATCTGGATAGCCCGTTACATTAATCTGAGAGATCCCTGGAAGAGCTCTTAAGTCATTTTCTACTTGTCTTCCTATTTTCTTAAGCTCCAAAAGTGTAGTGTTTTCTGCAGTAAGTGCAAAATTTATCGTAGAGCGAACAGGTTCTTGTTTCGAAACCACAAGAGGTTCCATACCTGTAGGGTAACTAGGCACACGATCTACCGCATTTTTGACCTCCAAAAGCATAAAATTGATGTCCAATTCTTTTTCTACCTCAACGGTAATCGAACCTGAATTTTCTCTGGAAACAGAAGTCACTCGTTCTACGCCCACCAGTCCTTTTAGATTGTCTTCGATTTTAAGAATTACACCCTCTTCAATTTCTGCTGGAGAAGCTCCAGGATACGTTACAGCAATTTGAACAATATGAGATTCTGTAAGTGGGAAAAAAGAGGATTTAAGAGATTTTACACCTAGCGTACCAAACAGTAAAAAAGCAATGATGATGATGTTTACCGCAACGTGATAGCGAATAAAATAGTTGATTATTTTTTTCATTGTACTGCCTTAATTGTTTTGCTGAAAAGGAACAGTCTTAATCTCCATACCCGTATATGCTCCTATCAAAGGTTGAGCAATGAGTTCTTCACCGTCCTTTAACCCTCTAATAATTGCTAAGGTTTCTGTGAAATGGATTGGAGTTACTTTGCGTAAAACCAATTTGTTGTTTTCTACCACATAGAGTTGTTCTGAACCGTTGAGCAATCCACGTTCTACGGCAAAAACATCTTCAAAAGCAAGTGCATCAATAGCGGCTTCCATGAACATGCCTTCTTTTAGGGCTGGATCTTTTACACGTATATAAACCTCTACCGCTTGGGTTTGACTATTTACTTTTGCATTTATTCTGCTTACAACTCCTGTATATTTTTGATTTGTATCTATAGACCTCAAAGCTACAGACACGCCAGTACCAATATTATTAATATAGGATTTGGGAAGTGCTACCATTAGTTCATAATCTCCAGGAGCTATGAATTCTCCCAGCTCTTGTCCTGGGCGGATAAGAGATCCCTCTGTGGCATTCGCACTGACTAATACTCCACTGAATGGAGCTTTAATTTGATAAAAAGTCAGGGTCTGCTCCAAGTTTTGAAGGGCGTAAAAAGAAGAGATGATTCCCCTACCCGATACAAAAAGACGAACATTTTCAGCCATATCAGGCAATTGAGGAGTAGGTTGTTCCAAATCAAAGCTCTTGAGATAATTGCTCCATTGGGAATAGACCTCTGGAAAGTCCAACTGAAGATCTGGTAAAACAGAGGTTATTTGATTGTATAAAGCTGCACGTTGTGCTATGACATTTGCACGAAATTCTGAAGCTTCTATTTTGGCTAGTGTTTGACCCGCGCTGTATTGTTGTCCCGATTTAAAAAGCGGTTGTATGGTTTGCATTACCCCCTGTACTCGTGCAGTAATCTGTATTCTTTTATACGCTCTCAAAACCCCATTCGATGGAATTTGAACCTGGTAGGGACCGTTTTTTACTTGAAGAGTATAAACTTCCTTTAGCGTGTTTTCGGCTTTTCTTCTCGGTGGAGGATTGCTGTCGATGATTTTCTTTGAGATTTGAATTGAAAGTATGATGAGAACAAATCCTAATACCAATAGAATCCATTTTCTTACACTTTTTAGGGAGGAATACTTAGACATTTGTTTAAAAATAAAGTGCTTTTTCTCTGATTTTTAGGTATAATCTAAAACACTTTGACCTAGCCAAAGTGTTTAATAGCCACAATCTGAGATTTTGTTTAACAATTTTTTGCGAAGCTATAACAATATTTTGAATTAACCTATTTGAGAGCTTTATGTATATGAATACCTTATAGCACAATTTATTGACAAGAAATCCCCTTTAAAGTTTAAATAATTCCTATATTTTTATTTTAAAATTAGTATCCATGTCTGTACTCAAGTCACTTTGGAATGAAATCGTTGGTTTTTTTGGGGTCAATCAATTTATTGAACTTATACAGCAAAAGGACTACAGTCTTTTTTTAACCTATGAAGGTATTGTTGCTCTAATTGTTCCTATTATTCCATTCCTAATTTTTTTAGAACTTTTATTGGGCTTTGTCTATAAAAAACCACAAACAAAAGTGTACAAAGTGATTTTTCTAATCTATTTGTTTAATCGGATTGTTGGAAGGTTCATTTCCATTGGAATGGTAGCCTTTTGTATCGGAGCACTTCAGCGCTATGCACTAGTCGAAACAAGCATGACGTGGTACTGGTTTCTTTACGGCTATGTGGTTTGGGAATTTGCTCATTTTATTTACCACTTTCTGGCACATAAAGTACGCTTATTTTGGTGCCTTCATGCAACGCATCACAGTCCCGAGGAAATGAACTTAAGTGTTACCCATGCTCATTTTTTTCTTGAAGCACCTTATGCGGATTTTATTCGAACCTCTATTTGTATCCTATTGGGAGTTGAACCCATCCTACTATTCACCATTATGTTCATAGATGGGACCTATGGAGCCTTTATTCATGTCGGTGAAAACCTCATCAAAGATGCTCGCTTTGGTTTTTTGAACAAATTTATACTCACCCCTTCACATCACAGAGTACACCATGCTAGAAATCCCTTGTATTTGGACACCAATTATTGTAATCTTTTAAATATTTGGGATCGAATTTTTGGAACCTACCAGGAGGAAGATCCCAATTTAGAGATAGATTATGGGATTACCAGACCCATTAATTCTGGTAATTTTATAGAAGTATATTTTGGAGAAATCATCCACCTTGGAAAAGATGTTATTAATGCTCCTGGTTTGCTAAACAAATTGAAATACATTTTTTACCCCCCAGGATGGAGTCATCAAACGGGATATCAAACAGCGAAAATGATTCGAAACACCTATCTGGAAAGAACTTCTATTTCTTCCAATTAAACCAGGTGAAACAACTTTTGTCAAATAAAACTAAAACAATACCTCAGTGAGTTTAAACAATAGAAACATTAGTAATAAAGTACGCGTTATTCACAGATACTTAGGGTTTTTCCTTGCTGGCATCATGTTTATGTATGCCCTTACGGGGATTACACTAACCTATAGAACTACAGATACGTTTAAAAAAGAAGTACAAGTTGAAAAAATCATAGAAAAGGGTTTGGAACAGCCTCCACAAATTAGAGGAGCTAAAGAAGTGCAGTACAACAAAGAAACGGGGGCTTTGAGTTATATTGATTCTCAGCCACCCAAACTTTTAGGGATGATGGAAAAAATGCACAAAGCCACCAACAACTCTCCCCTTTACTATTTTAATCTCTTTTTTGGTGTTGCATTGTTGTTTTTTGTGTTTTCAGCCTATTGGATGTTTTTACCTCAGACGGATATCTTTAAAAAAGCCATCTATTTTACACTTGCAGGGATTGTGCTTTCTGCAATAATGATATTAGTGTAATTCTGGTTTATATATACAAAAAAAGCCCTGCAGTAAAGCAGGGCTTTTTCTAAGGTTTTGAGTGAGTAAAGCTACTGGCCTCACCTCCTCATAAAGTATAAGTTTTCAATTTAAAGACTTAATACTCCATTTTCAGAACCAGCATAATCATTAAAGAGATATGCATCTGCTTGTTCGTCATTAAAATAATTGGTCCCATCTGAAACGTATTTGAATTCATACTGTTTTCCTTTTTCAAGGTTGATGTTTCCTTTAAATTTCCCATTTTTTAATTTTTTTAATTGGGTAGATTGAAGATCCCAATTATTAAAATCTCCCACTACAGAAAGGGTTTCTGCTTCAGAAGGAACTTCAAAAGTGATTTTACAAACGGGTTTTGTTTTGAGATAGTTTTTGCTAATAGCCATGATAAAATTGATTTAAATTAAAATTTTAATTGATTAGTAATGAGTGAAAGTTTGTATCGACAACGATGGTTTGTTCTTTCTTGTTGTACTGCAGTTCCGTTAAGCTAACCTTTTCGGTATCTACAGTTATTTTGCTCGGTTTAAAGGGCAGTCCTATAAACTTTAATTTTACTTTTTTATAGCGCGGTTCATAATGTCCTTCTCTAAATTGATCGATGAGCAGCGCTTTGTTTTTTCCGTAAAGTTTGAGTTTTTTAATGAGGTATTTTCCTCTTTTGTAATCGTACCCATCATGGGCGTCTTCATAAATTAATGAGCGCTCTCTGCCTTCCTTAAAATACACCTCTAAATGTAAGGTGTCTATTTCTTTTTCATCTACATACTGTTGAACGGGATACTTTGGTATAATTGCTCCTTCTTTAACAAATAAAGGCAGGGTATCCATTGCGGCTGCTACCCAAATTTCTTTTCCCCCCTCAACTACTTCATTTGTCCAGTAATTGTACCACTTCCCTTTGGGGATATACATTCTTCTTCCCAGTGCGTTGGGTTCTTGTATGGGACAAACTAAAAATTGATCGCCAAAAACGAATTCATCCGATCGGTAATGAGTTTGAGCGTCCTCTTGGTCAAAATACACCAAAGGTTTGATCATAGGATCCCCATAGGTTACATAGTTGTAATACATGGTATAGATATAAGGGAGAAGTTGGTAACGTAACTCAACAAATTTTCTAGTAATGGATAAGACCTGTTCGTCAAAAGACCACGGCTCTTGGTCGCCGTGATGCCCTGAAGAGTGAACGCGGGTAAAAGGATGGAAAACGCCCAGCTGCACCCATCTTGTAAACAGTTCGCCGCTGGGGTGTTCTGCAAATCCACCTATATCTGTCCCTACAAAGCCCATGCCGCTGAGGGACATCCTTTGCACTTGAATATTAGCAAGCCAAAGGTGCTCCCAGGTGGCTATATTGTCTCCCGTCCAAGAGGAAGTATACCTTTGTCCTCCTGAATAGGTAGCCCTAGTAATGACAAAGGGGCGTTTGGACGAGCCGTTTCTTTTGACGCCATGATAGGTCGCTCTGGCCATTTGCATACCGTAAATATTATGTGCTTTGCGATGACTGCAAAAATTTCCGTCGTAGTTGTGACGTACATCTTTCGGGAAGGTTTTCCCTGGCACTTCCATCACCGCCGGCTCATTCATATCGTTCCACACTCCATGTACTCCATCTTCAAGCATTAGCCCTTTATAAAGGCCCGCCCACCATTCCCTTACTTTGGGATTGGTGAAATCCGGGAAGTAACATTCCCCTGGCCATACTTTGCCTTTGATATAGGCACCGTCAGCGCGCTTACAGAAAAAATCCTGCTCCAGCCCTTCTTGGAATACCTCGTAGTCTTTGTCTATTTTGATGCCAGGGTCTATAATCACCACTGTTTTAAACCCTTCTTTTTCAAAATCTGAGATCATCTTTTTCGGGTTGGGAAAACGTGTTTTGTCCCAAGTAAAACAACGGAACTCATCCATATAATCGATGTCCAAATAAACGGCATCGCAGGGGAAAGATAAGTCTCTAAATTTAGAAGTTAACTCTCTAACATTGGCTTCGGGGTAATAACTCCATTTACTTTGGTGGTAGCCCATGGCCCACATGGGTGGCAATTCAGGCTTCCCTGTCAGGTCGGTATAGGCTTTGACCACATTTGACATTTCAGGACCGTAAAAAAAGTAATAGTTCATTTCTCCTCCATCGGCCCAAAAGCTCATTACATTTCGGCGCTCATAGCAAAAATCAAAATGCGTTTTAAAAGTATTGTCAAAGAAAATACCATACGCCTTTTTATCCGAGAGGCCAATATAAAAAGGAACTGTTTTATAGACCTCGTCCATGTCTTTTGCATAAGCATACTGATCCGTATTCCAGTTTGACAAGGACTTTCCTTTGAGGTTAAAGTTGGTGGGTTTGTCCCCTAAGCCATAAAAATTATCGCTGTCGTGAGACTGTTTGCTCATCTTGACAAAGTTTCCCCCCTCTTCTAGGTTTTCCTCCCAGTGAAATCCCAATTCATCCTCCAGAATGACATTCCCTTGGGGGTCGTAAAGTCCGATTCTTAAATCTTCTTTTGCAACTTTACAATGGACTTGTTCCGTTAGAATAATAAATTCGTTTTCCTCCTCTCTAAAGTCCAATTGGCTGTAGCCGTGTTCTTGTTTTTGATCGATCGCATACGAAAAATCCTTTTCAAAGTAGCCTTCAGGGGCGTAGCGAAAGCGTAATAAAGAATCTCTCAAAACATGAATTTGCAACAAAACTCCGTTTTGTGATTCAAATTCAATGAGGTTTGCTTTTTTGGTATGGGTTTTATAGGCCTTAGGAAATAAGTTGCCTTTGTATTCTAAATTAGTATTTGTTATCATTTAAACAAATTTGGTAAAGTGGTTGCAAATAAAAGGAAGTAAAAATTTTTAGTAAAAGAAAACTTATAAAATTTTATACACTTGTGTACTCAATGGTGGAATTCGCAAAATTACTGACTGATTTTTACCATGTGAATAATTTTCACTTATTAAATATTCATTATTGATTTTAAAATCAGATCCACCGTATTTTGAAGCATCAGAGTTAAATACTAAAGAGAGGCTGTTACCCTCTGGTACTCCTATTTGATAAGCTTGGTGTGGGGTAGGTGTAAAATTACACAGTATAACAAAACGGTCTCTTTTTGACTTTCCTTTTCTTATATAAGAAAGAATGGAGTTTTCAGAATCATCATAGGACAACCATTCAAAGCCTTCACTAGAAAATTGAAGCTGGTGTAAGGCTTTCGCAGATTTGTAAAGATTATTTAAGTCTTTGACCAATTCTTGAATGCCCTTGTGGTAACTGTACTGGGTTAAATGCCAGTCTAGACTTTTTTCAAAATTCCATTCGTCGTGTTGCCCAAAATCACCCCCCATAAAATTGAGTTTGGCTCCTGGATGAGTAAACATATAGGTATAAAGTGTTCTTAAATTGGCAAAACGTTGCCATTCATCTCCTGGCATTCTTCCTAATATTGACTTTTTTCCATAGACTACCTCATCGTGAGAAAGGGGCAGCATAAAGTTTTCAGTAAAAGCGTAGGTGAGTGAAAAAGAAATTTCATTGTGGTGGTATTTTCTGTAAACGGAATCTTTTTTCATATACGCTAGCGTATCGTGCATCCAACCCATCATCCATTTCATACCAAAGCCAAGGCCGCCGATATCGGTGGGTCTGCTGACCATAGGGAAAGCTGTAGATTCTTCTGCAATGGTTTGAATCCCTTCAAAGCGAGAATACAATTCAAAATTCATATCCTTTAAAAAACCTTGGGCTGCCAAATTTTCCCTCCCGCCAAATTCATTGGGTTCCCATTCTCCTTCTTCTCTTGAATAATCCAAATAAAGCATAGAAGCAACGGCGTCTACACGAAGACCGTCAATATGATATTCTTGCATCCAAAATACGGCATTCGAAATTAAAAAAGCACGCACTTCAGGGCGTTCGTAGTTAAAAATCAAACTTTTCCAGTCTTTATGGTAGCCTTTTCTAGGGTCTGGATGTTCATACAAATGAGACCCGTCAAAGTTTCCTAAACCGTGATCATCGCTCGGAAAGTGCGAAGGGACCCAATCTAGAAGTACTGCAATACCTTCTTTGTGAAAAGCTTCAATAAGTCCTTTAAATGCTGTCGGGTTTCCAAAACGGGATGAGGGAGCAAAATACCCTGTTAGCTGATACCCCCATGAGGGATCGTAGGGGTATTCCATGATGGGCATAAATTCAACATGGGTATAGCCCATTTCTTTAACATAACTCACCAACTCTTTAGCGAGCTCTTCATAAGTTAAGGAAGTTCCGTCCGGTTTTTTTCTCCAAGAACTCAGATGGACTTCATAAACGGAAAAGGCCTGATCCAGCTGGTTTGTTTTTTTTCGCTTTGTAAGCCACGTTTTGTCTTTCCATGTATAGGCTTCCTCCCAAACTACAGAAGCTGTTTTTGGAGGCTGCTCACAAAACCGAGCAAAAGGGTCTGCTTTTTCGCTTACCTCTCCATTGTGGTGAGAATGGATTTTGTATTTGTAGAGGTTTCCGTGCCCTACTCCTGGAAGAAATCCCTCCCAGATACCTGAGCCGTCCCAGCGGACATTCAAAGCATGGTCTGATTCAAGCCAATAATTAAAATCTCCTATCACGGAGACCTTTTTTGCCGAAGGGGCCCATACGGCGAAATAAGTGCCTTGAACCCCATTTAAGGTCATGGGATGGGCTCCCAATAGGTCAAAAAGATTATAATGTTTCCCCGCTTTGAATAAGGAAATATCAAAATCGGTAAAAAGCGAGTGTGCTATTGTTCGTTGTTCCATTCTATTGTGGTTCGCTGATAATACTTAAAATCCCCTTTAAAGGAATGAGGGCCCATCGGGGTCTTGAATTCAATTCATAACCCAACTCGTAAACGGCTTTTTCGAGCATGGTGTATTTTAATAAAAATTCCACTTCTTTGAGATAGCCAATATTCAGATTGTTTTTTTGAACAAAATTGATATAGTCACTTAAAAAGACACCGACTATGTAATTGTATAATTTATCACCAAACTGCATCGCCTGCTCTTTTTCTATTTGGTATTTCTGAGGATTATTTAAAATGACTGAATAGATCGCATAGTGAAAGGAGCGTAGAATTCCTGCCACATCTTTAATGGGGGGTTGCTTTACTTTTCTATCTCGAATCGTGCTTTCTGGTTCCCCTTCAAAATCAAGTATATAAAAGTCTCCCTCTTTGACTAAGACCTGACCCAAGTGAAAATCGCCATGTATTCGTATCCGCTCACTTTTTAATTTGGTCCAATTGAAATCCAAAAAGCGTCGTCGTATTTCTTTCTTTTTGGACAGAAATACTTGCGCCATTTCCATGGATTCCCCACTGAGCTTATGTAAATTGTTTTCAATTGTATTCAAGCGGTTTTGAAACTGATAGATGAGCCTGTTTTTAAGCCATACTTCATAATCGCCATTAAAGTTTTGGGGTACAAAAGCAGTGTCTCTAGTGTCAGAACCCAGGGCAACATGCATTTCTGCTGTGCGTTGGGCAAGCCGTTCTATTTTAGAAAAGAAATCTTTCCCTGTCCATTTCAAAAGGGAATCGGGTAAGTTGACACGCTTAATTTTTTTATATAATACAACGTCTTCAATGCTTTCAAAATCAATTTTCTTTTGATCAATGGCTGAAAAAACGCCATCAATTTCTTTTAAAAAAGAATTCCATGCATCGCCCTCACTTACTATAAAATCTTGCATTAAGCCCAGGGTAATGGTATCGTCTTCCTCCCCTACATTTAAATTAACACTCCCTGCGTATTCTGGGGTATTGGGATATTCAGCCACTTCTGTTAAAAATCGGCTAATTTCATAATCTGGATTGGTGCTGATGTAAATTCTTCTGAAGATTTTAAGAATATATTTATTGTTGTAAACAATAGAAGTATTGCTTTGCTCCGCCCCAAGAAATTTTGAGGATTCATAAGGTTCAGAACTGATTTTTGAGGAGCGGTGAAAATTTAAATCAGCGTAACTTGATGATTTTTCCATCAGGTTTTCAAACAGCAATTTTCTGTATTCTTCTATATGAAGCGCATCTACCAAAAAACCATCCAATCCATTAAAGCTCGCTGGTGCAATGAGCGTTTTGGTGTCCAATTCTTCCCCCGCCATAAAAGCAATGGGAAGAAAGAAGTTTTGAAAAAAAGACTCTTTAAAATGTACTTCTATTAAAATTCCAAAATAATGGTTGTTTTCAGAGTGCATTTTAAAACACGCATTGATTTCAATGTATTTGAGGCTACTCGATTTCCCAGAGTACCAACGCTTTTCTGGCAGATATTGCTCTAAAATTTCATTGGTAAAGGCGTTTAAAAATTCTTCATTTTCAAAGGCGTCTTCCCATTTACAAGAAAATTCAAAGGGTCTTTTTTGAAAGTCTTTTTTAAGCTTGTCTTGCATCAGATTGAAAGTTTAAACAAATGAAAAGGCAATGAGGGATGTATTTTGACATAATTCCAGTCGGGTCCCCATTGATATTGATTTCCTGTTATGACATCCGTTACAGTAAAGTTGGCTTGCGGATTCAATCCTATTTGTGAAAGGGGAATTTTTACACTGCCCTCTTGGGTATAATAGGAATCGAGAGAGACAATCATTAAAGTATAGCAAGAATTATTCTCGTCTTTTTTTAGATACCCTATCAGCTTGTCGTTATGGATTTCACAAAATTCAATTTGATTGGTCTGCTGAAGAGAAGGTAATATTTTTCGCGCCTCATTAATTTTTTTAATCAGAACCATAATTTTATTTTCTGCTTCCCAATCCCACTGTTTGAATTCGTATTTTTCACTGTTGTGGTATTCCTCTTTTCCGGGGACGGCTTCAGAATGCATCATTTCAAAAACAGGTCCATAAATACCTACATTGGAGCTGAGAGTGGCCGCTAAAAAATAACGAATCAGGTGTTGGGCTTCATTGGCTCCTTGTAAATGATAGGGATTGATGTCTGGGGTATTGGGCCAGAAGTTGGGTCGGTAAAATTCTTTTTGAGGTCCCTTGGTAAGTTGTTCCATGTATTCAGTGAGTTCCTGCTTAGAAAAGCGCCAAGTAAAATAAGAATAACCCTGAGTAAACCCCTCTTTTGCCAGCTGATCCATAATTTTAGGGCGCGTAAATGCTTCTGCTAAAAAGAGGACATCTGGGTGTTTTTTCTTTACCTGAGCAATCAACCAATTCCAAAACTTAAAAGGTTTAGTGTGCGGGTTGTCTACTCTAAAAATTTTAATTCCTACTTCCTCTACCCAATAGAGCGCACAGGACAACAACTCATCCCAAAGGTTTTTCCAATCACTGGTTTCGAAATAAAGGGGTAGTATATCTTGGTATTTTTTAGGGGGATTTTCAGCATACTGAATACTACCATCGGGGCGCCATTTAAACCACGCTGGATGAGCTTTTACCCATGGGTGATCGGGTGCGGCTTGCAGGGCAAAATCCATTGCTATTTCAATACCCAGTTGGTTTGCTTTTTTTACTAATGCCTTAAAATCGGATAAGGTGCCCAATTCAGGATGAAGGTCTTTGTGGCCTCCATATTGTGAACCAATTCCCCAAGGGGATCCCACATCCCCTTCCCCTGCATCAGTCGCATTGTTTTTTCCCTTCCTATTTACCTCCCCTATGGGTTGAATAGGGGGAAAATAAAGCGTATCGAATTCCATTTTGGCAATTCGGGGCAACAGTTTTTCACAATCTTTAAATGTTCCATGCGTACCGGGTGCTGTCCCTGCTGAGCGTGGAAAAAATTCATACCAGGTACTAAAAAGGGCTTTTTTACGGTCTACATACAAAGGGAATTCTTTAGAGGTAGCCTTTAAAAACTTCGAAGGATGACTTGTAAACAAGGACTTAAGTTCGGGATCCTTTACTGCTTCAACGGCTTTTTGATAGGACTTTTCATCTTCTAGGAGTTGAATGAGTTTGTGCCACTTTGTTCCTTCTTTTGTATCCTTGTTTTTCACTATTTCCCTTAGGTAAACCGCTCCCTCAAGGAGTTCAGAAGTAACATTAAGATCGGCTTCTATTTTCTTTTCTATACCGTATAACCAATTTAAAGGCTCATCTACCCATCCTTCTATTTTATAAAAATAGCTCCCTTGTTTTGTTGCTGTAAATGCAGCTTGCATACTGTCGTTTTCGAGCGGTTTCATCCTTACGCTTGTCCAATTACGTTGGGATTCGTGTTTGTACAACAATGCTGCGGCTAAGAAGTCATGCCCGTCACACAGTATGTCTGCAGTTACGAGAAGCTGCTGCCCCACAATGCGCTTGACAGCATAATTCCCCTCTTCAAGTTGAGGCTGGATATTAGAAAGAACCACGCGTTCCTGGTTTTGTCTAATCATGTCGTTTTTCAATCTTTTGGAATCTGTGGCAAAATTAACTTTTAAAATTTTAAAACCTTGTTTTTCTTTAGTTAAAGAAGGCTACTAGAGATTTTTTATCTCTAGGAAGTAGGAAAAACGCTTCAGCACTTCCCCATTCGCTACAAAATAAAATCCTTTCAAGGCCCCTACTTAATGAAGAGGTCCGCTGATTTGAATTTTAGTTTTTTTTGTTTTCTGAGCCATAGAAACGCGCTATCATTTGCTCAGTAGTTTGAAGGTCTTTAAAGACTTCAAATGTTTTTCCTTGGGTACGCATGGCTCCAAGTATATTGGCATATTGAGCGGCGAGGTAAGGGTCCGAATGACGTCCAAAACCATAGGCTAAGCCTCCCGCAAAAGAATCGCCACATCCTGTAGTATCCACTACATGGTCTACAGGATAGGCAGGAATAAAAACTGTGCTTGTTTTTCCTTTAACTTTTGTATACCAATTACAGCCCTCACTGTCCAGGGTTATATAAAGGTGTTTCACACCCGCTTTAAGTACCTGTTCGGCAAAAGCATCCAGATGGTCTCTTCTGTTTACGTCATAGTCTTGAATTTCACCAGGCAAAAAATAACAATACTGTGACTCTTCTAAATTCATTTTCAGCACATCGATATAAGGAAGCCAATCCATCATGTCAAGCCAATGGACGCGTAAGCGATTCCCCTTATTGTCAACCTGTGTGGTCGGTCCGTGGGCATCAAAAATTACCAATACTTCTGAGGAGGATTTAATTTGTTTTAAAGTTTTTAAAGGGATTTCGTAATCGGTGATGGGTACACATACAAGAACAGAACAGTCTATCCCACTAAGGTCTTCTGAAACAATGGGTTTCATGGCTCCTGCCTGGGTTTCTATTCTATCGTTCTGGTTTATAAAAACCAATTCTACGATAGAGCCTTCATCGTCTTTGGAGGAAATATGTGTGGTTTCAATATTCGAATAATTACTGAGCAAATTTAAAATGGGTTCTTCATCTGTCTTATTGATATGAGCAACAGGAACGAGGGCGTCTTCTTCTCCGAGTAATTTACTCAGTCCTATAGTAGGGTGGATAACTCCTCCATATTTTTTTATTTTTTCTCCTCTATGGGTAGTGATCGTATCCCTTGGTATGGGGCCCAATATTCCAATCCGCATATGCATCACTCTAATTTTTATTCAGAATAGACTAAATATACTCAAATGGCAATTGATAATGCTTTACTTTTTCCGAAAATCTTATCATTAACTTCCATTTTCTCGTTATTTTTACCCCTGATAGTGAAGCTTAATTTCTCCCAATGCCCCCCAATTTTGTTTTGAGTTAAAGAAGGTGATTTAGGCAAAAAGTAAATCTTTTTTCTATTTTTATTTAGATGAAATCATTAGGGCTTATCCTTACCCGTTTGCACTATTTTGCGCCTTCATGGGTCTTTGCGTCAATGAATATTATGGTGGGCACATGGGTGTTGTACTTGCCTTATGTCAAATCAAAATTAGTGCTCAATGAAGCAGAGCTGGGCACGGCACTTTTTTTTTCTGCTTTGGGTTTACTTCTGTCTATTCCTGTTGTTCCTTTTTTGAATAAAAAAATTAAAGAAGGACGTTCTACACAAGTAGGGATTGTCTTATTAACACTGGCTTTTAACTTGCCCCTACTGGCCCCCAATTACACCTCCCTTTGCGGAAGTTTATTTTTAATTGGTGTTTTTTCTGGCTTTACAGATATATCGATGAATGCTGTAGTATCGATCATTGAGCAGCGCGACAAACAAAATTTGATGTCAGCGGCACATGGTTTTTTTAGTTTAGGTGGATTTTTAGGGGCCGGAATTGGTAGTCTAATCATTCAACAACAGTTAAGTCCACCGTTTCATATGCTCTTTATCACAGGGGCCGTTTTATGCAGCAACCTCTTCCTCTCCTCCCATTACCTGAAAATTGAAGACCCCGAAAGCCCAACTCCAAAACCCAAATACAAAGGGATAAAAAATATTACGCCTATTTTGGGTTTGGCTTTAGTCGCCTTTATTGTTATGCTAAATGAAGGTGCTGTAGAACATTGGAGCACCCTTTTTTTACATGAAACAGTAAAGCTTCCTGAAAACCAGGCGGCTTATGGATTTGTTTTATTCTCGCTGACTATGACAGTTGGTCGTTTTTTGGGCGACGGTATCAGTCATAAAATGGGGGCTATCAAAACATTGACTTATGGTTTTGCAATTGCTCTTTTGGGGTACGTTTTTATTTTAAATACCGAAGCCGTTTTGAGTATAAGCGGTTTTGGTATGCTGGGTCTAGGGCTTTCGGTAGTCGTTCCTGAAATTATCCGATTGGCGGGAAAAAACAGCCTACTTAATGCCTCAGAAGCCATCTCAACAGTAACAGGTATTGGCTATATTGGTTTTCTTATGGGACCTATTATTTTGGGATATATTGCAAACTGGACGAGCTTGACCTCCAGCTATCTCTTTTTAGGTTCTACTGCTGTCTTGGGTCTGGGGATTGTTCTCTTAGGGATACGGATTAAAAACTAAGGTATTTTTAAGAAGAGTAGCGCCCCCATAGAAAACAAAAAAAGCCCTCCATTTCACTGGAAAGCTTCTCACTGGTTGTTAGCGTTGGGATTTTCCCAATTTAACAACACACAACATCTTCAATAAGAGCGGTCTGGACGGGACTCGAACCCGCGACCCCATGCGTGACAGGCATGTATTCTAACCAACTGAACTACCAGACCTCATTTGGCGTGTGCAAATATACGCTGCATTTTCAATTTGCCAAACAATTAATTGTAAAAAGAAAAATTTATAAAACAGCGTCTATGGCCTCTGCATAAGTAGTTTTTGGAGAAACCCCAACATGTCTTCCTACCAATTCACCCTTGTCAAATACTAAAACTGTAGGGATATTTCTTACTCCGTATTTTGCGGCATATTCCTGATGCGCATCTACATCTACTTTACCAACAACTGCCTTGCCCTCGTAGTCTTTGCTCAGTTCCTCAATGATAGGGCCTACCATACGACAAGGTCCACACCATGCTGCCCAAAAGTCAACTAAAACGGGTTTTTCTGATTTCAATACCACTTCTTCAAAAGTAGCATCTGTAATTTCTAATGCCATGTTTTTAATTTTAGAGTCCAAAGTTACTTATTTTGTGGGTGGATCCTATGAGTTTAAATCAAATTTACTTATCTGTGAATGTCTTTTTGTAATAGCTTTAATTAAGCTTGTAAAACCATTGTTGAGATTCAAGGTCTTGGAGTAGATCAGGTGTTATTTTAACTTTCTGTTTTTTACTATTCAGCGTTAATTTGACCTTTTTTTCTGAATCATAAACATTAAAAAATAAAGGCTTGTCTCCTTTAAAACTTTTTAGATGCTGCTGCAACAAGTTGATCTTTTCTTCATTTAATTCTTTTATGTCTAGTTGAAGTGTAATTTTTTTAGCATTGTTCTCTATGGTATTTTGTAACATTTCAAAATTCAAATAATGCATTCTGGGCGCACCTACTTTGCCTGTTTCTGCATTGGTCCATCCTTGTCGAACTGTCAGCTTTATCCGAATAAACTGGTTGACAACCAAAAAGTGCCTGTATTTTAAGTAGTCTTCACCAAAAATTCGAAATTCATATTGATCCGTAAAATCCTCAACGACAAAGCGTGCCCATCCTTTACCGTTTCTACTTTCTAAATGCTGAACTTCATTTACAATTCCTCCCACAGACAACTCCCTGTTAATCAATTGATCTAAGTCGGATAGGTAGTTCAAAGAAAGACTTACAAAATGCTTCATTTCATGGGTGAAATCATCCAAAGGATGGGAAGAAATATAAATTCCTACGACTTCCTTTTCCTTTTTAAGACGCGTTAAATTCGTCCACGGCTCACAAGGGGGGATGCTTAAATCTTGATACATCTCATCAGTAGCTTCACCAAAAAGACTTGTTTGAGATGAATTCAAATTCTCTTGATACTTAGAGCCAAACCTGACTACTTTTTCCAAAAATGTAATTCCCTCACCATCGGCGTTAAAATACTGTGCTCTATGAGTGGAATCAAAAGAATCAAAGCCGCCAGCCAAAACTAAATTCTCTAATGCCTTTTTATTAGCTGCACGTAAGTCAACCCTTTTTACCAGGTCAAAAACGGATTGGTATTTTCCTTCTTTTCGGTTAGCAATGATAGTTTCTACTGCTGCTTTGCCTACTCCTTTGATAGCTCCCATTCCAAAGCGAATTGCTTGGTCATCATTAACAGCAAACTTATAGAAAGATTCATTTACATCGGGTCCCATAACCTGCAACCCCATGCGTCGACATTCCTCCATAAAGAAGGTTACCTGTTTGATGTCGTTCATGTTATTGGAAAGTACTGCAGCCATATATTCTGCAGGATAGTGCGCCTTGAGATAAGCCGTTTGATAACCAATCCACGCATAACAAGTAGAATGAGATTTGTTAAAAGCATACGCGGCAAAAGCTTCCCAATCTTTCCAAATTTTTTCTAAAATTTCTTCAGGATGTCCGTTCGCTTTACCCCCTTCGATAAATTGAGGCTTTAGCTTTTGCAGTAAGGCAAATATCTTTTTACCCATTGCTTTTCGTAACACGTCAGCATCGCCTTTTGAAAATCCAGCTATTTTTTGAGACAATAACATCACCTGCTCTTGATATACAGTAATGCCGTAGGTCTCTTTAAGATATTCCTCCATGGCTGGCAGGTCATAGGTGATTTCTTCATTGCCGTTTTTGCGATCTACAAAACTGGGGATATATTCCAAGGGACCTGGTCTGTACAAGGCGTTCATAGCGATTAAGTCTGCAAAAACCGTAGGTTTTAAATCCTTGAGGTATTTTTGCATCCCAGCAGATTCGTATTGGAAAATCCCTACTGTTTCACCTTTTTGAAATAATTCATAGGTTTTCTCATCGTCCAGGGGAAACTGATCCGGATCCAAGTCGATGCCGTGTTTATATTTTACCAAGGAAACCGTATCCTTTATTAAGGTAAGTGTTTTCAGTCCCAAAAAATCCATTTTCAACAAACCCGCATCCTCGACAACAGAATTGTCAAATTGGGTTACATACAAATCAGAATCTTTTGCTGTTGCAACGGGGACAAATTGTGTGATATCGTCTGGAGTAATGATTACCCCACAGGCGTGAATACCGGTATTTCTAAGCGATCCTTCGAGTACTTTAGCCTGTTGGATTGTTTGACCTGAAAGCGAATCTTCATCTGCTATATTTTTGATCTCATTCACTCTCATTAGCTCTTCAGAACGCAAATTCTTTTTAAGTTCTTCCTCTGTTGAATTGAAAATCTTATTGAGCTTAATGTTCGGTAATAATTTGGCAATGCGATCCGCCTCTCCTAAAGGTAAATCCAACACTCTTGCGGTGTCTCTTATTGAGGATTTTGCTGCCATCGTTCCGTAGGTGATGATTTGTGCTACCTGATTGGAACCGTACTTTTTGATTACATAATCCATCACCTTACTGCGTCCTTCATCATCAAAATCAATATCTATATCGGGCATACTCACACGATCTGGATTCAGGAAGCGCTCAAAAAGTAAATCATAGGCTATGGGATCTATATTGGTAATTTTCAAGCAATAAGCAACTACAGAGCCCGCCGCAGAACCACGACCAGGACCCACAGAAACACCCATGTCTCGTGCTGCAGCTATAAAATCTTGCACAATTAAAAAGTAACCCGGATAGCCTGTATTAGCAATTACATCTAACTCAAAGTCAATCCGTTCTTTAATACTATCCGTCAGTTCAGAATAACGGAGTTCTGCCCCTTCATAAGTTAGATGACGCAAGTAGTTGTTCTCCCCCTTTTTACCCTCCAAATCATCCTCAACTTGATAGGCTGTAGGAATTTCAAATTTGGGTAATAGCACTTCTCTGGAAAGTTCGAATGGCTCAACTTTATCAACCAATTCTTGAATATTTAAAATGGCTTCTGGCAGATCTTGAAATAGTATTTTCATCTCCTCTTGAGATTTAAAATAATACTCTTGATTTGCTAATCCATATCGAAACCCTCTACCTCTCCCAATAGGAGTCGCTTGTTTTTCTCCTTCTTTTAGACACAGCAAAATATCGTGAGCATTTGCCTCTTCTTTTTTTGTGTAGTAGGTGTTGTTTGTTGCCACAAGAGGGATATTATACTTTCGAGAAAATGAAATCAAAACCTCATTGGCTCGGTCTTCTCCTTCTTCACCATGTCTCATGAGCTCGATGTACAGGTCCTCACCAAATTTTTGGTGCCACCATTGAAGTGCTTCTTCAGCCTGACGATCACCAACGTTGAGGATTTTAGAAGGTACCTCACCGTAGGTGTTTCCAGTCAACACGATTAGGTTTTCTTTGTATTTTTCTACTAAGTTTCTGTCTATTCTAGGTACGTAATAAAAGCCTTTTACATAGGCTGCAGAAGTCAGTTTTGCCAGGTTGTGGTAGCCTGCTTTATTTTTGGCTATAAAAACTATTTGATAACCATCGTCTCTTCTTGTTTTGTCTTGGTGGTCTTCACAAACGTAAAATTCACATCCCACAATTGGTTTTATATGAAAGGATTCTTCAATGTTTGCGTTATGTGAATTAATTGCCTTTATAAAATGAAATGCCCCCATCAAATTACCATGGTCGGTAAGTGCAAGTGCAGGCATATAATCTGCAGCAGCAGCCTCTACCAGCTGATTAATGCGAGAGGTAGCTTGAAGTACAGAAAACTGAGAATGGTTATGTAAATGAACAAAAGGTGCTTGTATTAAAGCGTCACTTAGATCTGCTTGAGGCTGCGTTGTTTTTGGATCTTTCTGTACTTTTTTTAATCCAGAAGAAGCTTTCTTTAAGTTTTGATGAGAAAGTCCAATTAATTCAAAAGGAACTGTACGCGAACGAATAGCTTTCGTTTGTTCTTCTTGGTTTTGAAAACCCTTGGGGTGAATTTCATTTTTTCGCAGCAACTCAAAAAAGGCTCTTGCTGTAGCTTCTACGTCAGCAGTTGCATTGTGAGCCTCTTCAAATTGTACTTGAAACAAATGCACATACAATTCTCCTAAGGTCGGTAATTTGAATTTTCCTCCCCTGCCTCCCGCAAGTTTACAAAGAGTGGCCGTTTCTTCAGTACACGTATCAATCACAGTTTTACCTTCCAAAGGGTCTTCCAGCCCTTGGCGTAAAAATTCAGCCCCCATGATGTTGCGGTCAAAAGAAATGTTATGCCCTACAACATAAGCTACTCCTTTTATGGCTGCCTGAAAATCTTCCAATACCTCAGAAAGGGAAACACCTTGCTCCTCTGCTAGTGCAGTTGAAATTCCATGCACTTGCTCCGAATCAAAAGGTATAGTAAAACCTGTAGGTTGAATTAAATAGTCTTGATGAGCAATTAATTCTCCCGAGGCATCGTGTATCTGCCAAGCAATTTGAATACACCGTGGCCAATTTTCACTATCTGAAAGAGGTGCATCCCAACGTTTTGGTAAACCCGTAGTTTCGGTATCAAATATTAAATACATCTAGACGAAAATAATAATTTAATAGGGGGCATAGCCAAGGAGTTATTGGCAGTTATTAACCGATTGATTTTTTTCCTATTTTGTATCTTACCCAGGAAAAAGAAAATTCAAATGCCCTTATTGGAATTCACCTCAAAAGGTATTTATTGTAAAAAAGCAGCAGTCTATTTAGACCCTTGGCGTGCGGTAGACAAAGCCCTGATTTCTCATGGTCATTCCGATCACGCGCGCTGGGGAAGCAAACACTACATCACTCAAGAAATCAATGTCCCTATTCTGAAACACCGTTTGGGAGCCATTTCAGTAAGTAGTAAAAAATATGGCGAAGTCTTTTCAATCAATGGGGTTCGTTTTTCTTTTCACCCTGCGGGACATGTCCCTGGTTCCTCCCAAATTAAAGTGGAATACAAGGGTGAAGTGTGGGTATTTACAGGCGATTATAAAACTCAACCCGATGGTATTTCAACCCCTTTTGAATCAGTAAAATGCCACACTTTTATTACCGAATGTACTTTTGGACTTCCTGTTTTTCAATGGGAAGAGCCCAAAAAAGTACACCAAAAAATAAATGAGTGGTGGGCAGACAATCGCACCAACGGAACAACTAGCTTGCTAATGGGGTATTCTTTGGGAAAAATACAGCGTCTTTTAAAACATCTAGACCCTTCAATAGGGAAAATTTATACCCATGGGGCTACTGAACAAATGACCCAGGTATTACGCTCTTTTATTCACTTCCCAGAGACTGAATTAATTACAAAAGACACCTCAAAAAAAGAAATTCAGGGACAGCTTGTGCTAGCTCCTCCAGCTGTTTTAGGAAGTGCTTGGAGTAAAAAATTGGGGCCACTTTCTACAGGTTATGCTTCCGGGTGGATGGCCTTTCGTGGAGCCCGTAGAAGAAGAGCAGTAGATCGTGCTTTTGTTTTATCCGATCATGCGGACTGGAAAGGTTTACTCAATGCAATCAAAGCGAGTGGATGTGAAAAAGTAATCACTACACACGGTTATACCGATTTATTTGCGCAATACCTTCGGGAGCATGGGTGGGATGCGGCGACGGAAAAAACACAATACGAAGGAGAGACTTTAGAAACTACACTTGCCGAATGAGACGTTTTGCCTCTTTGATAGAAACCCTAGACAGCACCAATAAAACAAACGCTAAAGTAGCTGCCTTAACGCATTATTTTAAAGAAGCTCCACCAGAGGATGCGCTTTGGGCAGTAGCCTTATTGTCGCATCGTCGTCCTTCTAGACCCGTAAGCACCACACAGATGCGGGTTTGGGCAGCAGAGCTCGTTCAATTACCCGAATGGTTGTTTGAGGAAACTTACCATATTGTCGGTGATCTAGCAGAAACCATTGCGCTTTTGGTTCAACAAGAAAAAAAGGGAAATACACCAGCGCTATCAGAGTGTATCGAAGAAATTATAGCGGTAAAGTCCAAAGATGAGGCAGAAAAAAAAACCTACATACTTGAACAGTGGAAGAGCCTGAATACTTTTGAGCGCTTTGTCTTTAATAAAATTTTAACCGGAGGATTCCGCATTGGTGTCAGTCAAAAACTTATGACCCGTGCGCTTTCTGAAGCGATTCAAATAGAAGAAAATATTCTTGCACACCGACTTATGGGACAGTGGAGCCCACAACAAACCACTTTTAAACAATTGTTATTAGAACCCAATCCCGAAGATCAAATTTCCCAGCCTTATCCCTTTTTTCTAGCTCACGCTATGGAAAATGATTTTGAAAATAAATTCGATGTCACAAATTGGCATGTAGAACATAAATGGGATGGAATGCGTGCTCAACTGATTGTAAGAAAAGGGAGCTCTTTTCTTTGGAGTCGCGGAGAAGAATTGATTACCGATAAATTTCCCGAATTGGCCTGCCTGGCAACTGCCCTTCCCGATGGAACAGTGCTAGATGGTGAGCTCATCCCCTTCAAGGAAGGAAAAATTGGTGATTTTAATGGGTTGCAAAAACGAATTGGGCGTAAAACGATAACTGTAAAACTCAAAGAAGAAGTCCCCGTAGTACTCATGCTCTACGACATTTTAGAATGGGAAGGGAAAGACATTCGCGCACTGCCATTGCATCAACGTCAAAAGTATTTGAGTGCGCTCTATCAACAAGTTAAAAACGACAATCTACCACTATTGCTTTCTGAGGTCATGACTTTTACTTCTTGGGTAGAGGTGGCTAATGAGCGAAAAAAAGCGACAGAAAAACGCAGCGAGGGCTTGATGCTTAAACACAAAGATTCTCCCTATGGTGTAGGAAGAAAAAAAGGAAATTGGTGGAAGTGGAAATCTGATCCAAAAACTATTGATGCTGTATTGACCTATGCCATGCGTGGGCACGGACGTCGAACCAACCTCTATACCGACTATACTTTTGGGCTTTGGGAAAAAGAGGAGTTAGTCACTTTTGCTAAAGCCTATTCGGGATTAACGGATTCGGAAATTAAAAAAGTAGATCAATATGTTAAAAAAAATACTTTAGATCGCTTTGGACCAGTACGACAAGTAAAGCCAGAGCTTGTTTTTGAAATTGCCTTCGAAGGATTGGCTCCTTCCTCACGTCATAAAAGTGGTGTAGCAGTTCGCTTCCCTAGAATTTTGAGGTGGCGGCATGATAAAAAAAGTGACGAGGCCAATAGCCTTGAAGACCTTAAAAAACTACTGCCATGAAAACAGTAACTCAATGGTTTAACGAACAAGGATGGCAACCACAAAGCTTTCAAAAAAAATGCTGGAAGGCTTATGCTTTAGGAAAAAACGGAATGCTCCACGCCCCTACAGGTAGCGGAAAAACCTATGCGCTTTGGGGAGCTATACTTTCTGAAGCTCAGCAGCAAAAAGTACTCCCTAAAGGAATCAATGCCCTTTGGATCACTCCTCTTCGAGCACTAGCTGTAGAAATTCAACAGGCTACTCAAAGGATGAATACAGCACTCCTGCCCAAAACCGAAGTAGCCCTGCGAACAGGTGACACCACTCAAAGCAGTCGAGCTAAGCAAAAAAGAAATCCCCCTTTTGGCTTGGTGACAACTCCAGAAAGTTTACACATACTATTGAGCACAAAAGAGCATCAAAACGATTTCAAGCAACTACAGGTTGTTGTTGTAGATGAGTGGCATGAACTTCTAGGCACAAAAAGAGGGGTGCAGGTGGAATTGGCTTTGGCGTATTTGCGCTCCTTTCTCCCACAACTTAAAGTATGGGGTATTTCCGCTACACTTGGAAACCCTGAGCTTGCTCGTACCATCTTATTGGGAACTACAGAAAATTTCACGGTTGTAACTGCTGCCCTATCAAAAAAAATTGTTGTAAAATCCTTGTTACCTAAAACAATGGATCGCTTTCCATGGCGTGGACATCTAGGGTTACACTTGCTGCCCCAAGTTATTGAGTTGATTAAAAAAAGTGAGAGTACCTTACTCTTTACCAATACTCGCGCACAATGTGAACTATGGTTTCATGCCTTGCTTGAGGCAAATCCAGATCTTGCGGGTCAGCTTGCAATGCACCACGGTAGCATTGACAAAAAAATACGCCTATGGGTAGAAGATGCCTTGCGAAATAACCAACTCAAAGTGGTGGTTTGTACTTCCAGTCTAGATTTAGGGGTTGATTTTAGTCCGGTAGAAAACTGCATACAAGTGGGGAGTCCAAAAGGGGTAAGTCGCTTCATTCAAAGGGCTGGACGTAGTGGTCACCGCCCCAAGGCAAAAAGTACAATTCACTTTTTACCCACCCACGCGATGGAACTCATTGAGTCTGTAGCTTTACAAAAAGGTATCGCTAGTCAACAGTTGGAAGATCGGATACCCTATTTGAATTCTTATGATGTGTTGCTGCAATTTATGATGACCCTTGCGGTGGGGTCCGGTTTTCATCCCAAAACGCTATTCCCCATCATAAAAAAAACCTTTTGTTTTCAAACATTAGACAAAGAACGCTGGCAATGGTTACTTAATTTTTTAATAAAGGGGAGTCAAAGTTTAGAACATTATGATGAATATAAAAAAGTAAGTCTTTTAGAAGATGGCAGCTTAAAAGTACAAAACCGGAGCATTGCAATGCGACACCGTATGTCTATGGGAACCATCATTAGCGACGCCCTTTTGAGGATACGCTATCAAAAAGGAGGGTATTTAGGAAGCATTGAAGAGTGGTTTGTTTCCAAGTTAAATCCCGGTGATGTATTTACTTTTTCTGGAAAAAACCTAGAGCTCCTTCGGATCCATAACATGGAAGTCATTGTGCGAAAGTCAAAATCTAAAAAGGCTCGAATCCCAGCATGGATGGGAGGTAGGATGAGTTTTAGTGCGCATTTAAGCGACTTACTAAAAAAGACACTTTTTGAAATTGAGCACAATAACGCTCCCGAGTTCAAAGCCCTACAACCCGTTTTTGAACAGCAACAAAAGGAGTCTGTCATACCACAACCCCACCAACTTCTCATCGAACGTTTTGAAACTAAGGAAGGCGTTCACACGGTTTTCTATCCGTTTGAGGGCTATGCGCTACATGAAGCCATGGCTAGTTTAATGGCCTATCGCATAAGCTTGTTGTCTCCCATTACTTTTAGTATGTCTTTCAACGATTATGGTTTTGAATTGCTTTCTGATCAGGCATTTGATGCTCAAACATTTTTGGACAATAATCTTTTTAGTCCTGATTTTCTCTTGGAAGACCTTCAAAAAAGCATCAATATTTCGGAAATGGCAAGAAGACGGTTTCGTGATATTGCAGTTATTTCAGGCTTGGTTTTCCAAGGCTTCCCAAACAAACCCTTGAAAACCAAACACCTCCAATCGGGAGCCCAATTGTTTTATGAAGTTTTTAAAGATTATGAGCCAGACAACCTTCTTTATCTTCAAGCACTAGAAGAAACTTTTGATCACGGTATGGAGCGGGGACGCCTTACACAAGTGATGGAAGAGCTGCAAAATAAAACTGTAGTCTGGAAAGAATGTAGTCAACCCACTCCTTTTTCTTTTCCACTAATCACAGATCGAATACGCACAAAACTTTCTTCTGAAAGCGTAGAAGACCGCATAAAAAAAATGTCCCTCCAACTTGAAAAGGCTACTCAATGAAAAAAATTGAAATTCACAAACAGTCTTTTTTCTTACACCCTAGTGGAGGTGTATTTTGGGAGGCTACCCAAACTTGGCTCTTGGCAGATGTTCATTTGGGAAAAGTAGCACACTTTAGAAAAAATGGTATTGCTGTTCCTCGTGAAGCTGAAGGAGCTTTTTATCAAAAAATAGGCTCTCTTTTACATTTGAAACCCCCAAAAAGAATTCTTTTTTTAGGAGACCTCTTTCACAGCTTTCAAAACAACGAATGGCATTTGTTTGAAGCATGGACCCAAAAGCAAGAAGCGCAACTTGTTTTAGTAGAAGGCAACCACGATGTCATTCCCTCATTGAAATTCAAACAACTTGGAATGAAAGTGGTAGAACAACTTTGTGAAGGTCCTTTTTGTTTTTCGCATTTCCCTAGTGAAAAAACGACTCATTTTGTCTTTTGCGGACATGTGCATCCCGGAATAAAATTAAAAGGAACAGCAAAACAGACACTAAAGCTCCCTTGCTTTTTGCATTCTACCCATCAGTTCATCCTTCCGGCTTTTGGGGGATTTACAGGTCTGCATCTTGTAAAACCTACCTCTCTAGATCAGATATACATCACTACAGGGAAAGAAGTAATAGAAATCCCAGTAAATAAATCCTAAGCCTTTATCTTTGCCAAAAAAAAATCAATCCGTTATTAAACGTTTTTCACCCCCTCCCTTCACAGAAGAGACTCTTGAACGCCTTTTCTGAAAAAAAGTGCGTCCAAATCAAAGGCTTGGTAGGTTCTGGACTTTCCTTTCGCCTTGCAGCAGCATTTCAAAAACAAAACCAATCCCTTCTATTGGTGCTCGAAAATCCAGAACAAGCAGCCTATTATTTAAATGATCTGGAGCGCTTGCTTGGGCCCAAAAAGGTGTTTTATTTTCCTGCTAGTTATCGGCAGCCCTACGCCCCTGAAACAACAGACAATGCAAATATTCTCCTGCGTTCAGAAGTGTTAAAAAAACTCAGTACATCCAAAAACCCCTCTATTGTAGTGAGTTATCCTCAAGCGGTATTTGAAAAAATTATTTCACAACACACCTTAAAAAGAATTGCCCTTCAACTCAATAAAGGGAATGAAATCGCCTTGGCAGTTCTCAACGAGCGTCTTTTTGAAATGGGGTTTGAACGTGTTGATTTTGTATCATCCCCTGGGGAGTTTGCAGTTCGTGGTGGAATAATTGATGTGTTTTCTTTTGCATACCAATATCCTTACAGAATTGAGTTTTTTGACGAAACTATTGAGCGAATATCGAGTTTTGACGTGGTGACACAACGTTCCATTAAAACCTATGAAAACATAGAGTTACTCCCCAACACTTCTGATTATGATTTTACTGACAAAAGAAAAACGTTGATTTCTTTTTTCCCTTCAGAAAGTACTTTTGTTTTTACTGATATTGATAAAACTACGGATTGCTTAAAATCCATGTATGAAAAAGCTGAAGTTGCTTTTCAGCAGTTAGAGATCACCACCCAGCATCCCCCAAAAACCCTATTTGTTCATCCACAAGAATGGATTACAGATTGTAAAAACAAATCCGTATTGGTCCTGGAGAAAACCAGCCAACTCGAAATTGAAGATCAGGTGTTTGTCAAACAGAGTCCTCAGCCTGCCTTTAATAAAAAGTTTGACTTGCTGGTTTCACACCTCAACAATAACAAAAAGAAAAACTATCAAAACACGCTTTTTTGTAGCAACGAACAACAGGCTAAACGCTTCCACGATATTTTTGAGGAAATGGATACTCCGGTCCATTACAAAACCGAAGTCCTTCCTATTTTTGAAGGGTTTGAAGATTTAGAAGCCCAATGGGCTTGTTTTTCAGATCATCAAATATTTGAAAGATACCACAAATACCAGCTAAAATCGGATCGAAGCAAAAAAGAAAGCTTAAGCCTAAAAGAACTGACCCAAATGGAGGTGGGTGATTACGTAACCCATATAGATCATGGGATAGGGACTTTTGGTGGATTACAACGTATTGAGGTGGAGGGAAAATGGCAAGAAGCCATTAAATTAATCTATGGAGAACGGGACATCCTTTACTTGAGTATCCACTCTTTGCATAAGATTACACGTTATGCAGGTAAAGAAGGTACTGTCCCCAAGATCTATAAATTAGGTTCAAAGGCATGGAAAGCCTTGAAACAAAAAACCAAGAAAAAAGTAAAAGAAATCGCTTTTGACTTGATTCAGCTTTATGCTAAAAGAAAAGAAAAAATTGGCTTTGCTTTTGCTCCAGACAGTTACCTTCAATGGGAACTTGAATCCTCTTTTTTATTTGAGGATACCCCAGATCAAGAAAAAGCTACCGAAGCGATTAAAACAGATATGGAATCTAGTCAGCCTATGGATCGCCTGGTGTGTGGAGATGTGGGTTTTGGTAAAACAGAGGTAGCCATTCGAGCAGCATTCAAAGCTGTAGACAACAGTAAACAAGTGGTGGTTTTGGTTCCAACAACCATACTTGCCTTTCAACATTTTAAGACCTTTTCGAATCGATTGGAAGAACTTCCTGTACGAGTAGATTACCTCAACCGCTTTCGAACAGCGAAGGAAAAAACGGAAATTTTAAACGCACTTAAAGAAGGTACGATTGATATTTTAATAGGGACCCATCAGTTGGTCAATAAAAATGTGGTCTTTAAAGATCTTGGATTGCTCATTGTAGATGAAGAGCAAAAATTTGGAGTGGCGGTAAAAGAAAAAATCCGTTCCTTAAAAGAAAACATCGATGTACTTACTCTCACTGCAACTCCCATTCCCAGAACACTTCAATTTAGCCTGATGGCAGCACGAGATTTGTCTGTGATTGCCACGCCGCCTCCCAACAGGTATCCCATAGAAAGTGAAGTGGTGCAATTTAGTGAAACCCAGATCAGAGATGCCATAAGCTATGAGCTTCAGCGGGGGGGACAAGTTTTTTTTATTCATAATCGTGTTGAAAATATTCTAGAGGTTTCCGGTTTAATACAACGACTGGTTCCCGATGCTCGGATCGCAATAGGACACGGTCAGATGGAGGGTAAAAAGCTGGAGCAAACACTTTTAAAATTTATGAATGGTTCATATGATATTTTAATTGCAACCACCATTATAGAAAACGGTTTGGACGTACCCAATGCAAATACCATCTTTATAAATAATGCCCATAATTTTGGATTGAGTGACCTGCATCAAATGCGAGGTAGAGTAGGCAGAAGTAATAAAAAAGCGTTTTGTTATTTTATCACACCACCGCACAGTGCAATGAGTTCTGATGCACAAAAACGGATTAAAACCATTGAACAATTTTCTGAACTGGGTTCTGGTATTCAGATAGCAATGAAAGACCTTGAAATAAGGGGTGCTGGTGATCTTTTGGGTGGGGAACAAAGTGGTTTCATCAATGAAATGGGTTTTGAAACCTATCAAAAAATACTACAAGAAGCCATCGATGAATTGAAAGAAAATGAATTTAAATCCCTTTATTCTGAAAATGAGAATGACAGCTTCAACGCCTACAGTAAAGAAGTTCAAATAGATACTGACTTGGAAATCTACATTCCAGATTATTACGTCAACATCGTTAAAGAACGCTTAGCACTTTACCAAGAACTCAGCCAGTTGAAAACCAAAGAAGAATTGAATGCCTTTGAAGAAGAACTAAAAGATCGCTTTGGAACCTTGCCTAAAGAAGCTCAAGAACTACTGGAAAGTGTAGAGTTAAAATGGATTGCTACAACATTGGGTATCGAAAGGATCATCTTAAAAAAAGGGAGTTGTTTGTGTTACTTTATAGCAGATCAGCAAAGTGATTTTTATCAAAGTGAACGCTTTGGGAGCATCATCGGCCACATTCAAAAAAATACCGATCAAATGGTGCTTAAAGAAAAAAATACTTCAACCGGACCCAAACTCATGCTCTCTATTAAAGACATAGAAGAGGTGAAAAAACTCAAAGAAACACTTAAACGTCTTCTTCAGTAGCCTACAATGCCTTAAGATTTTTAATCACCTTAAAGGCAATATCGACCTGATCTTCATCCATAAGAATAGTAAACTCATTGGAGGTAGAAATCACTTCTGTAATATTTACACCCTCCCAAGACAAGCGCTGAAAAATGAAATAATAAATTCCTGGGATTTTCACATTATCTGTAGGAAGTTTGATTGTGATAGAAGACAAATTTTCCACTTTAGAATGGCAGACCTCATTTTGAAAAAGTTCATCAACGAGCGGAACAATGTTTTGACTCACAACGATATTACTTTCTGCAACGCCGCGAGATGAAGTATAAAAAACATCTTTTTTAAACTCAATCTTCTTAAGTAAGTTAGCCTGTGTAAGCAAAAGTGTTTCTGAAAGTAAAAATCCATAGTCCACCAAGGAAGAACGGACAGTGATGTCCCCCAAATTCTTCAGTACTCTGATGATTTTTTTGGTAGCAGTAAAATTTATATCGTCTGAAACTCGTTTTAAGGACATGATAATGGCTCCTTGATTGACAGTTTTATTCATCAACGCCTCGATGTCGGGGTGAATTTTTCTTGCCAAAGAGGTGAGGTTAATAATTCCCTCAGAAAGAGCTGAAGCTAAATAAGGCTTTGTTTTAATGTATTCTGTTACTGTAGCTGCAATTGTTTTCATTGGAAAGAAATTTGGCCTATTTAGTATAAATCATAACAAAAGTAGCTAATAAAAAACAAATTGTTCTATTTAAAACATTACCCAAAAGAATAAAAGGCATTTTTAATGTGGTTTAGGGTCCATTTATTTCCCTTTACGGTACATGCAATTACATCAAATCGCACCTCCATATCTAGTGTATTTTCAGTAAGATAATGATCCATAGCTCGAACGAGGAGTTTGATTTTTTTTGAGGAAATAAATTGTTCTGGAGCTCCAAAAAAGTCTGTTGTCCTGGCTTTAACCTCAACACAAATCAAAGTAGTATCTTGTTGCATGATCAAATCGACCTCTGCTTTTTGAAAACGATAGTTTTTTTTGAGCAGTTGGTATCCTTTTTCAGACAAATAAGCCAAAGCCTTTCTTTCTGCTTCAGCACCCAAAAGATTGTGTTCTGCCATGAGGTTTGATTTGGTTAATTAAAGATACCTCCTTTTCCTAAAAGCTTTCAGTTTTGCTTACTTTTGAAAAAATTTAAAAATCTCAATGTCAAAACGCTATACCATAACCGCTGCATTACCCTATACCAATGGTCCAATACATATTGGTCACTTAGCAGGTGTTTATGTTCCGGCAGATATTTACGCTCGATATTTAAGAGGACAAGGGAAAGACGTTGCTTTCATTTGTGGAAGTGATGAACACGGTGTTGCTATTTCATTAAAAGCAAAAAAAGAAGGCAAAACTCCTCAAGAAGTGATCGATCAGTACGATCATTTGATTCGTACCTCGTTCGAGGCCTTTGGGATCTGTTTTGACAATTACTCTAGGACTTCAAGACCTATACACCATAAAACCGCCCAAGAGATCTTTTCCATTTTAGACAAAAAAGAGGTCTTTGAAGAAAATGAATCTGAACAACTATACGACCCTGAAGCAAAACAATTTCTGGCAGATCGATACGTAACGGGAACTTGTCCCGTCTGTCAATTTGCAGAAGCATATGGTGACCAATGTGAAAGTTGTGGGAGTAGTCTTAGTGCAACAGACCTCATCAATCCGCAGTCTACTATAAGTGGATCTGAGCCTGTTTTGAAAAAAACCAAACACTGGTACCTCCCTCTCGATCGATATGAGTCTTTTTTAGAAGAGTGGATTCTAAAAGGGCACCAAAACGATTGGAAACCCAATGTTTATGGACAAGTCAAGTCTTGGATAGACAATGGACTGCAAGCCCGTGCTGTAACTAGAGATCTCGACTGGGGAATCCCTGTGCCTGTAGCAGGAGCTGAAGGTAAGGTGTTATACGTCTGGTTTGATGCTCCTATAGGGTACATCTCATCGACCAAAGAATGGGCAGCAGAGAAAGGCATTGATTGGGAACCCTACTGGAAAGACAAGGAAACCCAGCTGGTCCATTTTATTGGTAAAGACAACATTGTTTTTCACTGCATCATCTTTCCAGTGATGCTTCACGCTACCGGAGGATACATTCTACCCGAAAACGTTCCAGCAAATGAGTTTTTGAATTTAGAAGGTCAGAAAATTTCAACCTCTAAAAATTGGGCTGTCTGGCTACATGAATATTTAGAGGAATTTCCAAATCAACAAGATGTATTGCGCTATGTATTGACCGCAAATGCCCCTGAAACAAAAGACAATGATTTTACTTGGGAGGAATTTCAAGCAAGAAACAACAATGAGTTAGTTGCTATTTATGGAAACTTTATCAATAGAGTGGTTGTTTTAACGCACAAATACTATCAAGGGAGTGTTCCTAGCGCAGGTTCTTTACACCTAGAAGATGAGGAGGTACTCTCCCAATTAGCAAAATTTCCGGATAAAATAGGGCATTCTATTTCGCAGTACCGATTTAGAGAAGCCAGTCAAATACTAATGCAACTTGCGCGACTGGGCAACAAATACCTCGCTGATGCTGAACCCTGGAAACAGATCAAAACAGATCCAGATCGAGTAGCAGCTATCATGCATACAGCATTACAAATAGCTGCTGGACTTGCAATACTTAGTGAGCCTTTTTTACCCTTCACCTCTAAAAAACTGATTCAAATGCTCAATATAGAGCCTTTGCAGTTGACATGGGAAACAATCCGTCAAAAGAAGGAATTGATTCCTTCAGAGCATCAACTTAATGAAGCCCAACTTCTCTTTCAAAAAATTGAAGATGCACAAATGGATCAACAACGGGAAAAATTAAAATTAAACGATACCAAAGCCTCTGGAAAAACATCCACCATACCACCAATAAAACCTATTACTTCCTATGAGGATTTCGCCTCTTTAGAGCTTAAAGTAGCAGAAATCACAGCTGCTAAAAAGATCAAAAAGACGAAGAAATTAATGGAAATACACCTTCAAGTGGGAGCCGAATTTCGAAAGGTAGTTTCGGGGATTGCACAAGATTTTGAACCTTCAGAACTTATTGGTAAAAAGGTAACTCTGTTGAGTAATCTTAGTCCTAGAACACTAAAAGGCGTTGAAAGTAAGGGAATGATACTGCTAGGTGAAAACGAAGAAGGGGGTTTTGTATTTATCCAGCCTGAGGATACCACAGTAGCTTCAGGTTCATCTATTGAATAAATTTTGAATTTCCCTATTGCATTTGATTCCTCCTATCGTCTTCCTTTGGAAAAGAACCATCGTTTTCCAATGGAAAAATATGAACTCCTCCCTCAACAACTCCTTTTGGAAGGTAGCTGTACCCAAGCTGACTTTTTTATCCCCAAGCCTGCAACAAAAGAACAAGTGCTACGAGTACACCAGTCCAATTATGTAGCGCGTTTGTTAAAGCTTGATTTATCAAAAAGTGAAATTCGCAGTATTGGTTTTCCCTTAAGTAGTGATTTGGTAGCAAGGGAGTTTTTAATAGCAGGAGGAACCCTAATAGGTGCAAAAAAAGCACTTGATACGGGGATTGCAATGAACATCGCTGGAGGAACCCACCATGCCTTTCCGGATCGAGGAGAGGCCTTTTGTTTACTAAACGATCAGGCTATTGCGGCACAATATCTTTTGGATAAAGGGTTTGCAAAAAAAATATTAATCTTGGATCTTGACGTACATCAGGGAAACGGAACAGCAGCAATATTTAAAAATCACCCTTTGGTTTTTACCTGTTCTGTGCACGGAGCAAAAAATTATCCATTTAGAAAAGAGACCAGTGACTTAGACCTTGCTCTAGAAGATCATTGTGACGATAGTACTTATTTGAAAATTCTCAAAGATTTACTTCCAAAACTCTACAAACTCGTCCAACCAGATTTTGTCTTTTACCTCTGTGGGGTAGATGTATTAGCTTCAGATAAATTGGGCCGGTTGGGGTTGAGTATAGAAGGGTGTAAACAGAGAGATAAAGAGGTCCTTTCTTTTTGGAAGAAAAAACAAATCCCTGTACAATGCAGTATGGGTGGGGGTTACTCGAAAGAATTAAAACACATTATAGAAGCACATGCTAATACCTTTAGAGTAGCTAAAGAGCTGTTTACTTAGCGCTCCAGGTTTGACTTTTCATATTGATTGCTGCCACAACGATATCTTTTCTACTGACCTGTCCTACTAAACGTCCATTTTCAAGAACAGGATAGCGTCTTCTACTGGATTTGGAAAACTTAGCTGCTGCATCAAAAACACTGGTAGTGGCATCAATTGTATCAACCTGTTTTGTCATAAAGTGTCCCACAGACTTATCTAAAATGGGCATATTGAAATAACGACTGTCAGAAATTTCTTTCATACAGTCCGCTTCAGATATCACTCCTATTAAATTTCCTAATTCATCTACCACAGGTCCTCCAGAAATTCGGTATTTTATAAAGGCCTTCATCACTTCATGGATGCTCTGTTCTGATCGAAACAAAACCAACTGAGTAGTCATTACATCAGCAACTGTTAATTTACTTGGAGTGACTCTTTTTTTCTGAGCCCGTTCTCCTTGAAAACTTTTTACGGGCATAATTTTTAATTTAATATTAACTCTAATATAGTTTTTTTTGATTCAAATGAAAAATTAAGGGTGAAAATTTAGGAATTCTATAAAAATATATCAGTATCATTGTCAAAAATTCATTTATGCACGCTGTAGGTATTTTGGGGTGTGGGTGGCTTGGGGTTCCACTTGCCCATCATTTGATGGGGTCTGGATATCGTGTTCGTGGCTCAAGGACTTCGACACAGGGTGTTTCAATTTTAGAAAAGGAAGGGATTTCTGGATTCAAGGTAGTGCTTGAAGAAAATACATCAGAAGGTGTTGCTCCCTTTTTAGAGGATTTGGACTACTTAGTAATTGGTATCCCTCCGGGTAGAAATTCTCATAATCAAGGGTCTCTTTTACAAAAAGTAAGCCAGCTACTTGCATGGACTCAATCCAGCAAAATACAACGTCTAATCTTCCTCAGTAGTATTTCTGTATATGGTTCAAAAGGAAAAACGTTTGATGAAGAATGTGTTCCTGAGCCAGAAACTGATTCAGCTAAAACCCTCTTGGCCTGTGAAAATTTAATCATAGCAAAGCACACTTCTTCTGTAATTATTCGCTTGGGAGGTCTTGTAGGTCCAGATCGAAATCCAATCACCTCCTTACAGGGAAAAACAATTGCTAATCCAAAAGGAAAAATAAATTTTGTGCATCAAAAGGACGCTGTAGAAGGAATTAGTAGCCTAATTGCTACTCCAAAAGTTGAAGGAGTTTTTAATCTGGTCTCTCCACACCATCCTGAAAGAGCAACCTACTATAGCTTTCAAGCCCAAATACGTGGTCTAGCTGTTCCAGAAT
>Ga0255772_10000281_pt1 | contig 50981 bp, 44 predicted proteins | sample 071ome_34_FD_179970 | JGI IMG/M metagenome (GOLD analysis project Ga0255772, IMG submission 179970) | Coastal salt marsh microbial communities from the Groves Creek Marsh, Skidaway Island, Georgia - 071411BT metaG (version 2) | ecosystem: Environmental > Aquatic > Marine > Intertidal zone >...
GCAGCACCGCTCCGTTCGATCATCGGCTCGATCCAGGAATCCATCTCGATCGTGCCCGGCGCGGCGACGTCGGGGATCTCGACACGCTGCGCCTCGGGCTCGTCCTCGACCCGTTGGAACGACGCCGAGAGATTCAGGATGACGCCGTGCGATTGTCGGGCAAGGACGCGCCGGGTGACGAACGACGAACCATCACGGACCCGGTCGACCTCGAACTCGATCGGCTCATCGTGGTTCCCGATACGCACGAAGTACGCGTGCAGGGAGTGCGGTTCGTACACGAACTCGGTCGTGAGCCCGGCGGCGAGCAGCCCCTGGGCGGCGACCTGACCGCCGTAGACCTGCCCCCACGGGTACTCGGCGCTGATGGCTCGGAAGGTGTCGTCGCCGGCCGGTTCGAGGGTGAAGAGTTCGTCGAAGGTGACCGGCGCCGCCATGGCGGCTGACCCTAGCCAGCGCGCTGGTTCGGACCACCAACGATCGGCGTGCGACACTCCGGCCATGGCTCGAGACCGGCATCAACTGACCACCGTGGTCGTCGGCGACGAACCCGACAGCTGGGCCACTGCCGGTTTCACCGTGCACGACGACCGGGTCCGGATCGGCTCGACAACGATCGTGTGTGATCCACGCGTCGGGCACGGCATCGCCGCCGTCGGCATCGACGGTCTGATCGACAGCGTCGACGGCCTGCCCATCGGCCTCGTCGGTGCCCCGGTCACCCTGGTGGCCGAGCACCACAACCGGGTCACGGGCTTCGATCACCTCGTCGCCATGTCGCCGTCGATCGACCGCACCGCCGACGCGCTGATCGATGCCGGCCTGCAACGGCGCCGAACCCGCCGCTTCGAGATGGGCGGCGAGACCCGCCGACAGGACTTCTTCTGGCTCGGTGACGTCATTCTCGAACTCGTTGGGGTCGACGGTGCCGAGGGGACCGGTGACGCGACGTTCTGGGGCTTGGCGCTCGAGTGTGACGACCTCGACCTCGCCGCCCGCCGACTCGGCGAGGCTCTGGGCACGGTCAAGGATGCGGTGCAGCCCGGTCGGCGCATCGCGACGGTGCGAACCAAAGAACTCGGCATCTCGGTACCGATCGCCCTGATGTCGCCGCACCATCCTCGTTGAGGCCACACCGCTTGCTGTGGTCGTTACGATCACGCAAATGCGGCGATTCCTGCTTGCTCTTGCCTTCCTGTGCCTCACCGCCGCGTGCTCAAGCGGCGAGCGCCCCTACCTGACCGATCCGGCCGACACGACGACATCGACCGTGCCGGAGGACGACTCGGGAACGGACATCACGGACGCCCCGACGACGGACCCCGACACGGGCACCGCCGGCACCAGCACAACCGCCAGCGTGCCCGAACGCCTCGACCCCAACGACCCGGACTATCCGACGATCCCGCCAGCGACCTCGGTCACCTATCCGTCGTCGTGAGCCGGGCGGTGGCGCACCGCAGCAGCAGCACGAACCGTCACCGTGCCGTCGGCCGCAACACCGAGCACATCCGCATCGACGATAAGGCTCATCGTCTGGGCGTGCGTGGCCGGCCAGAGCACACAGAGGTGAGGGTTGTCCTCGAGCAGGGCACACGATGCGCGTCCCAGGCCGAAGGTCAGCGTCTCCCCGTTGAACGTCGGCACGACATGCGTGACTCGGGGCGGCCCTGCTGGGTCGGACACAACGGCGTAGGCGCTCTGGTCGTACCTGCGCACGACCTCGGGGAGGAGCTCCACGGGGACCTTCATGCTCATGAGCCGATGGTAACGGGTCCCATCGATCGGGCCCGAAGACACCCGCCGCGAGCTAGCGCACCGCGTCGGCAAAGGCGGCCGCGATCTCCGCGACATCGTCGAGATCAGTGCGCCAGTTCGAGACCGACAACCGGATCCCCGGTCGGCCCTGCCACACCGTGCCGCTCGGGTAGCAACGTCCATCGGCCACCACGGCAGCCAGAACGGCGCTGGTGCGCGCGGGGTCGGATTCACCGGCAGAATCCACGGCCTCGACCACGACCTGGTTGATGCCCTGACCTCTCACCCGGAGACCGTCGATCGACTCGATCGCAGCAGCGAGCGCTTCAGCCGCATCACACGCACCATCGACGAGTCGTTCCACCCCCGAGCGGCCGAGCGACCGCAGCGCCGCCCACACCGGCACCCCTCGAGCGCGGCGCGAAAACTCCAGAACTCGATCGGTGGGATCATCGACCTCGCCCACCGGCGGCAGATAGGCGGCCCGCACGCCGACGGCGGCGGCGAGCGCGGCGCGATCGGCAACGATCGAGATGCCGCAGTCGTAGGGCGTGTTGAGCCACTTGTGCGCATCGCACGCCCACGAATCCGCTCGCTCTGCGCCCGCAGCGAGTGCGGCACGAAGACTCGACGCCCGCACCCAGAGGCCGAAGGCGCCATCGACATGGAGCCAGATGTCATCGCGTTTCGATCGGCGCTCAGCGACGGCATCGGCGATCGCATCGATCGGGTCGAAGGCACCGGCGTTCACGTTGCCAGCCTGCGCGTTGACGATGAGCGGCCCGGCGTGGCCGAGGATCGCGGCACGAACTGCATCGGGATCCATCGCTCCCGACGAATCACTCGGCACCGGGACGATCGCGTCGGAGCCGAGTCCGATCACGCGCGCCGACCGGGCGACCGAGGAGTGCTGTTCGACGCTTCCGATCAGGGCGACGGGTGGGGCCCCGCTGAGCCCGGTTCGTTCGACATCGATGCCGTGCGCAGCCAGAACATGATGGCGGGCCGCGAGCAGCCCGATCGTGTTCGCCGCCTGGGCACCCGTCGGGAACCCCACGGCGGCGTCTCGGGGAAGATCCAACACGTCGAGGATCCAGCGACCGGCAACCTGTTCGGCGGCGACAGGCGCCGGGCCGTGCTCGGCAAACGCCGCATGTTGATCCCACGCCGAGACGAGCCAGTCGGCACCGAGCCCGGCCGGGAGGGTGCCGCCATTGACCAGGGCGAGGTACCGCCCCGATCCGAGTGCCGACAATCCGGGCTCCAGCCATGTGGCCAACTCCTCGACGGCGGCGTCGGGAGCGACGCCCTCGTCGGGGAGGTCGGTCACCGGGGCGCGGGCGAGCAGGGTGGCGGCATCGACGGGTGGCCCGACGGGGCGATCGTCGAGCGATTCGAGCCAGTCGAAGGCAAGCGCAGCCGCCCGATCGAGGGACGGACGGTGATCGACAGGCTTCACCGGCGAGCGCCTTCGTGACGTCGAAGCTGCTCGATCAGTTCGCCCCTGTTCCCCTCGACGCGCCAGCCGTCCACGCCCACGAAGGTAGCGAGGTCGTCGAGCGCGCGGGCCATTCCCTCCGCGGTGAGGTTCTGGTCGGCACCCGGCTCCGCAAACGCGCCAAAGACGCGAAAGAGCCGCTCACGGCGATCGGTCTTGCCATCGAGTCGGCCGACGATGCAGTCGCCCATCAGGAACGGCAGCACGTAGTAGCCAAACTTCCGCTTGGCGGCCGGGGTGTAGATCTCGAGCTTGTACGCGAAATCGAAGAGGCGCTCGCCGCGCTCGCGAAACCACACGACCGGGTCGAATGGCGACAGCAACGTGCAGGCCTCGATCGCTCGAGGAAGCGTGGCCTCCGGGTGAAGCACGGCAGGGAGATTCCACCCTTCGACGGAGACCGCTTCGAGTTCACCAGCCTCGACCAACTCGGCAAGCCGCTCCCGTGCGGACCGCTTCGGAAGTCGGTGGTAGTCGACGATGTCGGCGGCGGCGGCCACACCGAGGCTTCGGGCCGCCCGACGCAGAAGCTCGCGATGGGCCTCCTCCTCCGATGGGGTCGGAACAGCCCGGATCTCATCGGGCACGATCCGTTCCATCAGGTCGAACTCCTTCACGAACCCAGGACGACGACGGATCCCGACCTCACCGACCCGAAACAGCCAGTCGAGCGCGAGCGCACCCTCGGAGCGGTCGCCCCACCATGCACCGTCTCTCGGACGAGGGTCGACGAGTTCAGCTGGCGCAAGCGGACGTTGCCGAACCTGGTCGAGTACCTCGCTGAGGTACTCCGGGTTGGCGGCGGCAAACTCGACAAGCCCTTTCCACGTCTGTCCGGCAGCCGCTCGCTGCTTCTGCCAACGCAAGAGCGGTTCGTCCTCAACGGGCATCAGCGAGGCCTCGTGACACCAGGTCTCGAACCATTCGTCGTCTCGATACGCAACCCGGTCGAGCAGGGTGGTGTCATAGGGGCCGAGCCGGGCGAAGAGGGGCAGGTACTGCGTGCGCATGACGACCGGCACCGAGTCGAGTTGCAGCAGGCCGAGGCGACTCATCACCCGCCGTAGATGACGCCGGTCGACCTTGCCGGCGGGGCGTGGGTCTCGAAAACCCTGCGCCGCCAACGCGATCCGTCGCGCCTGCGACGCCGAGAGCGTCCGGGTCACGCCCCGAGATGCCGGGCGAGGGCGTCGAGGTCGGGCAATCGCCAGTGGTCGTGATCACTATGGAGATCGAGCGGGTCGAGCTGCACCACCGGCAGGCCGGCCCGACCGGCCCCGAGGACATCGGCGTGCACGGTGTCCCCCACATAGAGGGTGCGGTCCCGTGCGGTGCCGAGCGCCTCGAGTGCGGGGTCGAAGATGGCGGGATCGGGCTTCGCGATGCCGATCGTCGTCGAGTCGACGATCGCCGGAACGTGCGGCAGGGGGCCGTCCGGCTCGAGTTGGCAGATACCGAGGTTCCGGCATTGCTCGACCGCCGTGCCGTCGTTGTTCGACACGATCGCGACCGGTCGGACCGTGCTGATCTGGTGGAAGGCGGCGATGTTGGCCTCGAGCGGATACCGCCACACCTTGTGCAGACCGCTGCCGTCCCGGCGGGCCGCAGCCCGCACCTCGATCGCCCGATCGAGATCGGTGCCACCGATACCGACACAACCGAATGCCTCGCGGTCATAGTGCGCCCAGATGTCGAGATCGTTCTCCGCAACCGTCTGTGACGCAAGTAACTCGGTGATGCCGCGGACGCCGGCGTAGTGGGCGTCCGCCGCGAGTTCGGTAGGGATCTCGCACTCGAGCCCACCTCGGCGAAGGATCTCCGAAACCACGGTCGGGTCGGGGACGATAAAGACACCGCCCATGTCGAACACGACAGCATCGATGTGCTCAGGCAAGACCATGGACCGGAGTAGAGCACACCCACCGCAGCCGCGCCCTCCCTAGACTCCAGCGATGACCGGTGCCGCCGAACCCATCGTCCGCGACACCACGCGCTTTTCGGGTTGGCGCATCATGGCGCTCGCCACGATCACCCTCGGGCTCACCGGGCCGGGGCAGACGATCGGCGTCAGTGTCTTCATCGACCACTTCGCCGACACCCTCGACCTCTCGAAGAACGCGATCTCGGCCGGCTACGCGATCGGCACGCTCTGCGGATCGCTCACCTTGCCGACGGTCGGACGACTGGTCGACCGCTACGGCGTGCGCCGGGCGATGACCACCATCGGGGTGCTCTTTGCCCTCGGGCTCACCTACATGAGCGGGGTGCAGGGCCTCGTAACCCTCACGATCGGCTTCTTCTTCATCCGGATGCTGGGGCAGGGATCACTCTCGCTCGCATCGACGGTGGCGATCTCTCGCTGGTTCGACCGGCGTCGAGGGCTTGCACTCGGGATTGCGATGACCATCTCCTCGGCGCTGATGGCGCTCGTGCCGGTTGCGTTGTCGTTCGTGATCGACGAGGTCGGCTGGCGCCAGGCGTGGCTCGTTGCCGCCGGAACCATTGCGCTGGTCGTCGTGCCCGTGTCCTGGTTCGGGATCATCGACCGCCCGTCGGCGGTCGGTCAGTTCCCCGACGGAGAACCACCCACCGACCACACCGACGACATTGAGGAGTGGGGTGTCGAACGCAGCGAAGCGGTCCGCACGAGGGCGTTCTGGATCCTGGCGCTCGCGACGGCGCTCGCCTCGATGCTCGTCACCGCCCTCAACTTCCACCAGATCGCACTGTTGGGCGAGAGCGGCTTCACGGAGACCGAGGCGGCGATCATGTTCCTGCCGCAGGTGCTCGGCTCGTCGGTCGGATCCCCCGGCATGGGCCTTGCGCTCGACCGGATGGGCACTCGCTACGCACCGGCCGTCACGCTGGTGATGCTCTCGGGCTCGCTGCTGCTCGCCGGCTGGGTCGCATCGACGGTCGGCGTGGTCCTCTACGCCGTCTGGTTGGGGTTGCAGTCGGGCATGGTCCGGACACTCGGCGCCGCGCTGCTCCCCGCCTGGTTCGGCACCCGCCACCTCGGTTCCATCCAGGGCACGATGAGCTTCATCGGGGTGCTCGCCTCGGCGGCCGGGCCGATCGCCTTCTCGCTTACGGAGTCCACGACGGATTCGTTCCGCAGCACTGCCACGTTGTGGGCGGTCGCCCCGTTGCTCGTCATGGTGTTCGCCCTGTCGAAGCGGCCGATCACGACCTGAGCCGCACTCGAGCCCGAAAACGACGACGACCCGCCGGCGCTGAGCGCCTGACGGGTCGTCGCATGCTCGGAACGGAATGATCAGGTGCCGGTCCAGTTGGGTTCGCGCTTCTCCGCGAACGCCTTCGGACCCTCCTTGGCATCGTTGCTGCCGAACACCTTGCCCATGAGCTCGCCCTGCATCTTCCAGAGCTCCGCCTCGTCGTACCCCTGTGCCGCGGCCTTCACCAGCTTCTTGCTGGCAGCCACTGCGAGCGGGGCGTTCTTGGCAATGCGCTCGGCGAGGGCGACCGCTGCGTCGAGTGCTGCGCCGTCCTCGGTGGTCTGCGAGAGCAGGCCGAACTCGAGCGCCTCGGGGGCGGTGATGTTGTCGCCGGTGACGGCCATCTCCATCGCCTTGGCGTAGCCCACCCGCGCCGGGAGGCGCATGACGCCGCCGCCGGCGGCGAACAGGCCGACCTTCACCTCACGGATACCGAACTTGGCGCTCTCGCCAGCGACCATAAGGTCGCACGACAGCGCCAACTCGAGACCACCAGCGATGGCGAAACCCTCGACGGCCGCGATCAGCGGCTTCTCAGCACCGGCCTGGATGAACTCCTGCATCGGGCCGATGTCCTCGCCGGCCGCAAAGGCCTTAAGGTCCATGCCCGAACTGAAGCCCTTCCCGGCGCCCGTCAACACACCGGCGGTGAGACCGGGGTCGTCGTTGAGTTCCTGCACGGCGTTCCACAGGCCGTGGGACAGGTCGCCGTTGATGGCGTTCATCGCCTCGGGCCGGTTGAGGGTGATGATCATCACTCGGTCACGACGCTCGACGATGACGGCGTTGTTCTCGCTCATGTGCACTCCCCTACTTCGGTGGCATCCGGATGCCACCGTCGAGCCGGATGGTCTCGGCGTTGAGATACGGATTGGTGATGCACTCCATCACGGTGAAGGCGAGTTCCTCGCCAGAGCCGAGACGCTTCGGGAACAGCACCGACTGGCCGAGGTGCGCCTTGAACGCTTCGCTCTGCTCGCCCTCGCCGTAGATCGGGGTGTCGATCAAGCCCGGGGCGATCGTGTTGACGCGGATGCCGACGGCCGAAAGGTCACGGGCGATCGGCAGGGTCATGCCGACGACACCGCCCTTCGACGCCGAGTAGGCGCACTGTCCGATCTGGCCGTCGAACGCAGCGGCCGACGCCATGTTGACGATGGCGCCGCGGCTGCCGTCGTCGTCGACCGGGTCGGTCTGGGCCATCGCCGCAGCCGAGCGGGTCAGCATGTTGAACGAACCGATCAGGTTGACCCTGATCACGAACTCGAACGCGTTCAGGTCGAACGGCTGGTTGTTGCGGTCGATCGTGCGACCGGCGTAGCCGATGCCGGCGGAGTTGACGAGCGCACGCAGCGGACCCATCTCCGAGGCGGCGGCGACCGCAGCATCGGCGTCGTCGGTGGACGAAACATCACACTTGACGAAGAGGCCACCGAGCTCAGAGGCGACGGCCTGACCCTTCTCTTCGTTGAGGTCGGCGATGACGACGTGGGAGCCGGCGGCGGCCAACTGGCGGGCCGAGGCCTCACCGATACCGGAGGCACCTCCGGTGATGATTGAGGAAGAACCCTCGAGGTTCATTCGGGGCATCAGGAATCGATCCTTTCGATAATCGTTGCGTTGGCGAGACCGCCACCTTCACACATGGCCTGGAAGCCGTAACGGCCACCCGAGCGCTCGAGCTCGTTCACGAGCGTGGTCATGAGCTTGGCGCCCGAGCAGCCCAGCGGGTGGCCGAGGGCGATGGCGCCACCGTTGACGTTGACCTTGTCGAGGGAGACACCCGTCTCCTTCTGCCACGCCAACACGACCGAAGCGAAGGCCTCGTTGATCTCGAAGAGATCGATATCGTCGAGGGTGATCTCGGCCTTGTCCATGATCTTCTCGGTGACCGGAATCGGGCCCTTGAGCATGGTCACAGGATCCGTGCCGGCCAGCGCGAAGTTGGTGAAACGGGCACGAGGTTTGAGGCCGAGTTCCGCAGCCTTCTGTGCGCTCATGATCAGCACGGCGGCTGCGCCGTCGGAGATCTGCGACGAGTTGCCGGCCGTGATCTTGCCGTCTTCGGAGAATGCCGGCTTGAGGTTGGCCAGGGTCTCGGGGGTGGTGTCGGGGCGGATGCCTTCATCCTGCGTAAACATCTCGATCTCACCATCGATCTCGACGGGAACCGGGACGATCTCTCGGTCGAAACGACCCTCGGCGGCGGCCCGGGCGGCCCGCTGCTGGCTCTGGGCCGAGAAGGCGTCGAGGTCCTCGCGGGTGAGGCCGTATTCGTCGGCGATCATGTCGGCGCCGATGCCCTGCGGTGGCAGACCGGTGTCCTCGTACCGCTTGAACACTGCAGGACCGAAGGGCATGCCGAGTTCGCCGCCAGCGGCCGACGCGCCCATCGGGGTGCGTGTCATCGACTCGACCCCAAGGGCGATGACGACGTCGTACGCGCCGGCCATAACGCCCTGGGCGGCGAAGTGAATCGCCTGCTGGCTCGAACCGCACTGACGGTCGACCGTGGTGGCGGGGACGGACTCGGGCCAGCCGGCGGCGAGGACGGCGCTGCGGCCGATATTGAACGCCTGTTCACCCACCTGGGACACGCAGCCGGTGACGACGTCGTCGACGATCGACGGATCGAGGTCGTTGCGCTCTTGCAGCGCCTTGAGGACATGGGCACCGAGATCGGTCGGATGCCAGTCCTTGAGCTTGCCGTTGCGGCGCCCGGCAGGGGTCCGCACGACGTCGACGATGACAGCCTCATGCATGAGGTCGCTCTCTTTCATTCGCTTCGGTCCGAGACCGAAGACTTTTTCTGAGGGTTGGGGGTCTGGAGGATGGCGTCGACATTGGTGCCGAGCCGTTCGAGGAGGGTCGCCAACTGCTGGCGTTCCTCTCGACTGATGCCGTGGCGAATCTCCTGACGGAAGCATTCGTCCACGGCGTAGAAGCGTTGGACAAGGGCGGAACCCTCGTCGGTGATCCCGACCAGCCAGACGCGGCGGTCGTGGGGGTCGGGGTTGCGGGTGACGAGTCCACGGGCTTCGAGTTGGTCGATCATCGCGCCGCACGACGCCCGACCGACCCCGACGAGTTCGGCGAGTTCGGTCTGGTTGGTGCCGCCGAAGTCGTTGACGAAGGCGAGCAGCGACGCCTGGTTGAGGTTGAGGTCGAGTTCGGCGAGGCGGTGATCGAAGGCATTCCGCAGGCGCCTGGCCGTGTCGATCAGCGCAATCTCGACGCGACGCCACGACGGCGCGCTGCGGGAGTGATCGACGGACGTCATACAGTCCGTATGGTTCCATACAGTCCGACACATGACAATTCGGGAGCGGACAATCGGTCGTCGCCTCGGAAGGGCCTGGCTCGGCCCGAGTGGCCGCGCTCGAGCAGTGTGACGTTCGACCACGTCGCCCGCATGCGCACAAACCGTCAATCTGCACCTAGCGTTGTGTGTCGGGTCGACAACGGCCCGACATGATTAAAGGAATCCCCCGCCATGGCACAGGGCACCGTGAAGTTCTTCAACAACGAGAAGGGCTACGGCTTCATCAGCCGAGACGACGGCGACGACGTCTTCGTTCACTTCTCCAACATCGCCGGCGACGGTTTCAAGTCGCTGGAAGACGGCCAGCAGGTCGAGTTCGAGGTCGGCCCCGGGCGCAAGGGCGACGAAGCCCTCAACGTTCGCGTCATCTGACCCCTCCGCCAGGCGTGACGCCTGGCGACAAACTCACGGTCATCCGTCCGGGCGATGCGTCCGGACGGATGACTCGGGTCAGACGATGATGTTGATCATCCGACCCGGCACATAGATCACCTTACGGATCTCGGCGCCAGCGATGTGGGCCACCACGTTCTCATCAGCCGTGGCGGCAGCCAGCGCTGTCGGTTCATCGGCGTCGGGAGCCACCATCACGCGGCCACGGACCTTCCCCTTGACCTGCACCGGCAGCTCGACATGGTCATCGACGAGCAACGACTCGTCGGCCACCGGGAAGTCGGCCCAGACGACCGAACCGGCGCCGCCCAACTTCGACCACAGCTCCTCGGCCATGTGCGGCACGAGCGGCGACAGCATGCGGACCATCGCATCGGCGACCACCCACGGGGTCGGCCCCTCGGACTTGGTGACCTCGTTATTCAGTTCGGTCAGCTTCGCGATGGCGGTGTTGTAGCGAAGGTTGTCCATGTCGGCGGTGACCCCGTCGATCGTCTTGTGGAGCGCGCGCAACAGCTCCTCAGACGGTGCGTCGTCGGTAACGGCAAGCTCGCCGGTCTGCTCATCGACGATGTTTCGCCAGACGCGCTGGAGCAAGCGCTGCGAACCGACGACCGATCTCGTCTCCCACGGCCGGTCCTGGGTGATGGGCGCCATCGACATCTCGTAGAGCCGAAGGGTGTCGGCCCCGAACGCCGCGTACATGTCGTCAGGGGTCACCGAGTTCTTCAGCGACTTGCCCATCTTGCCGAAGCTGCGGGTGACGGGCGTGCCGTCGAACGTGAAGCCCGACTGGGCATCACCCTCGACCGACGCGGCGTCGACATAGATCTCCCGTTCATCCTGGAACGCTGCGGCCTGGATATAGCCCTGGTTGATCAGGCGCTTGAACGGCTCGGCAGTGGAGACATGGCCAAGATCGAACAGGACCTTGTGCCAGAAGCGGCTGTACAGGAGGTGCAACACGGCGTGCTCGACACCGCCGACGTACAGGTCAACGCCGCCTGCGCCCTCGTCAGACCCCGCCGAACCGTCGGTGGACGCAGAACCCATCCAATACCGCTCCGACGTGGGCTCGACGATGACGTCGTCGCTGACCGGATCGATGTAGCGCAGGTAGTACCAGCACGAACCGGCCCACTGCGGCATGACGTTGAGGTCGCGCTTGTAGGTCTTGATGCCGTCGCCAAGGTCCAGATCGACGGTGGCCCATTCGGTGGCACGTCCGAGCGGCGGCTCCGGCTCGGAGTCCTCGTCGAGTTGGCGCGGCGCCCAGTCGATCAGTTCGGGCAGGTTGACCGGCAGGTGCTCGTCAGGAATCGAGATCGGGTTGCCGTCGTCGTCGAAGACGACCGGGATCGGCTCCCCCCAGTAGCGCTGACGGGCGAACAGCCAGTCGCGCAACTTCGTGGTGACCATCCCGACGCCGGAGCCATTGGATTCGAGCCACTCGATGATCGCGGCCTTGGCGTCATCGACGCCTAGGCCGTCAAGGAACGAGGAGTTCACGGCCGGACCATCGCCGACGTAGGCACCGTCGCCGGGGACGGCATCGTCGAAGTCGGCGGGCGGCTGCACCGTGCGAATGATCGGCAGGCCGAACTCCATTGCGAAGTCCCAGTCGCGTTCGTCCTGGGCCGGCACGGCCATGATGGCGCCGGTGCCGTAGCCCATCAGGACATAGTCGGCGATGAACACCGGGATCGACTCGCCGTTGACCGGGTTCGTCGCGTGGACACCCAGATAGACGCCCGTCTTCTCCTTGTTCTCCTGACGGTCGACGTCGGTCATCTGCTCGACGCGAGCGCGGTAGGCCGCAACGGCTGCGGCCGGGGTGGCGGCGCCGGCCGTCCACGCCGGGTTGACGTCGTCGGCGTAGGCGTCGGCGACCAGGGTGTCGACCAGCGGGTGCTCGGGTGCCAGCACCATGTAGGTGGCGCCGAAGAGGGTGTCGGGGCGGGTCGTGAAGACGTCGATCGTGATCGCCGAACTCGCTTCGCTCGCGGCAGCATCGACCGCGAAACGGACTTCGGCGCCCTCGGAGCGACCGATCCAGTTGCGCTGCATGGTCTTGATCGAGTCCGACCAGTCGAGCAGGTCGAGATCCTCGAGCAGGCGATCGGCGTAGGCGGTGATGCGCATCATCCACTGCTTCAGCGGACGCTTGAAGACCGGAAAGTTGCCGCGGTCACTGCGGCCATCGGCGGTGACCTCTTCGTTGGCCAGCACTGTTCCCAGCCCGGGGCACCAGTTGACCGGCGCCTCGGAGACGTAGGCCAACCGGAAGTCGTGCAGCACGCTGCGCTGCTCGCTCGGCGAGAGCGCACCCCAGGCACGACCGTCGGGGGTGGCGCGCTCACCGGAGGCGAACTGCGCTTCCAGTTCGGCGATCGGACGGGCCTTGCCGGCATCGGGGTCGAACCAGGCGTTGAAGATCTGATTGAAGATCCACTGCGTCCAGCGGTAGTAGGCCTCGTCGGTGGTGGCGATGGAGCGGCGCTTGTCGTGACCCAGGCCCAGCCGATCGAGTTGGCGGGTCATGTTCGCGATGTTGTTCTCGGTGTTGATTCGCGGATGCTCACCGGTCTGGCGGGCATGTTCCTCGGCGGGCAGGCCGAAAGCGTCGAACCCCATGGTGTGCAACACGTTGAAGCCCGACATGCGCTTGAAGCGGGCGTAGACATCGGTGGCGATGTAGCCGAGTGGGTGACCGACATGCAGGCCCGATCCCGAGGGGTACGGGAACATGTCCATGATGAACAGCTTCGGACGGTCGGCGACCCCGAGTGGATCGTCGGCGAGATGGCCGGCCGGGTTGGGGGCGTGGTGGGTGCCGTCGGCAAGCCACTGAGCCTGCCACCGGGTCTCGAGCTCGTCCGCCGTTTCGGCGTCGTAGCGGTGCAGCGGCATGTTGTCGGCCATGGCCCACGAGGCTACCGGCGCCCCCTGCAGGCTCGGCGGGATCGGTGGGGTCAGCGCTCGCCAAAAAGCGCGCCGCATCCCTTCCGTTCTTTGCCTGTTCCGTGATACGGTACGATTCCACGATGCGGAACAGCCTGACGGTCTGAGAAGGCACGGCGGTTCCGCATCTGTCATGTTCCACGGGCCGCCAGAACACGGCCCTTGAGTTCGGGGGAACCCACATGTCGGACGACGACGAGATCGATCTCAACGCGCTGAGCGACGAAGACCTGACCGCACAGATGCACGATGATCTGTACGACGGCCTCGGCGAGGAAATCGAAGAAGGCACCAACATCCTGCTCAGCCGAGGCTGGGACGCGAACCGCGTCCTCAATGACGCGCTCGTCGAGGGCATGCGCATCGTGGGCATCGACTTCCGAGACGGCATCCTCTTCGTGCCCGAGGTGCTCCTTGCCGCCAACGCAATGAAGGCCGGCATGGCCATCTTGCGACCGCTGCTCGCCGAGACCGGCGCAGAGCCAATCGGCAAGATCGTCATCGGCACCGTCAAGGGCGATATCCACGACATCGGGAAGAACCTGGTGGGCATGATGCTCGAGGGCGCCGGCTTCGAAGTCATCGATCTGGGCATCAACACCGACGTCGACGAGTACCTTGCCGCCCTCGAAGAGCACAAGCCCGACATCCTCGGCATGTCCGCCCTGCTCACCACCACCATGCCGTACATGAAGGTGGTCATCGACACGATGGTCGAGCGAGGCCTGCGCGACGAGTACATCATCCTCGTCGGCGGTGCCCCGCTGAACGAGGAGTTCGGCGACGCGATCGGCGCTGATGCGTACTGCCGCGATGCCGCCGTCGCCGCCGAGACGGCGTCGGCCAAGGTCGCCGAAAAGCGCGCCGCCTGATCGTCACTGCTCATGGAGACCGTCCACACGCCGCAGGTACTGATCCTGGCCTGCGGCGCGTTGGCCACCGAAATCCGCGACATCACCCGACTTCACCGACTGGGCAACGTCACGCTCGAGTGCCTACCGGGCATCTTGCACAACCGGCCGTCGGAGATCCCCGATGCCGTGCGGGCCCGTCTCGACCGGGCCCGCGGCAACTACGACCGCATCCTGCTCGGGTACGGCGACTGCGGCACGGGCGGCGAACTCGCCGACATCGCCGCCCAGGAAGGCATCGAGATGCTTCCCGGAGCGCACTGCTACCAGTTCTTCGCCGGTCAGCAGGTATTCGACGCCATGCACGACGAGGACCCGACCGCCTTTTATCTCACCGACTACCTCGTGAAGCACTTCGATCGCATCATCATCGACGGCCTCGGCATCGACGCCCACCCGGAGCTGCGTGACCTCTACTTCGGGAACTACACGAAGATGATCTACCTTGCGCAGACCGACGACCCCGACCTCGACAACCGGGCTCGCGCGTGCGCCGACGAACTCGGCCTTGCGTTCGAACGGGTTGCCACCACCTACGGTGACCTCGAACCGGCGATCGTGACGATCAGCACCCGACCCGCCTCCGAAAGGGAGCACGTCTGATGCCCCGACGCGGACGTGGCGGGCCCGGGCTCACCACCATCTACTGGCGCGACATCCCCGCCCAGGTCACCGCCACGACCGAGGACGGCGGCAAGGAGCAGGTGCTCATGCATGATCGCTTCCAGGTTGCGATCGACCGGGCCGCCGCCGTGGCCGGACTCACCACCACCGACGACTACGTGAACGAGTGGCGTCGAGCGGCCACGAGCGTCGAGGGCGATGCGATCGCCGCCGCCCACGCCGCAGCCCAACAACTCGACAACGACCATCCCCGAGACGTGCTCGAGGCCCTCGTGGCCAACGGCGGTCTCGCTCCCGAGTCCGGCATGTCCGGAGTCGACCCCGAACAAGAAAGCCAGTCATGACCGACACCATCATCTCCAGCGCCACGAAGGAGGTTGCGATCGGTTTCGGTCGTCCCTTCGTCATGATCGGCGAACGCATCAATCCGACCGGCCGCAAACTGCTCGCCGAAGAGATGAAGAACGGTGACTTCAGCCGGGTCGTCTCCGACGCGATCGCCCAGGTCGAAGCCGGTGCCCAGATGCTCGACGTCAACGCCGGCATCCCGTTGGCCGACGAGCCCGCCCTCCTTGTGCGGGCCATCCAGGAAGTCCAGGCGGTCACCGACGTGCCGATCGCCATCGACTCCTCGATCGTCGAGGCCCTTGAGGCCGCCATCGAAATCTACGAGGGCAAGCCGCTCATCAACTCGGTCACCGGTGAGGAGGAGGTCCTCGAGCGGGTCCTTCCGTTCGTCGCCAAGCACGGCGCCGCCGTCGTCGCCATCTCCAACGACGAGACCGGGATCTCCGAGGACCCCAATGTGCGCTTCGAGGTCGCCAAGAAGATCGTGAACCGGGCCGCCGACTTCGGCATCCCGGCCGCCGACGTTGTCGTCGACCCGCTCGTCATGCCGATCGGGGCCATGGGCACCGCCGGCCGGCAGGTCTTCGAACTCGTCGGCCGCCTGCGAGACGAACTCAAGGTCAACACCACCTGTGGCGCCTCGAACGTGTCGTTCGGTCTACCCAACCGTCACGACATCACCGGCACCTTCCTGGCGATGTCGATCGGAGCCGGCATGACCTCCGCCATCATGAACCCGCTCCACGGCGAGGTGAAGACAGCCATCATGGCGGCCGACGTCCTCAATGGACAGGACGAGAACTGTGCGGCCTGGATCGCCGCCAACCGCGACCCCGGCGAGGCCGGCGAGGGTGCCCGTGGTGGCCGTCGTGGTGGCCGACGTCGTGCCGCTGCCGCTGGCAGCTGACCCGGGGTAACCGAGACGATGACCAGCCGGCCGGGCGACGGGAACGTCACCGTGGTGTTCACCCCCTCCGGGGTGCACGCCGACGTCGCGCCCGGCACCTCGCTGCTCGATGCCGCGCGGGCGGTCAAGGTCGACCTCGACTCGACCTGCGGTGGTCGCGGCCTGTGCGGGCGCTGCCAGGTGATGCCTTCTGTGGGCGATTTCGCCAAGTGGGGCATCACCTCAGACGAGTCGTCGTTGTCTCCGTGGACCTCCTCGGAGACCAACTACAAGGGTCGTCGCACGATCGAACGGGGCGGCCGACTCGGCTGCATGGCCACCGCCCTGGCCGATGTCGTCGTCGACGTACCACCGGCCAGTCAGGTGCACCGCCCGGTCGTTCGCAAGAAGATCGATCTGCCCGGGCTTACCCTCGATCCGCTCATCACCGCCCGCTATGTCGAGCTTCCGGAACTCGAGCTGGGCGACGAGCGTTCCGATGTCGAGATCCTGCGGGAGGCGCTTTCGGTCGACTGGGGTATCGATGGCGTCAACGTCGAGGCCCGCGTGCTCCCGGAACTTCACCCGGCGATCATCGACGGCAAACGGGCGATCACCGCCATCGTGCACCGCGACGGATCGGTCATGGCCGTGCGCCCCGGCTTCGATGAGGCCGTGTACGGCGTCGCCGTCGATGTCGGCTCCACCACCATTGCCGGCTATCTGGTCGATCTCGCCACCGGCGATGTCGTCGCCAACGCCGGGGCGATGAACCCCCAGATCCGTTTCGGCGAGGATCTGATGAGCCGAGTCAGCTACGTGATGATGAATCCGGGCGGCGACGACGAACTCACGTCAGCCGTGCGCGGCGCAGTCGACACCCTCATCGAGGATCTCTGCAACAACCTCGACACCGACCTCCTGCCCGACGACGTTCGGACGCACATCCACGACATCGTGCTCGTCGGCAACCCTGTCATGCATCACCTGCTGTTGGGTATCGACCCCACGCCGCTGGGCGCCGCACCGTTCACGCTCACCGTCGGCGAGTCGGTCGACATGCGAGCCGCTGATCTCGATCTCGACCTGCCCTACGCCCGCTGCCATGTCGGCCCGTGCATCGCCGGCCACGTCGGTGCCGATGCTGCGTCGGCCACACTCAACGAGCGCACACACGCCACCGTCGAACCACAGCTGATGGTCGATATCGGCACCAACGCCGAGATCGTGCTCGGCACGGCCGAGCGCACCTACGCCGCATCCTCGCCGACCGGCCCGGCACTCGAGGGAGCGCAGATCTCGTCAGGCATGCGCGCGACCGCCGGAGCGATCGAGCGCATCCGGATCGACCACGACACGTTCGAGCCCCGCTTCAAGGTGATCGGTGCCGATGCATGGAGCGACGAGCCCGAATTCGCTGAGCAGACCGCAACGCTCGACATCGCCGGCCTGTGCGGCTCGGCGATCATCGAGGTCATCGGCGAACTGTTCCTGGCCGGCTTGTGCGACCACAACGGTGTGATCCAGGACCGGTCCGCGGCAACCGACCGGATCGTTCCCGACGAGCGCACGTTCACCTACGTAATTCGCGCCGAGTACGCCGATGCCGACGGCACCGTGCACCCACAGCTGGCGATCACCCAGAACGATGTCCGCCAGATCCAGCTCGCCAGTTCGGCCCTTCGTGCCGGCATCGACCTCCTGATGGAGCACGCCGGCATCACCGAGTGTCACGACGTGCGACTCGCCGGCGCCTTCGGTGCCCACATCGACCCGGTCTATGCCCTGATCCTCGGCCTTGTGCCCGACTGCCCCGTGGACAGCGTCCGGGCGGTCGGCAACGCCGCCGGCGCAGGCACGGTCCGGATGCTGGTGAGCGCCGAACAGCGCGACGAGGTCGCCGCCGCAGTTCGCGACATCGAGAAGATCGAAACGGCCACCGAACCCCGATTCCAGGAGTTGTTCGTGTCGGCCATGGCGTTCCCCCACGCCACTGCACCAAGCCCCCACCTTGCCGAGGTCGTAACGCTGCCGCAGCGGATCGCGTCCGAGGCCAGCGGACGGCGCCGTCGTCGACGGGACACCAACGGAGGCGAGGCCTCCACGCAGAGCGAAAGGCAACAAGCATGAGCGACGTCACCGAGGAAACCGGAGGCCGCCGAGGCGGCCGTCGCGGTGGTGGCCGTGCCGGCCGGCAGGCGGCCCGTACAGCCAGTGTGGCAACAAAGCCGTACCTGGAGCGCACGATGCCGCCGGTCGAGATGCTCTCCGAAGAGGGTCTCGCCGCCATCGAAGAGAACGCCGAGGAGATCCTCGCCACCGTCGGTGTGGCCTTCCAGGAGTTCCCGGAGGCGCTCGACCTGTGGCGTCAGGCTGGCGCACGGGTCGAAGGCGAGATGGTCTACTTCCCGAAGGGGATGTGTCGGGAGATCGTCGAAAAGAACGCGCCGACGTCCTATATCCAGCACGCTCGGAATCCCGAACGTTCTGTGAAGATCGGCGAGAACACGACCGTCTTCGCCCCGAACTACGGCTCACCGTTCGTGTTCGACCTCGACAACGGTCGCCGGTACGGCACCATCGAGGACTTCGAGAATGCCGTGAAGCTGGTCTACGACCTGCCCCACCTGCATCACAGTGGCGGCACAGTCTGCGAACCGGTCGACGTGCCGGTCAACAAGCGGCACCTCGACATGGTGTACGCCCACATCAAGTACAGCGACAAGCCGTACATGGGCTCGGTGACCGCCGCCGAGCGGGCCGTCGACTCGATCGAGCTGAGCCGAATCGCCTTCGGTGGCGATCTCCAGGATCGCACCGTGATGACCTCGCTCATCAATGCCTCGTCGCCGCTGCGCTGGGACGCCACGATGCTCGGAGCCGCCACCGAATACGCCCGCGCCAACCAGGCGTGCATCATGTCGCCGTTCATCCTCGCCGGCGCCATGTCGCCGGTGACCGTCGCCGGTCTCGCGGCCCAGTCGCTCGCCGAGGCCCTGTCGGGTATGGCGTACACCCAGCTGGTCCGTCCGGGCGCCCCGGTGATCTTCGGCACCTTCGCCTCGTCGATGTCGATGGCCACCGGTGCTCCCACCTTCGGCACTCCCGAGGGTGGCCAGGCCATCTCGGTCATGGCAGCCCTTGCCCGTCGGGTCGGCACACCGTTCCGTTCGGGTGGCCAGTTCACCGCATCCAAGTACCCCGATGCCCAGGCGGCCTACGAGTCGTCGTCGACGATTATCCCGACCGTGCTGTCCGGGGTGAACTTCGTGCTGCACGCCGCCGGGTGGCAGGAGGGTGGCCTCGCCCTCGGCTTCGAGAAGCTCATCCTCGATGCCGACCAACTCGGCTTCATGGATGTGTACGCCCGCGGGATCGATATCAGCGAGAACGGTCAGGCTATGGAGGCCTTCCGCACGAACCCGCACGGCGAGCACTTCCTCGGCAACGGCCACACGCTGCAGAACTTCGAGACGGCGTTTGCTCGCTCGACCGAGGCCGACAACAACAGCTTCGAGCAGTGGACCGAAGAGGGTTCACTCACCTCGGCGCAGCGCGCCAACGGGACGTGGAAGCGCATGCTCGCCGAGTACACCGGACCGGGCCTCGATGAGGCGATCGACGCCGAACTCCAGGACTTCATCGGCCGACGCAAGGCGTCGATGCCTGACGCCAACTACTAGGAGCGGCCATGACGGAAACGCGAGCCTCGGAAACCATCGGTTTCATCGGCCTCGGCAACATGGGTTTGCCCATGTGCCTCAACCTGGTCGATGCCGGTTACGACGTCGTCGCCCTTGATCTCCGGCCCGAGCCGGTGGCCGAGGTCGTCGCCGCCGGTGGCCGAACCGCCGCCGACGTCGCAGCCGTCGCCGCGGCGGCCGACATCTTGCTCACCTCACTCCCCCGCCCCGACCACGTCGATGGCGTGATGCGGGCAGGTGGGGCGCTCGCGGCGCTGCGGCCCGGCTCGGTGTGGGCCGATCTCACGACCAACCGTCGCGAATTCGTGCAAGAACTCGCGGACGAGGCGCCTGCGGGGGTCACGGTCATGGATTCCCCCGTGACCGGCGCCGTCGACGGCGCCCGCAACAAGCGTCTCACCCTGTTCGCCGGTGGTGCCGAATCCGATCTCGACCGGGTCGTTCCGGTCCTGGACAACCTCGGCCGCGTGATCCGCTGCGGGCCGCTCGGCACCGGCAACGTCGTGAAGCTCGTCACCAACCAGCTGTGGTTCATTCATGCAGCCTCGATCGGCGAGGGCTTTGCTCTCGGGATGGCCAACGGGGTGGAGCTGCCTGTGCTCTACGACGCCATTTGCGACTCGGTGGGTGACTCATTCGTCGCTCGCCACGACGGCCCGTCGATCTTCGCCGGCCACTACGACCCGAGCTTCACGCTCGATCTCTGCCTGAAGGATCTCGGCCTCGTGCGTGAGCTTGAGTCGAGCCTCGAGGAGCCGCTCGTGATGACCGCAGCCGCCCACGGCGTGTTCGAGGACGCAGCCGAGCGCTATGGCCGCAACGTCGGCGAACTCCACGTTGCCAAGCGCCTTGAGGACGACAACCAACTCTCGTTCCGCATGGATGGCGACTGGGTCGCCCCCTGGGAGGTCACCGACGACTGAGCGACGACCGGGACGCGGCCTGCGATCAGTTCTCGTCGTCGATTCGAGTGCGCTGGCCGCGCATGAGCGCGATCGCCCCGGCGGATGCCCGAGCCGGGAAGGCGACGAACGTCCGGGGATGTTCAGGAGCGTCGGCAACAACAAGTCGCCAGACGAGGTACGCGGCGATGATCAGATTCACCGCCGCCATGCACCAGAAATACGCAACCGGCGAGGTCATCCCGATGACGACGGTAGCGACGAGCGGCCCAGCAAGCGCCCCGACGCCATTGGCCCGTACGAGTACGGCGGAGCCAGACGTGAGCTTGGCGGTGGGAAGCCAGTCGGCGGTGAGGGCGATCGTCAGCGAGTAGATCGGGAATGACACCGCCCCGAGCAGCGCCATGAGTCCAACAGCGGTCCAGCTGCCCTCGGCCGTGCCAGCGAGCGCAACACACGTCGCCGCTGCGACGCCCGCCACGACCAAGATCACACCTCGACGCGACACTCGGTCGGAGATCCAGCCGATCGGCCACTGGAGCAACACCGAGCCGAACAGCGGTGCCGCAAGGAACGCGGCGAGTCGGGTCTCGGGCACGTCGACCGCCACCGCATACACAGCACCGAGCCCGATGAGGATCCCGGCAGAAGCGCCGCTGAAGAATGTGGTGACGATGCCGGTCGGGACGATGCTGGCCAGTTCGCGAAGCGACATGCGCTCGGGGACGACGAGCGGCGGGTTGCTCGAAGCCGAGAGCACGACCGGGATCAGTGAGGCCGAGACGAGAACCGACGCAAGAAGAAAGAGCTTCACACCGTCAGGGTCGGCGACATCCAGCAGGAACTGCCCGATCGTCGCGCCGCCCATCGTGACGATCATGTATCTCGACAGAAGCCGTCCGCGGGTCGCGTTCGTCGCAAGGTCGTTGAGCCATGACTCCTCGGTCACGTAGAGGCCTGCCATGCACAGGCCGGTCACGAACCGCATCAGACCCCACGTGACCGGATCGATGAACAGTGCGTGGATCAGCACCGCCGTCGACGCCATTGAGGCGAGCCCGGCGAAGACTCGAATGTGACCGACGTTCGCAATCAGTGATTCGGCGACACGGCTACCGAACAGGAAACCGGCGAAGTACGCAGCCATGACGAACCCGGCCACGGTGACCGAGAAGCCCTCGGTCTCGGATCGCACACCGATGAGCGAGCCCTGCAGGCCGTTGCCGGCCATCAGGAGAAGGATGCCGAGGAACAACGCCCGCGCTGCGGTAGCGGGGCTGTCCTCGATGAGCGGGCCACCCTCGATGATCTCCTCATCTCGGTGGAGCGTCTGATCGGCCAAGGCTCTCCTACTCCTGCCAGAGACATCGCCTCCGACCGAACACCGCACCCCACGGCGGCACCGAGGCGAACGCTACCGGGCATACTGCGTGCATGTCACTGGAACGGGCGGTCCTCCGTCACCCCGTTCACGGGGTGCGGGAATGGCTCGCCTTCGCCGATCCGGTCGACTCGTGGGAAGCCAACGAGCTCTCCGACGTGAAAGATGTCCTCGACGCCGCGGAAGCAGCCAACCGGCGCGGCCTCTGGGTCGTCGGGATGGTCAGCTACGACGCCGGACCCGCCTTCGACGCCGCCCTGCGATCGCTGCGTGCCGAGGACGTCCCGTTGGCGTCGTTCGCTGCGTTCGAGACACCCACCACGACGACATTGCCGTCGGGAGGCGAGTTCGCGATCGGGCGCTGGGAGGCCACCCGCGTTCGGCAGGAGTACGAGGCCGACATCCGGCGGGTGAAGGATCTCATCGCCCGTGGCGAGACGTACCAGGTCAACTACACGATGCGGCTCGAAGCGGATTTCGACGGCGATCCGCTCGGCTTCTTCGCAGCGATGGCCCGTGCCCAGCGCAGTGCCGACCACCTTGCCTACCTCGATTTCGGGGACCGGGCCGCGTGCTCGGCGTCACCGGAGCTCTTCATCCGTCGCTGCGGTCGCACGCTCGAAAGCCGGCCGATGAAAGGCACTCGGCCTCGCCACCCCGATCCGGTCAACGACACCGACATCGTCCGCGAACTTCTCGAGAGCGAGAAGGACCGAGCCGAGAACACGATGATCGTCGACATGGTGCGCAACGACCTCGGCCGGATCGGCGACACCGGCTCGCTGATGACCACGGCGCTCCACACGGTCGAGAGCTTCTCGACGGTCCACCAACTCACGTCCACCGTCGAAGTGCAAACCGACGCCGGCCTCTTCGACGTGTTCGCCGCCACCTTCCCCGGTGCGTCGATCACCGGAGCGCCCAAAGTCAACACCGCTGGCTTCATCGCTGACCTCGAACGGACACCCCGAGGCCTCTACACCGGCACGATCGGCGCCATCCCACCCGACGGCGATTTCGAGTTCAACATCGCCATTCGCACTGCGTGGGTGAACACCAACCTCGGTCGGGCCACCTACGGCGTCGGCGGGGGTGTCGTGTGGGACTCCGACCCGACCGCCGAGTGGAACGAGGCACACGACAAGGCTCGCGTGCTGTACCGGGCGGACCGACCGTTTCGGCTGCTCGAGTCGATTGCCTGGACTCCAGCGCGCGGCTCGGTGCTGCTCGAACGGCACCTCGACCGGCTTTCACTCGCCGCCACCCACTTCGGGTTCGATGTCGACCTCGACGAGGTCCGACGCAGGGTCGAGTCGTTCCATGCCGATGAGCCTCAGGTGATCCGGGTGCTCGTTGGACTCGGCGGCGCCGTCGAGCTTGAACCACGAGCGATGCCGATGCCCGATCCGAACCCGGTCGTGGTGTTCGATACGCGGCCGATCGATCGCGGCGACGAATTTCTCCGCCACAAGACAACCCGCCGGGATCGCTACGACGAGGCCCGCGAGCGGTTCCCGGAGGCCTACGACGTCCTACTCTGGAATCGGCTCGGTCAGCTGTGCGAATCGACGATCGCCAATCTCGTGGTCGAGATCGACAACGAGTACCGCACCCCACCGATCGAGGCCGGCTTGTTGCCCGGCACGATGCGAGCGGAACTCCTCGATCGCGGCGACATCGTCGAGGCGATGGTCACCTACGACGACCTTCGCGAGGCCGATCGAGTCTGGCTGATCAACTCCGTACGGGGGTGGGTCGAGATTGAGATCGACCACGCCTCGGCGCCGGGGCGACTCGCCGCCGCCAGCGCCTACCGAAGCTGAGCGGTCAACCGATGGAGCCGCACGGAACCCAGCGACAACTCAGACCCTGACCGACTCAAGGGCATCGACCATCGCCCGACGAGTGGCATCGGGGGCCTCACTCATCATCATGTGGCCGACGCCGGGGAGTGTCACGACCGTGGCGCCCTCAGTGGCCGCAATCAGATCGGCAGCCCGCTTGGGCGGCGTCATCTTGTCCATCGCCCCCAGGATGTAGGTCACGGGGCAGGAGACGGCAGCAGCCGCCTCAAGCGAGGTGGCGTAGGCATTGCATGCCGCCATGTCGATCCCGAGCGAATCCGGACGGCTCGTGTCGAGCAGGGCACGCGACCCTCCGATGTTCCACATCCCGGGCGTGGCGTGACGGCCGATGTGGGCCGGAGCACCGAAGCTCCAGGACGACATCAGATTCGAGGCGTGCGGGATGTCGTTGGCCGCCGCATCGAGGAGTTCGGGGTGAACCGGCATCGCCGCCGCCGTGCCAATGAGGACGAGTGACGCCACCGTCTCGGGGCGCTGTGCTGCAGCCTCGATGCCGATGAAGGTGCCCATCGAGTGGCCGATCACATGGGCGGGGCCCATGTCGAGCGCCACGATCACGTCGGCGAGCCATGCCCCCATCTCGGGCACCGTCGTGATCGCCGGACCCTCCGACCCACCGTGACCGGGGAGGTCGATTGCGGCGACCCGGTAGCCGTGGTGGGCGAGGTACCGGGTCTGCAACTGGAAGACGGTTCGGTTCATGCCGGCGCCATGCACGAGCACCACACCGGGTAACGCCGGGTCGTGCTCGCGGCCGCCGTTGGCGTACCGGACCGTCTTGGTGTCGAGGGTGATGTCCATCGCTCGCTTCCGTGCCTATCGCTGGCTGATCTTCAGTGCGGCGCTGAGGTCGTCGATGATGTCGCGCACGTCCTCGATACCGACCGACACACGGATCAGATCTTCACCGATCCCGGCGGCCTCGAGATCCTCGGCCGAGAGTTGCTGGTGGGTGGTGCTGGCCGGGTGCAGCACGAGCGTCTTGGCGTCGCCGACATTGGCGAGATGACTCGCAAGCTTGACGCTTTCGATGAACGTCTTGCCGGCAGCGCGTCCGCCCTTGACACCAAAGCTGAGAATGGCGCCCGTGCCGTTCGGGTACAGCTCGGCCGCAAGCGCGCGGTCGGGGTGGTCCGATGCGGTCGGGTACTTCACCCAGGCCACGGCATCGTTCGCCTCGAGCATCTCGGTGACAGCTCGGGCATTTTCGACGTGTCGCGCCATGCGCAACGGAAGTGTTTCGACGCCCTGCAGGAGCTGGAAGGCGTTGGCCGGGCTCATCGCCGCACCGAAGTCGCGCAAGCCCTCGGCCCGGGCCCGGGTGATGAAGGCGGCGGGACCGAACTCGTCGGCGAAGGAAATGCCGTGGTACCCGACATAGGGCTCGGTCATCGTGTCGAAACGGCCCGATGCTTCCCAGTCGAAGCGGCCGCCGTCGACCAGTGCGCCACCCAGTGCAACGCCGTGGCCACCGAGGAATTTCGTGACGGAGTGCATCACGATGTCGGCCCCGTGCTCGATCGGGCGGATGCAATAGGGTGTCGAGAAGGTCGAGTCAACCATCAGCGGGAGCCCGTGGCGGTGCGCCACCTCGGCGACGGCCGGGATATCGAGGACCTCGACACCGGGGTTGCCGAGCGTTTCGGCAAACACGAGACGGGTCTCGTCGGTGATGGCGTCCTCGAATGCCTGCGGGTCTCGCGGATCGACGAAGGTGGTGGTAATCCCGAGTCGGGGAAGGGTCACATTTAGCATCTGGTGGGTGCCGCCATAAATGTTGCGGCTGGCAACGATGTGACCGCCCTGGCCCATCAGGGTGACGACCCCGAGAAAGAAGGCCGCCTGACCGCTCGCCGTGCAGACCGCCCCGACCCCACCTTCGAGCGCGGCGAGACGCTCCTCGAGCACGGCGACGGTCGGGTTGGTGAGACGCGAGTAGAGATGTCCGGGCATCTCCAGGTTGAACAGCCCGGCCGCGTGATCGGAGTCGTCAAACACATAGGAGGTGGTGAAGTACAGCGGTACCGCCCGGGCCCCGGTTGTGGGGTCAGGCTGTTGGCCTGCATGCAGGCTCAGCGTGTCGAAACGCAGGAAATCCGGCTCGATCATGACCCCGACCCTATCGGTCGTCACCATCGACGTCCCGACCCACGGGTAGCCATTTGGCCAAGGGCAAATTTTTCGTTGAATGCGGTCCGACCGCTTGCATGACCAATCTTTTTAGGCCAAGGTGTCGACGCCGCTGGAGGGAGTGGCAAACCTGCGCACGCCACGGGTTTTTGCGCGACCCAGGGGGAATTCACATGGTCGAGATGGGCGAGGAGCTCGTCAGGGTCGAAGAGGTGTACAAGATCTTCGGACCCCAGCCGCGTGGCCGAGCCTTCGAGCTCAGCCAGGGCGGTATGGGCAAGGGAGAAGTGCACGCTCGAACCGGGCACGTCGTTGGCCTGCGCGACGTCAATTTCAACGTCAAGCGCGGCGAGATCTTCGTGATCATGGGCCTGTCGGGCTCCGGCAAGTCCACAGCGATCCGCACCGTCAACAAGCTGCTTGACACCACGAACGGCCAGGTCATGGTCGACGGGGTCGACGTCCAGACCCTCGGCGGGACCGACTTGCAGGAATTCCGTCGCGAGATGACCGGCATGGTGTTCCAGCACTTCGCGCTCTTCCCGCACCGCACGATCATTGACAACGTCGGCTATGGCCTCAAGGTGCAGGGAATCAGCAAAGGAGCGCGCGACGACGCCGCGCTCAAGGCCCTTGCGCTCGTTGGGCTTGAGGCCTACGCCCACTACTCCCCGAGTCAGCTTTCCGGCGGCATGCAACAGCGCGTCGGCCTCGCCCGGGCGCTCGCTGCCGATCCGCCCATCCTGCTTATGGATGAGGCCTTCTCAGCGCTCGACCCACTGATCCGTCGTCAGATGCAAGACGAGATGATGGACATCCAAGCGGAGTTGCACAAGACGATCCTCTTCATCACGCACGACCTCAACGAAGCCCTGCGGATCGGCGACCGCGTCTGCATCATGAAAGACGGCGAGGTCGTCCAGATCGGCACCCCGGAAGAAATTCTCACCGAGCCTGCGACGGGCTATGTCGCCGAGTTCGTACAGGACGTCGATCAGGGCCGCGTCATCCAGGTCCACGAGATCATGGTCGACCCCCAGCCCACTGCGGCCAACGCCAGCCTCGGCGAGGCACTCACCGCCCTCGGCGACCGGGCCGGCTCGTTCCTGCTCGACGCCGACGGCAAACCCGTCTCGGTGCTGACGGCTGGCGACGGCATCCGAGTCTCGGGTTCTGGTGGCTCGCTCCACGACGCTGTTCGCACCGACTTCCACAGCTGCACGCCCGAGATGACGCTCAACGAGGTGTACGCCGCTGCCGGAAAGGGGTTGCCCATCGCCGTATGCGACGCCGACGGCAAACTCGTCGGCAACCTGGACCCCCGCCACATCATGGAGGAAATGGGCCGGGTCGAGTCACTCATCGACAACTTCGAGCGAGAGGTGTTCATGTGATGTCGGAGAACAACAAGTCCACCAACCGCTCGCTGGGCTATGGCACCTTTGGCCTGTTTCTCGTTGGAGCGCTGCTTGTCATCGTTCGAATGCTTGGCGGGCGCAACCCGAACGAGGAACGGCCCGGTTTCGGCGACAATCTCGTCCTTGATCAGTTCACCATTCCCGTTGGCGACTGGGCCGAACAGATCGTTCGCTGGGTTGACACCGACATGGAGAGCAAGATCGGCTTCGATCTGCTCGGCATGATCGAGTGGCCGTTTGGCCTCCTCTTCAGCAACTTCGTGAAGTCCGGCAATGACCGCTGGTGGGAGATTACCGACATGCCCTGGTGGGGCGTATGTGCGTTGTTCTTCGTCATCGGCTCCGCATTCCGCAACGTCAAGATCGGCCTCTTTGCCGCATCGGCGCTGGCACTGTGCGGGATGCTCGGCATCGAGTACTGGGACGAGGTCGCGCTCACCCTCGGCATGGTCATCGTCGCCGTGTTCTTGTGCGCCGTGATAGGGATTCCCCTTGGCGTGCTCTGTGGTCGTGTCGACGGGGTCTGGAACGCCGTTCGCCCTGCGCTTGACGCCATGCAGGTGATCCACTCCTTCGTCTACATGCTCCCGTTCATCTTCTTCTTCGGTATCGGGTTCGAGAGTTCGACGATGGTGACGATGATCTTTGCGATTCCTCCACTGATCCGTCTCACCAATCTCGGGATTCGGCAGGTTCCCGACGACGTCGTGGAAGCCTCGCGAGCGTATGGGGCGCCGGAGTGGCGAGTTCTCCTTGATGTTCAGCTTCCATTGGCCCGTCCGGCCATCATGACCGGCCTCAACCAAACGCTCCTGTTGGCGATTTCGATGCTCGGTATCGCCGCCCTCATGGGCGCAGGTGGCCTCGGGCTTCTCGTCTTCCGAGCGACAAACAACCTCGACGTGGCCCTTGGCGCATCGGCTGGCCTTGCCCTGTTCACCGTCGCTGTTGTTCTGGACCGCATTAGCCAGACCCAGGCAACCGACGGCATGAACCTGTTCACTCGGCTCAACCGAGCGCTTGCCAATCGACGCAACCCGGAACTCCTGCTTGCCGAGGAGGAAGAGGCGGCCAAGACGGGCACCAAGGCCGACCAAGCCGGCAGTTTCGCTCTCGTCACCGCCACCGAGTCCCGTGGCGCGCTGATCAGCGCGATCGGTGCGGTGGTTGCACTCGTCTCGACGCTGTTCCTCACCTGGTCCGAAGGGGGCAGCAAGGTCGGGAGCTTCGCGCGCCGCGCCGATCTTGAAATCGCCTCCGACGCAACGTTCGGCGGTTTGGCCGCCGAGGGTGGCAGTTGGTTCGGCGTCCTCGTGATGCTTGCCTCCCTTGCGGTCTTGGGGTCGGTCACGACGCTCCTGCTCAAGCCGGGTGAAGTCGGCCGCTTCCTTGGTGCAGACGGCGCAATGTTCGCAGCGGTTGTGATGCTGACCACTCCGCTTGGCTTTCTCGTCATGCGCGCATCGAATCTGACGACGACCTACAGCGATGGAAGCGGGCCACTTGTCGCCGCACTTGGCGGCCTGCTTGCGGTCGTCGGGGCAACACTGTGGCTGTTTGACACGCCCTACACAGCGCGAACCCCGCTCAAGCCGAAGGTCAACAGGGCGCGAGTCGTCATCGCCGGGTTCTGTCTCCTGTGGGCGTTCCTTTCTGGTCTCGCTGCCTGGACCTTCGATCAGCGACAAGACACCGTCATCACGCCGGAAATTCAGGCCGCGCTTGACGATGTCATCGAGCGCGCTGAGCTTCCACCCGACGACCCGAACTACCTCTCCGCCGCTGAGGCTGGAGCCGAGATCGGACGCCTGAACGCGTCTGCCCGGCAAGACGAGACCATCTACGACAATTTCAACGATGACGGGCCGGGCCTCGGAATCTACGCAATCCTGCTCGCTGCGGTCGGGTTCCTCGCCAGTCTCCCCGCTGCAGGGGTGTTCGGCTTGGATGAACAGAAACGATGGCGGTGGAGCGTGGTCGTGGCCGGGCTCGGCAGCGGCATGCTGGCACTCGCTGGCGCGTTCGTCATCAGCATCTTCCGGGTCGCCGACCCGAACTTCGTTTCCGGCGCTGGAGCGCTCCTGTACTTCGCAACAGGTGCCTTCCTTGCTGCGACCTCACGCTCGACCATGGCGGAGTTCCGTCGGGCTCGTGTCTTCGCAAGTGAAGCGCAACAGTCCGAGGACTTGGCCTATGCGCCCGATGAGGAGGCGCTCGCGCCTGCCTGAATTTTCAACGCATGGTGACTGCCCGGAGTGCGGGCTGACGACTATGTTTAACCAGATCTTTGCGCGGAGCCTGCGTTCCGCGTGAGGAATACACAACCATCCCGGGAGGGGAACCCAATGAAAAGCATGACGAAGAGCCTGTGGCTTGCGCTGCTCGTGGTGTTCGCACTGTTCGCCGCTGCCTGCGGCGACGACGACAGCACATCCGACACCTCGTCGGCTGCTGATGACGCTGCTGATGACGCTGCTGATGACGCTGCCGACGACGCCGCTGATGACGCTGCCGACGACACCGCCGACGCCGCTGCGCTTCCTGGCGAAGGCGTCTCTGTAACCATGTCACGGGCCAACTGGTCGACTGGCTACATGCAGGCTGCGATCTACAAGGCGCTCTTGGAAGAGCTCGGCTATGAGGTGAACGAGCCAGCCGACCTCGAGTTGCCGCCCTCGAACTTCTTCACCGCACTCGGTGAAGGCGAAATCGACTTCTGGGCCAACTCCTGGTACCCGGGCCACGCCGCCTGGTGGAACAACGAGCTGACCGACGGCTCCATCGTCGGCGACAAGATCAGCGTCGTGGGCGAAGAGATGATGGCCGGTGGCCTTCAGGGCTTCCTCACCAACAAGTCGATCATCGACGAGAACCCGGGCCTTACGCTCGACCAGATCGCCAGCGACCCGGACATGATCGCCATGTACGACGCCGGTGACTCGTCCCCCGGTGACGGCATCGTGCAGATCCTCGGTTGCCCCGAGGACTGGACCTGTGACGACATCATCAGCGAGAACATCGAGTTCGCTGGCTGGGACACGTTTGCCCAGACCAAGGCCGGCTACGACGCGATGGTCGCCGAGGCGGTCGGTCGTGCTGCTGATGGCGTCCCGTTCATCATCTACACTTGGACCCCGTCGGCGTACGTGACCCAGCTCATTCCCGGCGACAACGCCATGTGGCTGGCGATGGAAGCCGACTCGGTTCTTGACGGTTCGATCACCCCTGAATTCGATCAGCGCATTGACGGCGAACCGCTTGCTGCCGCCCTTGGATCCGACACCTGCTCGGCCGACCCGTGCTACCTCGGCTGGGTGCCTGCGGACATCCAGGTCTCGGCGAACAATGAGTTCCTCGCTGCCAACCCGGCTGCGGCGGCACTCCTCGAGCAGGTGAAGATCAGCGTCATCGACGTGGCTCTCCAGAACGTGCTTTACGACTCCGGCGAGAACACCACCGAGGACGTGAACGGCCACGCTGCCGACTGGATCGCCGCAAACCGCGACCAGGTCGACGAGTGGCTCGCCACGGCGATCGCGGCGGGCTGAACCACCGATCAACCGATCGCGTAATCATCTAACGTCCCGCTTGGGGCGGTAGACAATTCCCGAGAAGGGGTGGGGCTTCGGCTCCACCCCTTCGTGGTTTTTGAGCCGATCGGATCAGGTGTCGGGAAGCACCACGGCCTGGGCGGCGATCACGCCATCGGAGGTGTCGGTGATCGACGGCGAACCGTAAAGGACGTACCCCTCGTCGAGCGCAGCACTGACGCGCTCGCAGAACGAGCGGTCATCCGGCCCAGTCAGGAGGCGGTAGCGAAGGCGATCGTCAACGTTGGTCATTGCGACAGCGTAGGCCTCACACGCCGAGCGCCCTGCCGAGATCAGCAAGGAGATCATCGACATCCTCCAGCCCGACCGACAGCCGGATCATCGACTCGGTGATACCCATTTCGGTCCGCAGCTCCGGTGCGACCCGACGGTGCGTCGTCGTGGCCGGATGGGTGACGAGGCTCTTGGCATCACCGAGGTTGTTCGAGATGTCAAAGATCTCGAGCGCATTCACGACCTCGAAGGTCTGCGCTTGGTCGGCCTCGAGTTCGAGACACACCACTGTGCCACCGCCCTTCATCTGTCGGCGGGCGAGATCATGATCGGGGTGCGACTGGAGAAACGGATACCGCACAGTACGGACCCGAGGGTGCGACTGGAGCTCACCGGCGATGTGCTCGGCCGAGCGGGCCATCGCATCGACGCGAAGGCGGAGCGTCTCGAGCCCTTTGAGCAGGGTCCAGGCGTTGAACGGGCTGAGACTCGGGCCGGTGTGGCGCAGGAAGTCCTGAAGGTGTTCTCGATCGAACTGCTCGGAGCACAGCACCGCACCGCCGAGCGTGCGCCCCTGCCCATCGATGTGCTTGGTCGCCGAATACACCACGATGTCGGCGCCAAACTCGAGAGGACGCTGCAGTACAGGCGTCGCGAAGATGTTGTCGACGATCATGAGTGCACCGGCAGCATGGGCCAGCTCGCCGACGCCGGCGAGGTCGATGATCTCGAGGCCCGGATTGGAGGGCGTCTCGAGAAAGACTGCCTGAGCACCGCCGGCGAGGGCAACTTCCCACTGGGCGAGATCACGCCCATCGACAAGGACGGTCTCGATGCCAAAGCGGGGCAAGATGTCGGTGACGATCACCGAACAACTACCGAACAGGGCACGGGCGGCGACGACCTTGTCGCCGGCCTTCAGGAACGACGCCATGGCCGCGAACACTGCCGCCATGCCACTTGCCGTCGCACGACAGACGTCGGCACCTTCGATTAGGCGAAGGCGCTCCTCGAACATTGCGACGGTGGGGTTGCCGTAGCGGCCGTAGATGTAGCGGTCGATGTCGCCGGCGAACGCCGCTTGCGCCTCCTCCGCCGACGAGTACACGAATCCGGAAGTCGCATAGATGGCCTCGGCCGTCTCGTCAAAGCCGCTTCGATGAATACCGCCGCGGACAAGACGGGTCGCTTCGGACCAGTCGTCGACAGCCATGTCAGCCTTGCGTCCAGGGAAGGCCCGCATGTTTCCAGCCGACTGCGCCGGGACCACCCTCAAAACCGTGCGTCACGTTGTAGGTGGTGCCGAAGCCGGCTGCCTCGGCGATCGTCGCCGCCCCTTGGGAACGGGCGCCGCTGCGACACAGAAAAAGCAGCGGGGTCTCGGCGTCGAGCCCCTCGGTCGCCTCGGCCAGGAAGTTCGGGTTTCGCTCACCGGTGCCGAACCAGGTCCAGGTCGCGAAGCGCACGCGCTTACCGATGGATTCGAGCGTCGGGACACCGATCTGCGCCCATTCTTCGGGCGTGCGAACATCGATCAGCACTGCCGACGGATCGTCGGTGAGGAGCTGGTAGGCGTCGGTAACACTGATCTCGGTGAAGGGCATGTGGGGCACTCCTCTGGTGACGACCTTCAATCTAGAAGTGCGGTGCGGTTTTCGGCCCAGAAGATGATCGGGTCCAGTCAGGTCAACACGCCAGCCCGGGTTCCGACAATCCGACCGAGCGAGACACAGAACCGCTCTCCCGACATCACCATCGCCAGAACGGTCGACGGCGGTCAGCCGGGTGCGTTGGCGAGAATCCACATCCGCAGCGTCTCCGCCGCCGGCGACAGCGGTCGACCGTGACGGCTCAGGAGCGGAAAGTGGATGCCGGTCTCGACCGCTGGCCCCACGGCGACGAGCCGTCCCTGGTCGAGCAATTCCCGAACGATGTGTTCCCACCCGAGCGCCACGCCAGCCCCGGCGAGCGCAGCATGGAGTACCAGCGAGTAGTCGTTGGATCGATCTCCGGGCACGTCCCCGTCGACCGCCACCCCGTGATGCCGAAACCACCGGGGCCAGTCGAAACGAGGTACGTAGCGCTCTTCAAGGTGCAAGAGGGGCGAATCGAGCAAGGCGGCCGGATCGGCGATGTCGATCGCTGCGGCGAGCTCCGGCGCCGCCACCGGAATCAGGCGCTCGGCGCAGAACGGCACCGAGTCGAGCACCGGGTCGTCGACCGGGCCGAGCGGGATCCAGAGGTCGGCCCCATCGCGCCCTACGCCGGTGTCGGTGTCCGTGGTCAGCACGCGCAGTTCGACGTCGGGGTGGGCCCGCTTGAACTCCGGCAGGCGGGGTGTGAGCCAGTAGGTGGCGAGCGAGGTGGAAACCGAGATGGTCACCGCTCCCCCGCCCAGGGGCTGAGCGGCCACCGCTACCGCTGCGTCGAGCTCTCGCAACGCCGGCGCAGCCCGTGCAGCCAGGGCCGCTCCAACGGTGGTCGGTTCGACGCCATCACGCTTCCGAATGAAGAGGGCGACGCCCAAGGTCTGTTCGAGGCGAGCGACTGCGTGGCTCACCGCCGATTGTCCGATCCCAAGCGTCAGGGCGGCACCGGTGAAGCTTCCCGCTTCGACAACGGCGACAACGGCACGCACCGAACGGTCGGTCACCCCGGGGGAGACATCAGTTTCTGTCATGACGAAATGACAAAATATCGTATTTCACCCATGACCGAGGTCGTTCACACTGTCCCCATGTTCGAGCTTGCCCAGATCGTTGATCTTGATCGTTATCCGTTGCACGAGCCGGAGTCCGCCGCCTACGCCACTGCGGTTGCTGCTGCCCGCGAGGGGCTCCGCTCGGTCGGCTGCGCCGTCGTGAAAGATCTCGTCCGTCCTGAAGCGGTGACCCTGCTGAACAACGAGATCATCGAACGCAAGCACACCACACATTTCTCGACGCAGGTGATGAACCCGTACTTCCATACCGAGGTCAACGACGAGTTCCCGACCGACCATCCGGTCAACACCTTCCTTGAGCGCTCGAGCGGCTTCATTCCCGGCGACTCGTGGGAGCCGGGCTGTACCACCGACATGATGTTCCGGGCTCCCGAACTCGCACGCTTCGTCGCCGACTGCCTCGAGATCCCGGAACTGCACTGCTACGCCGATCCGCTCGCAGGCCTCACCGCCAACATCCTTGACCCGGGCCAACTTTTCACCTGGCACTTCGACACCAACGACTTTGCCGTGACGGTGCTCGTGCAAGAAGCCGACGAAGGCGGACTTTTCGAATACTCCCCTGCGATCCGCAACGCCGACGATGAGGGCTTCGATCGAATCGCTGCCGTGCTCGCCGGCGAGCGGGAGGGCGTACACACGCTCGACCTTCGGCCCGGCGATCTGCAGATCTTCCGCGGGCGCCACAGCCTCCACCAGGTCTCGCGGGTGCCGGCAAACAGCCGACCACGCCACGCTGCGATCTTCGCCTACACCGAGGAGGCCGGTGTGATCGGCCGGCTTACTCGTACCCAGCAGCTCTTCGGTCGAGTGCTCCAGGCCCACATCGATGCAGAAGAGCAGCGCATCCGCTCGGATGCGCTGATCGATTGATCTAGCCTTCGCCCCGTGGGCCTGCCACGACCGACCACCGACCACGATCAGCTCACGGCCGATCTCGACGAGCACGGCTACTGCATCGTCGCCGACGCGCTGACGCCCAACGAGGTCAGCGCGCTGCGGAATCGCATCACTGAGCAGGCCACAGCAGAGCGGGCACGCGCGCTCGACTATCACTATCAAGCCGAAGCCGAGGGCGACGACGTCAACCAGTGGGTGTACCAGCTGATCAACAAGGGGGAAGAGTTCCAGAACCTCGCCCTGCACCCGACAGCCCGGGCGCTTGCGACCCACATCCTCGGCGCCGAGCACATCCTCAGTTCGCTTGACGCCCACATCACCCACCCGGGCAACAAGACGATGCCGCTCCACGCCGATCAGTGGTGGATGCCGCAGCCGGTCGCCCCGGGGACCCCGCACGGCCGTCAGGGGGACATGACCCGCGAGACCGGTCCGTTCGGTGAGCCCACCCGGGCAACCGTGCCGATCAACCCACCGCTCGTCGCCAACATGATGTGGATGGCAAACGACTTCACGGTCGCAAACGGGGCCACCCGCATCGTGCCGGGCAGCCACCTCAGCGGATGCCTGCCCGATCCGGAGCGGACGGATTATGGCGAAATTCCGATTGAGGCACCGGCCGGCTCGGTGCTGGTCTGGGAGGGCCGTACGTGGCATGCCGCTGGCCTCAACACTGCCGATCATCCCCGCTACGGCGTGGTCACCTACTTCTGTGGACCGATCATTCGCTCACTTGGCAATCTCACCTACGGCATGCGCACCGAGGTGCGCGAGTCGATGAGTCAGGAACTTGCGACGCTGTGTGGTTTCACCCCGTGGTCGAGTTACGGCATGACCGACCACCCGTCGGCCATGGTCGCATCGCCGGGTGACGAAACCGCAGGGCGGCTTTCCTAGCCCTACCGCACGCTCGCCGCGAGGGCGGCGGTGCCGGCGAGTCTCATCGGAACCTCTTCAGGCGAAGAGCGGCGCAAGCGGCGCCGGGTCGAGCCATTCGTCGATGCGGGAAATGAGGCCGTTGTCGTTCACCGTCACGATTGCGACCGCCTCGGTCGAGAGTTCCCGACCGTCGGGAAGCACGAGTTCGAGCGTGTGCTGTTGCAGGTAGCCGCCTTCGATCGGCTCGAGTCGTCGGATCACATAGCGTCGATCCGCAATCCGCTTTGTCATCGCGTTCATCAGGGCGATGTTGTCGTCGACGGTCTGGGTGATGTCGTCGAAGTTGTGCCAGATGTCGGCGTCCGGCGCGTAACACGATCGGGCAGCATCGGCATCGCCGACGGTGATGGCGTCGATGAAGCGTTGGGCGACGGCGGGAAGGCTCATGGGGCCAACGTAGCCGCCGAGCCGAAAGGTTCTTCGTGCCGCCGCGCCGAGGATCAGCGCAGGTCGAAACCCGGGTACCCCGCCTCGGCGATCGCCGCGACCCGGGTGCGGTAGCGGGGTGCACCGCCGAAGTAGGCCTGGTAGCGGGGCTTGCCCTCCCGCCCGGCGAGGTTCGCGTTGTACCCGGTGAACCAACCCTTGCTGTTGCGGATGAGGAGGCGGTCCTGCATCCGGGCGACCTCCGTCGCCCACTCCTCCTCGGCTGCTTGCTCGGCCTCGATCCGTGTGATCTCCTCGGCCCTCGCATGCTCGATCAGATCACTGACCCACTCGACGCCGTCCTCGATCGCCCGAGGAAAGTTCGTCGAGCCCGACACGCTCTGCGGCCCTGCGAGCATCAAGGGAGTGGGGCAGCCGCTCGTCATCATGCCGACCGCCGTGCGAGGACCGTCTGCCCACTCGTCAGCGAGCAGCACCCCGTCGACCCCCCGGATGTCGACCCTGTCGAACGCCCCGGTGATCGCGTCGAAGCCGGTGGCGTACACGATGACGTCGAGGTCGTGGTGGCCAGCGGTCGTCTCGATGCCGTCTGCGGTGACCCGCACGATCGGCGTGTCCTGCAGTGACACGAGTTCGACATTGTCCCGGTTGTACGCCTCGAAATAGTTGGTCTCGAGCGGCAGGCGTTGGAGCGCGAAACCGTGGTCGGTCGGGATCAGCTTCTCGGCGACCTCGGGATCGTCGACCCGACCTCGGATGCGGTCGGCGATGAAGTTCGAGAGTTCCTGGTTGGCGGCCTCGTCGAAGTAGATCTCGGCATAGTTGGCGCCGATGATCGCGAAGCCAGGCCGCGTGGAGAGCTCATCCCAGAGCGCTCGACGTTCCTCGGGCGTGGCCTCCCAGAACCCCCATCGCGGAACGTGCTCGAAGCCACCGACGGTGGTCGAACAGTTCTCGAAGATCTCCGGGTAGCGGAGGCGGATCTCCGCCATTTCCTCATCGGTGATCGATCGGTTGTTGAGCGGGCTGCTCCAGTTGGGTCGACGTTGAAAGACCGTGAGGTGTTCGACGATCGGCGCGATCGACGGGACGATCTGGATGCCGGTGGCGCCGGTGCCGATCTGGCCGACCCGCTTGCCGGTCAGATCGAGACCGTCGGGCCAGCGGAACGTGTGGAACGACTCGCCTGCGAACTCGTCCATGCCCTGGAAGGCCGGAAGCGTCGGCGACGACAACGGGCCGAGGGCCGTGATCACGAACCGGGCGCGGAAGGTCTCGCCGTTCGTGGCGGTGAGCGTCCACGAGCATGCTGCTTCGTCCCAGGTCATCGAGCCGATGCGGACCCCGAAGCGCATGTGTTCACGGAGGCCGAAGAGGTCGGCAACATGGTTGAGATAGCGGAGATTCTCCGGTTGCGAGGAGAACAGTTCCTTCCAGTGCCACGTGTCGAGGATCTCTTGGCTGAACGAGTAGCCGTAGGTGTAGCTCTCCGAATCGAACCGGCAACCCGGGTAGCGGTTGCGGAACCAGGTTCCGCCGAGGTCCTCCTCGGCTTCAAGCACGAGCGCGTCGGCGCCGAGATCGACGAGGCGTTTGATCTGGTAGATCCCGGCGACGCCTGCGCCGATGACGATCACCTCGTGTTCGTGTACGCCACTCACTGCGCCGATTCTGCTGGAGCGCCCGAGCGGGTGCCAACCATCAGAGGGTCAGGCTGACCGGGAAGTCGGTGAGGAGTTCCGGCCCCGCCTCCGTGACGAGGTACTGGTCCTCGAGTTTCACGCCCTCGCCACCGTCGCGAGAGCCGATGTAGCTCTCGCTTGTGAGCACCATGCCGACTTCGAGTTCGTCGTCGAAGCCCCACTCGTCCCACGCCCACGGGTGGTAGATGTCGGGGTATTCGTCGCATTGGCCGACGCCGTGGAACTTCACCGAGTAGTGCCGGTACTGCTCCCGGGCTGGCATCACCGAGTCGAACGTGAGTTCACGGAACGAGCGGCCCGGCGTGAGCAGTTCGGCGTTGGTCTTCACCATCTCGTCGGCCATGTCGAACAGTTGCCGTTGATGAGCGGTCGGCGCTTTGTCGCCGCATACCCAGGTGCGAGAGATGTCGATCATCATCCCGTAGGCGCCGACGAGGTCCGTGTCGTAGGCGACGATGTCGCCGTTTTCGACAATTCGGCTCGACGCCTCCTGGAACCATGGATTCGTTCGAGGCCCCGAAGCGAGGATCTGGGTCTCGATCCACTCCCCCGCTCGTGCGATGTTGCCTGCGTGGAGCATCGCCCAGATCTGCCGTTCGGTCATCCCCGGCTGCATCTGCTGCTGCATGTCGTACATGGCGGCCTGGCAGGCGTGGGCCGAGCAGCGCATCGCCTTGATCTCGTCGGGCCCCTTAATCTTGCGAGCCTGCTCCATGAGTTCGGTGCCGTTTTCGATGGTCCAGCCAGCCCGCTCGAACTCCTTGTAGCCGACATAGTGGCACTGGTCGACAGCGATCCGGGCGTTGGGTCCACAGTGCTCGGCGACGACGCCGACCATCTCGGCCGCCATACGGCGGGCCTGTTCCTCGTGGCGTGAACCGGCAAGGAAGTAGGTGGCGCCGATCGCCGGGCGGACCTCGTTCACCACATGACTGTGACCGGAGAGAAACTCACACCCTTCGTAGTCCCACACGATGACGTAGCCCTCGGCGCTCACGAATGCGTAGCGGGCGCCGTTGTGCATGACCCACAACTGCATGTTGGTGGTGTCAGACACGTACCGGATATTCATCGGATCCATGACCAGGATGCCGTCGTAGCCGAATGCCTTCAGCGCCTCCGCTGTGCGATCGACGCGGTACTGCCGCATCGCCGGAAGGTCCGGCAGGTCGAGTCCCGCAGCGATCCACTCGGCCTCAAGCGCAGCGCCCGGGCCGATGGCGAGGTGATGAAGGTCACCCGCCGCGCGCGCCATTTCCGGCGTGCCGTCGAGTGCCTCCTGCACCGACCGTCGAATTCGTCCGCCCATGAGCTGTCTCCTCTCGCCTAGGCCCGCATCCGCTCGGCGTCGGGATCCCAGATACAGCCGTCGACACGGGTCGCCGTCTTCATGTCGCCGATGATCTCGATCTGCCATGGACCATCGGATTCGGCCAGCGCCGCAGGCACGTACCCCATGGCGACCGACGTCTCACTGTGGTGGGCGTAGCCGCCCGACGTGACCCAACCGACGACCTCACCGTCGTGCCAGATGGGCTCGTCGCCGATCACGTCGACACCGTCACGACCGGCGTCGGACTCGACGGTGAAGGTCACGAGGGCGAGCGAGGCACCCGGACCGTCTTCGGCGTACTTCGCAGCGAGGGCGTCCCGGCCGATGAAGTCCTTGTCCATCTGGATGAAGCGACCGAGGTTGGCCTCGAACGGGTCGTAGATCGGGCGGTACTCACGAGCCCACGATCCGAAGCCCTTCTCGAGTCGGAGCGAGTTGAGCGCATGCAGCCCGAACATCCGGATCCCGAACTCCTCGCCCGCCTCGAGCAGCTGCTCGTAGACGTAGCGCTGGTAGCGGGCCGGCATCCAGAACTCGTAGCCGAGATCGCCGGTGAAGGTCACCCGACCGCACCACACCGGGGCGAGCCCGATGTTGATCTCCGTGAACGCCATAAAGCGCATGCCGTTCTGGCTGACGTCGGCGTCGGTGAGCTTCTCGAGCACCGCTCGTGCGTTCGGGCCGGCGATCGACAGGCCGGCCATCTCGAAGCCGAGCGTTTCGTAGCGGACCGAACCGTCGGCGGGCAGATGCTGGTCGAACCATCGCTCGTAGTACCGCTCGGCGATGCCCGAACCGAAGAGCACGAATTCCTCACCGTCGCGGGTGTTGCCGGTGGCGCCGCCCGTGATGGTCGATGCCGGACCTTCGGCGGCCCCGGTCGCTGCGCCGAGCGTGGCGACGGTGAGGTCGCCGATCAGGTTGCCCGCCGGGTTAGTCATCGGCGTGAGTGACATGCGACCGGCATTCGGGATGCGACCGGCCAGGATGCGATCGAGGTACGCGCGAGCGCCGGGACCGCTGAACTTGAACTTCGAGAAGCCGGTGGTCTCCCACAGCCCGACACTCGAGCGGACGGCGAGGGTCTCCTTGCGAACCTGGTCCCAGGCGTTGGAGCGGCCGAACGTGACGTCCTCGACGGCCTCCTCACCGTCCTGCTGGAACCAGAGTGCGGCTTCCAGACCGAAACCGTCGCCGAACACCGCGTTCTTCGCCGCGAGTCGGTCGTAGATCGGCGAGGTCTGCACGCCACGCCCGGCCGGGAGGAACTCGTTCGGGAACGTGATGCGGAAACGACGGGAGTAGTTCTCGCGCACCTTCTCGTTGGTGTACGCCATCGTCGAGTAGTCGCCGTACCGGCTGATGTCCATGCCCCAGATGTCGAAGCCTGGATCGCCGTCGACGATCCAGTTGGCGAGGGAGAGTCCGACGCCGCCGCCCTGCGACAGGCCGGCCATGACCGCGCAGGCCGACCAGTAGCCGGGCAGGCCCCGAACCGGGCCGAGCAGCGGGTTGCCGTCGGGGGCGAAGGTGAACGGGCCGTTGATGACCTGCTTGATGCCGGCCTCGGCGAACACCGGGAAGTGCTTGAAGCCGGTCTCCAGCGACTCGGCGATGCGCTCGAGGTCGGGCGTGAGAAGGCGGGCGCCGAAGTCCCACGGGGTCTGGGAGGTCGACCACGGCTTGCCGCGACGCTCGTAGGTGCCCATCAGCAGGCCGTTGCCCTCCTGCCGCATATAGATCTCGCCGCCGAAGTCGACGGCGTGGATGATCTCCTTGCCGGTCTTCTCGTTGTATTCGATGACGTCGGGGATCTCCTCGGTGAGGAGGTACATGTGCTCCATCGCGAGGAGCGGCGTCTCGAGTCCGACCATGCGGCCGACCTCACGGGCCCACAGGCCACCGGCGTTGACGACGTGCTCACAGTGCACCGTCGCCTTGTCCTCGTCAGTGCGGGGGTCGTAGACGGTGAGGTCCCAGCCGCCGTCGGCGGCACGGGTGATGTCGCGGACCCATGAGTGGCGATGCGTCTCGGCGCCACGGTTGCGGGCGCATTCGAGGTAGGCGTGGGTGATCTGGCTCGGGTCGAGGTGGCCCTCGTGGGCATCCCACATCGCGCCGACGAAGTACTGCGGATCGAGGATCGGCAGGAGCTCCTGGGCCTCCTCGGCGGAGATCAACTCGGTCTCCATGCCGAGGTATCGGCCGCGGGCATGGCTCATCTTGAGCCAGTCCATGCGCTCGGGCGTGTCGGCGAGCATCACACCACCGGTGATGTGCATCGAGGCGTCCATCCCCGATTCCTTCTCGATCTCTTCGTACAGCGTGATCGTGTACTGCTGGAGCTTGGCGACGTTGGGGTCGCCGTTGAGCGTGTGCATGCCGCCCGCCGAGTGCCAGGTGGAACCGGCGGTGTACTCGGCACGTTCGAGGAGCACGACGTCGGTCCAGCCCAGCTTGGTGAGGTGGTACAGGACGGAGGCGCCGACGACGCCACCGCCGATGACGACGACCTGGGTGTTTGTTTTCATGACGTTGCCTTCACACGGCTTTCTCGAGCCTTATTGCTCGATGGTCGGAGGTGCAGGGTTGGGACCGGTGCCAAGGCGGGCCGCCTCGGAGCCGTCATCGCCAGGGGGGACCGTTAAGCCGGCGAGCGAGTCGCTGGTCATGCAGTCGGCGAGCATGTTGTGGAATCGATGCAGAGGTTCCTCGAAACGGGGAGCGAGCGGGCCGGGTTGGATCCGGCCTCGGGTGAGGCCGCGCTGGCTGCGCTGGCAGATGTCGATGTCCTCGTTGTTGACGTCGATCCAGAACGTGCGCGTGGCGTCGAGTTCTCCACCGGTGAGCTCGGGGGTCGACGGCGGCAAGAGGAAGGTGCAGGTCTCGCGGGTGAGGCCGGGGGCGATCGGGTCGAGCCGCATCACGAACACATGGTTGGGCAGCACCGAGAAGATGACATTCGGGTACAGCGCGATATGGCGACCACTGGTGGCATCGGATTCGTCGAGGCCCTCGGCTGCGGGAAGCACGAGCCAGTCGTCGCGATCGTCGCCGCTGACCGGGGTGGTGGTCTGCCCGCAGTACATGCCGGCGCCCTGGTAGCGGTAGTGATCCTTCACCCGGCTGACCTTGGCGAGCTCCGGGTGCACCCAGGTCAGGTGGTAGTACTCCTGAAAGTTCTCGCTGATGAGTTTCCAGTTGGCCTCGATGTCGAGCACCTGGCTCTCCTCGACCCGCCACTGGTCGAAGCCATAGCCAGCCATGCGTTCCGGCAGGTCGCCGAGCCAGACATCGAGTTCGGGGGTCTCGTCGGAGAGGCAGGCGAACAGCAGCGGACCCCACGTACCGACCCGAACGGGGATCAGGCTGAAGTCGTCGCGGTCGAAGTCGTCGCGGGGCACCTCGTCGAAGAACGGGGTGGCCTTGAGGCTGCCGTCGGTGCCGTAGCCCCAGCGGTGGTAGGGGCAACGGATCGTGCCGGCGATGTCGCAGTCGGATTCGGCGAGTTCGGTGCCGCGATGGCGACACGAGTTGAGGAAGCCGCGAAGCTCCCCATCGTCGCCGCGGGTGATCACGATCGACTTCTGACCGACCTGACGCACGAGCATGCGGCCCGGCTCGGCGACCTCGCCAGCGAGACCGACGGTGACCCACGCCCGTTCGAAGACGAGTTCCTGCTCAAGGGCGAAGAAGCGCTCGTCGACATACGCCGACGGGTTAAGGCCGGTCGACCGCCGCAACGGGGCTCGGGTGCCGGCCCAGGCGGACTCGTCGGTCCAGTCGATCATGTCGGGGGCGACATGGATGTTGGTCATGGTGGTACTCGTTGCAGGCGGATCAGAAGTCGGTTTCCACACCGCCCTCGGCGATGCGGCGGTCGACGAAGTCGTCGAGTTCGGCCCGTACGGCATCGTCGAGGGCGGGGGCCTCGTACGCACCGAGCAATTCCTCGGCTCGCCGTTCGGCGTGGTCGTAGGAGGTCGGTCGACCGGCCTCGTCCCAGGTCTCGAAATTGCGCCAGTCCGAGATCATCGGCTTGTAGAACGCATCGCGGTACCGATCCTGGGTGTGCTGGGTGCCGAAGTGATGCCCACCCGGGCCGACCTCGGCGATGGCGTCGACCGCTCGGGTGGCGTCGTCGACGATGAGGGGCTGGAGGAAGGTCCCGACCATCGAGAGCAGATCGGCATCGATCACCATCTTCTCGGGGCTGGCGTGCAGGCCACCTTCCATCCATCCGGCGCCGTGGAAGACCAGGTTGGCGCCGCCCATGATCGCCCCCCACAGGGAGAACACGCTCTCGTATCCGGCCTGCGTGTCGATGGCGTTGGCGGCACAGACGTTGGAGCTGCGGTACGGGATGCCGTAGCGGCGGGCGAGCTGGCCGCCGAGCATCGCCGACTGCATGAACTCTGGTGTGCCGAACGCCGGCGAGCCCGACTGCATGTCGACATTGCTAGTGAAACCGCCATACATGACCGGTGCGCCTCGGCGGACGAGTTGGGTGAAGGCGATGCCGGCGAGCGCCTCAGCGTTCTGCTGCACGACCGCGCCAGCGACGGTCACCGGCGCCATCGCACCGGCGAGAGTGAACGGGGTGAGGATGATCGGCTGGTTGCGCGACGAGTACTGGATGATGCCTTCCGACATCGGGATGTCGAGGCGGAGCGGCGAGCTGACATTGATGACCGAGTGCACGATCGGGTGCGTGTCGATCTCGTCCTCGGTAAGGCCGCGCACGATCCGCACCATCTCGAGACAGTCGAGGTTGCGCTGGGCGCCGAGCGAGTAGACGTTCACCGCCTTGTTGGTGAGCGTGAGGATGTCGCGGGTGGCTTCGAGGTGACGGATCGATGGGTGCAGGTCGCACGGCTCGACCGGATAGCCGCCGTGGCTATGGATGATGTTGAGGCTCTGGGTCAGTTTCAGCAGCGTCCGATAGTCGTCACGGTTACCGGTACGCCGACCTCCCCGGCGGTCCGTGTAGTTGGGGGCGCTTGCAACGGCTGTGAAGGCGACATTGTCACCACCGATCACGAAGTCGTGCGCCGGATCGGGCGCGTACATCGTGAACTCGCTCGGCACCGACGAGATCAGTTCGGTGATGAGTTCGGGGTCGAAGCGGACCCGTTCGCCGTCGATCGCGGCACCGGCCTCGGCCCACATCTCCAGGGACTTGGGATGCAGGAAGTCCATCCCGGTGTCGCGCAGCACCTCCAACGAGGCGAGATGGATCGATTCGAGCTCGTCGTCGCTCACCACCCTGGTCGGTTCCATCGGGCGCTTGTACAGACGCCATGGAACCTGCTGCGGCCCGACGGGACCGGTCGGCCGTTCGCGACGGCCGCCCCGACGACGCCGACCACCGGTCTCGGTGGTGTCGGTGGGCGTGTCGGTCACGATGCCTCGCTCATGGGGTCGGGGTAGGACGATTGGCTCCATCCGAGTTCGGCGGAGATTCGTTCGGCCCGATTGAGCACGACGGCGGCGATGCGGTCGGCATCACCCTCGGCCGGGAACCGGAAGGTGGGGCCGTAGACGTACAGAACTCCGAGCGCTCGTCCGGACCCACCGATGACCGGTGAAGAACACGACGAGAGGCCGTCGACATACTCGCCATGGCTCCACAGGACCCGCCTCACACGGGCTTGTCGGATGCGGGAGCGCAGCTTGCCGGGATCCGTGATGGTGTTGTCGTTGAAGGTGGCAAGGTTGCCGGCGAGATACCGATCGATTTCGCAGTCATCCCAGGTGGCCATCACGACAATGCCCGCCGATCCGGCGTGCATCGGGACGCGTGTACCGGTCCAGTTCTCGGCCTGGATCGGTTTCGGGGCGTCGACCTGATCGACCGTGATCGTGTCGTCACCGGAGACGATCGAAAAGCAGGCCGCTTCGTCGAGTTCTTCGCTCAGATCGATGAGGTGGGGGTGGGCGATGGACTCGAGGCTTGCGGTCGAGTCGGTGGTCGACACCATGCCGTGGACGAGTGGGCCAATGTGATAGCTGCCATCGTCGCCCCGAACGACCGCCCCGGCGTGTTCGAGGGTCGCGAGGAGTCGGCCGGTGGTGCTGGTGGCCAGCCGAACGCGCGTCGACAGGTCGACGAGCCCTCCGGGCTCTCGACCGATCTCCGACAGCAACAACAGTGCGCGATCAACGCTCTGCACGGTCCCCATACCGAGTGCGGAAACTACCACTGAGCGGGAAGCGGCGCATGCGATTCCCGTAGGGTGGGAATTATCCGTCGTACTGGAGGATCCAGACCGTCAAGCCGATGATGTTGTGCAGTTCGGCGGTGACCTGCCAGCCCGACCGTTCGTACATGGCGACATTGCCGGGATTGGTCGTTTCGAGCACCGCCAGCACACCGGCCGCAGCCGCTGCGTCGAGCCCGGCCTGGGCAACGCGTCGGGCGAGCCCCTCACCCCGACGCCGAGGGTGCGATGCCAGCACGCCCAGATACCAGTGCGGCTCGGCGGTGATCGCTGCGTGCACCGCAGCGTCGTAGACATCGAGTCGTGCGAGAGCTTCGCTGGGGAGCTCGAGCGCGGGAGCCGGAGTCGGCACCGTGCCGGCGGGCGGATCCCACATGGCGAGGGCGTCGCCGTCGCTGGTCATCCACACCGAGTCGGTGGCAATGCGGCGCTGCAGCAGGTCGGCGGCAAACGCCACGGCGAGCGGGCCGAACTCGGGATCGGCGCCGAAGAACGCTCGGAACGCCGGGTCCTGATCGAACGCCGTCACAACCGTCGCCGCGAGGGTGTCGAGGTCGGCGAGGGTGGCGAGGCGGATGTCGGTCACGGCGGAAGTCTGTCCCGAGACCACCCACCTCGCCAGCACGCCGTCAGGGTCACAAGAACAGGTGCGCTCGGCGGCCTGGACTCCTACTCGTCGCTGAGCCCCAGGGCGTCCAGCGCAGTGCGGGTGGCCCACTTGTAGTCCGACTTCCCGTTCGGGCTCCGGAAGAGCGAGTCGACCCGCACGATGTTCTTCGGGAGCTTGTAGCCCGAGAGCGAACCACGAAGCCCGTCGATCAGGTCAGCGTCGCTGGGGTCGGCACCCTCGGCCAGTTCGACGACGGCGGTGACAGCGGCGCCCCACTGTGGATCGGGCACACCGACGACGTTGCAGTCGACGACCTCGGGCAGCGCCTTCAGCGCCTCCTCGACCTCTTCCGGGTAGACCTTCTCACCGCCGGTATTGATCGACACCGAGCCTCGGCCGAGCAGGGTCACCATGCCGTCGGCACCGATCGTCGCCCAGTCGCCGGGTACCGACCAGCGGATGCCCTCGAACTCACGGAACGTCTCCGCCGTCTTCACCGGATCGCCGTAGTACCCGAGTGGGATCGGCCCGGTGACTGCCAACAGGCCCGTCTCCCCCGACCCTGCTTCGACCCGCCGGCCGTCCTCGGTGAACACCGCTGCATTGGGTCCGAGCGTGAACGTGGCCGTCTCGGTATCGCCGTCACCGGTCGACTCCTTGCCAGCGAAGCCGACACCCTCGCTGGCCCCCAGGCTGTCGTTGGTGACGAGCGGCGACTCCTGCGCTCGGGCGTGGGCAAGGAGCCGGTCCTTGATCGCCTGGCTCCACATCACCCCCGACGACGTGACCGAGCGGACCATGCGGAGGTCATAGGGCGTGCCGGCCTCGACCGCCTCGTCGAGCGCCTCGACCATCGGCCGGCAGAAAACGTCGCCGACGATCGAGATCAACGAACATTCGGTGCGCTGCACCGTCTCCCAGAGCTCATGAGGGTCGAAGGACCGACCGGTAAGGGTGACGGTCGCCCCACCGGTGAACAGGGTGAAGATTGCACCGATGCCACTCGTGCCGTGCATCAGGGGCGCAGCCGCAAGCTGGCGCGGTGTCGCTCCGAACGAATCGAGGAGCGAGAGAATCGTCGCCACCTCCTGCGCCGTCGACGGAATCTCAACACCGAGCGGCGCAAGGGTTCGGGCGGTGAGCCCGACCAGGCTCGCATGCGGCCACATCACGCCCTTCGGATGGCCGGTCGTGCCGCCGGTGTAAAGGATCCAGAGATCGTCGGCGGAACGGTCGCAGCGTGCCGCCGGCATCGATGCCGCGATGATGTCCTCGTGGCGGTCGGCCCAGTCCGGGCACTCGCCGTCACCGACATGGACCCACCGGCGGACCTTGGTGAGGTGAGGGCGGACGGCGTCGAACCGCTCGGTGAGCGTGTCGTCGAAGAACACCGCCTTCGCGTCGCTGTTGTCGATCAGGTAAGCGAGCTCGTTCTCCACATAGCGGTAGTTCACATTGCACGGCGCGGCTCGGAGCTTGAACGCGGCGAACTCCGCCTCGAGGTACTCGTTGCCGTTGTGGAGCGCACACGCAACGTTGTCGCCTGTGCCGACGCCGTCGGCCTCAAGTGCGGCGGCGAGCCGAGCGGCTCGATCGTCGAACTCGGTCCATGTACGTGCGACGTCACCATGCTGGGCCGCGAGCCGATCACCATGGTTGTCGGCGACGACTTCCCAGGCGGTAGCCAGATTGATCCCCATCGGGGGATCTTCGCACAACGGCGCAGCTCATCGGACCTGATCGCCTGGGAGCCGTTTCGGACCCACCGCTAGGGTTCGACGATGACCGACACCGACCGGGCCCCATGGCGCACCGACTCGATCCTCCCGGCGCCTCCCGCCGGCGCCGTCCCCGTGCTGCACGACCGCGAGTACCGGGTCGAGTCGTTCCTTCTCGACAACGGCAATCTCCTGATCCAGGGCGCAGTGCGCGACCAGAAGCCGCCGGGGGTCTACATCCCCGACGACCCTGAACCGCTGACGATGCACCATATGCAGGTCACGCTTGAGGTCGAGTTCCCGAGCCGGATCATCGTGAGCGTCGAGGCCCGCCTCCTCGCCTACCCCCACGACCTGTGTCCGTCGATCGAGCAGCACTACGACAAGCTCGTCGGACTGTCGATCGCCCGGGGGTTCACCAACACGGTCCGAGAACTCTTCGGTGGACCGCGGGGATGCAGCCATACCACCGCCCTGCTCCAGGCGATGGCACCGATCGCGATGCAGAGCACCAAGAGCATCGAGTGCATCGAAGCCGAACGAGCGGGTGAGCCGAATCCGATCATCGTGCGACCGCCCAGCGAGAGCTGGAAGACCCTCACCAACACCTGTCACGTCTGGGCCGACGACGGACCCCGCAAGGCCGAGGTCGAGCGAGGCGGGGTACAGACCATCCCTGTCGACATCCGACTTCAGCAACTCGGGCGCCGCCCACGCACCTGAACGCCGCGTCCCCTCCGTAGAGGGTGATCCCCGGAGCTTTCGGCCGGACCCGAGAACGGGCCAAGATGGGGAGATGCAGATCACCCCGGTCTCCAACGCCCTCGGTGCCAACGTGTCCGACGTCGCCCTCAACGAGCTGACCGACGACCAGGCGGCGCAACTCGTCGACGCGTGGTCCGAGTACGGCGTGCTGTTCTTCCGAGATCAGCACCTCACACCCGACCAGCACAAGGCGTTCGCCCGTCGCTTCGGCGACATCGACATCAACCGTTTCTTCAACGCCGTCGACGGACATCCCGAGATCGCCGAAGTGCTCAAAGAAGCCGACCAGACCGCCAACATCGGCGGCGGCTGGCACACCGATCACTCCTATGACCCCGCACCGGCCCGCGGCTCGATCCTATATGCCCATGAGATCCCGCCGATCGGAGGCGACACCTGCTTCATCGGGATGGGAGCTGCCTACGACGCTCTCAGTCCGCCGATGCAGGACATGTTGGGATCACTGACCGCCACCCATTCCGGAGCGCATGTCTTCGGTCGCCAATCTCCCCACCGAGAACGCACGGCCGACCGCATCGGCAACCCCGATGCCGTTCGTGACGACGTCAGCCACCCCGTCGTCATCGCCCACCCCGACACAGGCCGGCCGATGCTCTACGTGAACCCGGGCTTCACCACGAAGATCGACGGGCTCACGATCCAAGAGTCACGAGCCCTGCTCGGCTTTCTCTTCGAGCACTGCCAGCGCCCCGAGTTCCAGATCCGTTTCGAATGGGCCCCAGGATCACTCGCCATGTGGGACAACCGCTCGACCTGGCATTTCGCCGTGAACGACTACCACGGCCATCGCCGGTATCTCCACCGCATCACGGTGGCCGGGTCGGAGTTGGCTGCGGCCTTCTGATGCTGAAGATCGGCATCGTCACGGGCAATGCCACCGCCGAATCACTGAACCTGGTCACCGACGCAGAACGCCTCGGCGTCGACTCGGCCTGGATCCCCGAGGCCTGGATGTTCGACGGCCTCACCCCAGCCGCCTACCTCGCCGGCCGAACCGAGACGATGCGGCTCGGCACGGCCTGCGTGCAACTCGGCTCGCGTTCCCCTGCGCTGCTCGCCATGTCGGCGCTCTCCTTGCAGGCGATGTCGAACGGTCGATTCATTCTTGGAATGGGCACGAGCGGACCGCAGGTCATGGAGGGCTGGCACGGCGTGCGCTTCGACAAGCCGGTCACCCGCACGCGCGAGACGATCGAGATCATCAACCGGATCGCCTCGGGCGAGCGGGTGTCCTACGAGGGGACGACCTACGAACTGCCGCTGCCCAAAAGCCAGGGGAAATCGATGCGATCCCCCGTCGCCATGTGGCCGATCCCGATGTACGTCGCCTCAATGGGCCCCGCCAACCTGCGCCTCACCGGGGAGATGAGCCAGGGCTGGATCGGCACGGCGTTCCTCGCCGAACATGCCGATGTGTATCTCGACCTAATCCGCGAGGGGGCCAAAACCGCAGGACGGTCGCTCGACGAGATCGAGATCACCGTCGCTGCCGGCCTGGAATTCACCGACGACACCGAGGCCGCCGGTCGCCGCCACGCCGCCGGCTACGCCTTCACCATCGGTGCCATGGGATCGTTGAAGACGAACTTCTACAACCAGGCATACACCCGTATGGGATTCGGGGAGGCGGTCGACGAGGTCCAGCGACTCTGGGCTGCCGGTGATCGCGAGGCAGCCGGCGCCGCCGTCCCAATCGAGATCGGATTACACACCAACCTCGTCGGCGGCGACGACGACATCACCGACCGCTTACGGGCCTACCGCGACGCTGGCGTCGACACGATCCGGGTGGGGGTCGACCTCAACCCGAGGACACTCGATGACCTGGCGCGCCTGATGGACCTCGTCGACGCGGTCAATACCGAATCGCCAGCACCGTCAACCTGACCGAAGGCGGACCGAGCGCCACCACGCGGCAAACAGGCAGCGGACAACCGGTCAGTCGCAGATGAGGAAGCGCGCCATGATCTCAAAGGGCGCTTCGTCGACGCTCTCGAGTGCCAGGTAGGTCCAACCGCCACCCTGCTGCACTGCCGGGTACCCAAAATCGTTCACGACCGCCGGCACCCCGATCTCGGCGCCGATTTGCGCAAGGCTCATGTCGACATCCACACCATCGTGCAGCGTGATGACCCACGAATCGGGCTGAGGATCTACCGGGAGCGAGCCGGTCGGGATCGCGGAACCAGGGCGCCAGCTCCAGTTGACCAGCGTCTCCACGCTGTCCTGGCTGCGGAAGTTCAGAAAAAGCCCACCCCACCGCATCGTGCGCTCGTTGAGGTCACCTGGCCCGTCGAACGGACACCCCTCGATCCAACCGCTGTCGCTGTCAGGCGCACCGAAGACCTCCACCATTGCGTATTCGACCTCGTCGAGAAGCGAGTCCAATGGCAGTCCAAGCACGGTCTGCTCCGGCAGGTTCGCGACTTCCTGCGCGAACGGCGGCGTCGTGGTGGTGGTGGTGGTCGTGGTTGTCGTCGAGCTGGTCGTCGTCGGGGTCG
>Ga0255772_10000283_pt1 | contig 50961 bp, 57 predicted proteins | sample 071ome_34_FD_179970 | JGI IMG/M metagenome (GOLD analysis project Ga0255772, IMG submission 179970) | Coastal salt marsh microbial communities from the Groves Creek Marsh, Skidaway Island, Georgia - 071411BT metaG (version 2) | ecosystem: Environmental > Aquatic > Marine > Intertidal zone >...
CGATTCTACAACCACAACAGAAAGTGATAAAACTCTAGAATTAAAGAACAAACTACAGAAGTATGTTGAAAATCAAGAGTTTGAAAAAGCTGCAGAACTAAGAGACCAAATCAAAAACTTAGAAAAGAATAACAAGAAAATAACCGACTTAAAAGAAGAACTCCAATTGGCAATCTCAAAAGAAAACTTCGAAAGGGCCATCGAACTTCGTGACGAGATAAAAAAATTGGAGGACTAATTCCTGAAAACCCCGAGAAATCGGGGTTTTTTTATATTTATGGTTATGAAACAACCGTGGTTAGAATATATTACAAAGTTTGGTGATGTGGGCTCTATAGAAGAGTCATTCATAAAACTTAGAATGGCACTTAGAGATGCTGGGTTTACTGAGGAAAACTTAAATAGTATTTCATCCGCACCTGTGGAGGTGTTTATGTTAAGAGATGAAGTTCTTAATAAGATTCAAAATTTAAATCAAGAACTAAATAAATACGGTATGTGGAATGATGAGGTCAAAAAGAATTTTGATAGTTACATTTCAAGAAAGTTGTCTAAGTTAGAAGAAAAATATCCTTTAAACAATGGCAATCAAGAGTGAAAAAATCGTAGGTAAACAAATCATCAATGAGGTAGAGTCTTCAAACATCACTAAGACTATCTATGACCTCGACCAAAAGAAACTAACAGCAACATTCAAAAACGGTATGGAATACGAATACAAAGATGTTCCACACAAAGTTTATACCCAATTTAGAATGGCAGAATCTCAAGGAAGTTTCTTCAACAAAGAGATTGCGAAGAAATACGAATACAAAAAAATAACAAAGTAAGTCTTCGTGGTATTTATTGTTAATGGGTAAATTTGATGAAATAGTATCAAGTTTTTATGTGCAAGACGAACTCAATCCTGAGATATGGGATAATGAGGACATGTCTATGCATTCTGATGTGCGTCAATCCCTTATCGATATTGCCAATGAATTTATTGAATTTTTAGGTTTACCTATCTTCGTCTCTGATATTACTATGACAGGTTCTTTGGCAAATTACAACTGGTCCAAATTCTCTGATGTTGATTTACACATTATGTATGACTTTGATGAGTCAGGAGATGATAAGGAACTTATTAAAGAATTATTTAAATTAAAGAAAACATTATTTAACTCTACTCACGACATCACAGTAAAAGGTTATGAAGTAGAGTTATACGTTCAGGACCTTAATGAATCACACTTTTCAACAGGGGTATATTCGGTATTATTTGACGAGTGGATAGAAGAACCATCTAAAGAAGAGGTTAAAATTGACGAAGAGAGATTACAGGAGAAAGTAGAATCTTGGATGGATAAGATTGATAATCTTTTAGATACTGTTGAAGATGAAGACCTCGACCAAGCCTTAGAAACGATTGACAAATTCAAAGACCAACTAAAGAAATACCGTAGTTGTGGATTAGAGAGTGAGGGTGAATATTCTTACGAGAACTTAGTATTCAAATTCTTAAGAAGAAACGGATACGTTCAAAAACTATTTGATTTTACCAACGAACTTGTGGATAAAAACCTGTCATTAGAACAGGAGATTGAAGAATAATTTTTACTAATTATAGTGTAAAAAGGAAAAATCTTATTTTTCAATATATTTATTAGAAAAAAAGTTATGCCAATTAATACTTGTAACTCGCACAACGAATATGAAGCGTTCTCAGGTGGAACGGCAACTCCTCATCCTATCTATACTAATAGTGATGGTGAAGAAGTAATACAATGTGGCTCTGTCCTCCTTGGTGGTGGCGGTGTTTTTAATTAAAATAAAGTTTTATAAATAATATAAAATGGGAGATTTAAGACCTTTAGGTAGTGAGAAATTACAGGGTACGGACAAACTAAAACGTATCATGGAAATTGCTCGTTATAACGAAACAGACCGTTCAGAATTGAACGAATCGAATTCTGTGGAGTATCAAAGACAGTTAGCCGATGGAAAATATTACGGTATTGTATTTGAGAAAAACGGATATATCATCAAAAGTGGTTTGAATGAATCAGAAATGGATTACAACGAACCAATGGCCAACAGAAAGTATATGAGTTCATACTCAAAAGCTTTGAAGAAATTCAATTTGATGGCTGCAGAATTAAACAGACTTCACGAAAACGAAGAAGGTTTGAACCTTTTTGGAGAGCAAGAAAAGAAGTTTGTTCTAAAAACACCAAAACCTGAAGCTCCGGCAGTAGAACCTGAAATGGATTTAGACTTGTCGGCATCTGCGGATAGTGATATGGGCGGTGAAGACTTAGATTTAGATTTAGGTTTGGACACTCCTGAAGGTGAAGAAGAAATGGACTTGGATTTAGACATGGATATGGAACCTGAAATGGACCAAGAAATGGATGACCAAGAAGAAGAAGTATCAATCAAAGTAATTCAAAAACTAACAGGTAAATTAGGTCAGAAGTTAAGAACCATCGACTCCCAGGAAGGTTTAACTTCAGAAGATATCAAATACGTTTTGAATTCAATCATTTCTGCAATTGATTTGGATAAGTTAAGTGAAGAAGATAAAGAAGATATCTTAGCTAACTTTGAAGAAGACGAAATCGACTACGGTGTAGATGATGAAGCAGACTTAGATGTTGATGCAGGTGATGAATTAGATTTGGACATGGATTTTGACTTAGGTGACGAAGAACCTGAAGCTGAAATGGGTGAAATGAAAGAAGACTACGATGATATGTTCTTATCTATTGGTGACCAACCTTGGTTTAATAGAAATGATAGTGAATATAAAGGAGAATTTGATTTTGACTACGATGAAGAAGAAATCGAAGACTTTGATGATTTGATGTCAAGATACGGGGCAAAACAAAAATGGTTTAGACCTGACGATAGTGACAAAAGAGATTTAGGTATGAGTAGTAGTGGTAGAAGAATGTTTGATATGTATAAAGAAAAATATGGTCAACCATTCAAACTACGTAAGAGAAGAAACATGGACATGGGTGGGAAACTAATGGATGAAATTTTCTCTGAGTCAAAAATCGATAAAGTTCTTTCTAAGTATTTTGTAGTTTCTGAAGAAGAAAAAGTGATGAGTGAACAAAAGAACATCAAAAGATTCATCGCTGAGAAAGTTCAGAAAGTAACTGTTAGAAAAGAAATGAAGTCAATGTGTGAGACTGTAGAACAAGAAATGACTGCAGACTTCCTATTGAGAGAAAATTCTGATATTAAATTTTTAGGTAAAACAAACAAAGGTAACTTAGTATTTGAGAACGAAGGTCAACAGATTAAAGTTTCTCAAAAGGGTGAGTTACTATGAAACTAGTATACGTTAATGAACTCGGTCCCAACTTTAAGGGGGATAATATTTACGAGTTTATTTTTAGTGATATTGACGATGTATGGGGTGAAGATTGGGATAAGGAACCTGCCGGTGGTAACCCAACTCCACCCCTTATACATTTTATAAAGAAGGTAGGAATTTTGAAGAATACCGATATTGAGTTGAACTTAATTCAAAATTCTGACTTTTTCTCGGTATATGATGCCACTGAAGATGTTATTGCATTGGCATGGGAAGATGCTGAGAGTGAAGCCATCGTTGACCAAAAGTTTACCCGTTTGGTTTTTAGATACGGGGAGACTGAGGAAAAGGTTAAGGATAAATTATACGAAAGAGACATAGTGTTGTCTTGGGAAAAAAGTTTAATGAGTCATGAATAATAAGAAAGTTGCAAGACTATTAGATAGAGGGTTGAAGTTTGAAACCCTTAAAAATTTGTCGGAGTCTCAGATAGATTCATTATATGGGGCAATTATCAAAGAACAGGAGGATGCGTCAGCGGCGGCTGATGAGGTAACTTCTAAAATTCAACTAGCCAGACAAATCACTCAACAATTAAAGAATGAGTTAGTTGGTGAGGAAGAATTGGACGAGAATGAAGACGGTCTTGAAGATTTGGCTCGTCAGGATTACACAGGTCAAGAGGGTCCACACGATGAGGACGATATGGCACCTGACGGTATGGATGACGATTCAGATAACAACAGAGCTATGATGGGTGAGGAGAATAAAGAGGAAAAGATTAGACAAATCGAAGAATCTTTAGTATCTTTGATTCGTAAATATATCCCTGAAGAGACGATGAGTAAGAAAGACCTATTAAAGATGTTGGAACAGGCACCTGGTACAAAGGAAGCCCCTGTAAAGACACCAACGAGGACTAAACCTGAGAGAAAGTCACCTTATAAGCCGAAACACAAACCGGCTCCAAAGGCTGCAGATACTGAAGTTGCACCCTCAAGAGTTAAACCTGGCACGAAAGAAAAACCAGGTAGAAAGACTCCATACCAACCAAAACACAAACCAGCCCCAAAGGCGGTAGAAAAAGAATTACCAAGTTTCTTAAAGTTTAACGAATTAAATATCAAATTTAGAGATGAGCAAGAAGATTAATGAAGCACCAATAGATTACGGTGATAGACCAGAAAGAATGGCACCTGATATTCAGGCAAAGATTCAGGGTCGTGAGACACCTTTATCAGATAACCCAGCATTGGATATTGATGTTGACGGTGATGGTGTTGTTAGTTCGTTTGAAGAAAAATTGGCATCTAAAAGATTTGGTGATGTTGTTGATAAGGTAAAACAATACACTGGAATGCAAGACATCTCAGGTCCTAACGCATTTATGGAGTTACAGATGATGCTTCAAAGAGCAGTTCAACAGGTAAAATCTATCGAGTCAAACAATGAAGAGTATTTGGAAAACTTAGCCATTGATTTGGTGAAAAAAGAAATGGGTCTTCCTGATGATGCATTTCAATACGACGTTGAACTACTTTCAGGTATGGGTGAGATTGACACCTCTAAAATGAGAGGTCAGTCAGATGAAGAACCCGATGAGGAGGAAATTATGAAAGCCTTCGGTGACCAAGATGCTGATGATATGGAAGACGATATCGATGCGTTTATGGATGCGATGGATAAATTTGACATGGAAAAGGCAAAACGTCGTTTCATTAACTCACTTATTCAAGGGGCATCTAAAAAGGGTCACTATATGTATAATTTGGTATCGGATGAACTTAACCGTCTCGACCCACAACTATTGAATCTTTATGGTGTATTGATGTCAATTGCTGACATTATGTATTGGATTATTCCTGACCAAATGACTCAGATGATGGCGGGTGAAGGTGAAGGTGTTCAGGGTTCTGAAGAAGTTGATGATGAAACCGACCCACCGACAATCAAAGCAAAAGGACTGTTCTTCCCTGTGTTAATACATGAACTATTAAAAGGTGTGTATGAAGCATTGGGAACGCAAGGTCTTCCTGATGACCCTAAAGCAGCTGAATTGGTTATGGGTTCACAGGATACCCTTCCTTACGAAATTTGGGATTTACGTTTGGGACCTGTTATTTGGGAAAAATTCGTGGAGGCATACCCTGAAAGATTGTTCGAAGATGACTTAAGAGAGATTCAGAACTATTTGTTCTCACGTTTCTCAATGTTGTCTACAGAGGAGTTCTTTGAGGTGGCTCGTGAGATTCTAAAGGGTACCGACAAAGGAAAGCAAATCTTAAACAGAATGGTTGATGAAATCATTGAGGAGTTACGTCAATATGATTTGGAGGATGCATTATCTGATTACGATGACGATGATGACGATGATGATGAGTTCAGAGACTTTTTGGGTGACTTAGGTATTTCTTTATCATAAAAAAGTAAGTATCATGGAGTATGGCGTTAACCAGAGAAAAAGTATTATTAGAGTATGCAAAAATTGTCAAGGATACGCCATATGCTCTAAAAACATATCTACAGACTTACGATAACACACAGTCAATGTATGTTCCGTTGGATTTATTTCCCGACCAGGAACATCTCATTAACGACTACGACAATTTCGAAGAAAATATTGCATTGAAGTATAGACAGGCGGGAGTATCTACGGTTACCGCCGCTTGGGCTTCAAAAAAGTTGGTGACTGCTCAGAAGAAAAAGCCTGAGAAGATTCTAATCATTGCCAACAAATTGGACACCTCTATGGAATTTGCCAATAAGGTAAGGTCATTCGTTGACCAATGGCCGGATTGGTTGGGTGTTAAATTCTCACAGGAGAAAAACTCACAACGACACTTTAAGTTAACCAATGGGTGTGAAGTAAAAGCCGTTGCTACGTCAAAGGATGCCTTGCGTGGTTATACCCCTACTATTCTTATTTTTGATGAAGCGGCCTTTATCGAGGCAGATGATGACTTCTGGTCTGCGTGTATGGCGTCGTTGTCTACGGGTGGTAAGGTGATTGTAATTTCAACACCTAACGGTTTTGACCCTATCTACTACACTATTTACGAACAATCGGTAAGAAAGATGAATGACTTCAAGATTACTGAGATGTATTGGTACCGTGACCCTCGTTATGCCAAAGACTTAAAACTTATAAAGACGAAGGATATTGTTCATTATATGTTGAATAGAGAAGAATATGACGATAGTAAAATTATTATCGACTATTCACATTTGGACCCTATGACTCGTGATTTTGAGGAGATTAAAGAAAGATTTATTGAAGGATATAAACCGTATTCTTCTTGGTTTGAAAACATGGCTAAGAAGTTAAAGTTTGACCGTAGAAAGATTTCTCAGGAATTGGAGTGTAACTTCTTAGGTTCGGGGGATAACGTTATTCCACCTGAGACTGTGGAGATGATTAAGGAAAACTACATTCGTGACCCTGAGAATAAGTTCATGGGTGGTGCATTGTGGCAATGGAAAGAGCCAATTGAAGGTCATAAATACATTATGGGTATTGATGTTTCTCGTGGTGATAGCGAGGATTTTACGACCTTTAGTATTGTGGACTTTGACGAGAGAGAACAGGTATTGGAATACTTAGGTAAGATACCACCTGATGTTGCCGCTGAGGTGGCATTTAAATGGGCAACAATGTATAATGCATTTGTGGTTATTGATATTACTGGTGGTATGGGAGTATCAACATCCCGAAAGCTTCAAGAGATGGGTTACCAAAGTCTATATGTTGAAGGTATGAATGCCGCGGATAAGTGGAAGTATAACCCTAAACTACAAGAGAAGATACCTGGACTTAACTTTAACTCTAAAAGGGTTCAGATTGTTGCTGCCTTTGAGGAAGCGTTAAGACACAACTTCCAATTAAGGTCTGTAAGGTGTTTAAATGAACTTAATACGTTTGTTTATATCAATGGTAGACCTGACCACCAAAAGGGTCAACACGATGACCTTATTATGGCCCTTGCAATGGCAATATACGTTGGTGAGAACTCCTTTAGTAGTTTAGAGAAGGTTACAGAACAAACCAAAGCGATGGTAGAAAGTTGGACGGTAAATGAAAATCCCGTTAAAAACCCTGTGGGTAATTTTAACCCAGGTGTTCCAACAATGCCGGCAGACCCTTATGGGAATCAACACAGAATGGGAGGTAATCCGTCAAGAAGTGATTATCAAGACTATTTATGGTTATTCGGGGGTAGAAGATAAATAAAATAGTAAAGTTTAATTATTGAATTAAGTTCTTACTATTTATTAAACAAAGAAAAAAATGGCGGAGAATAATTATACAGTTTGGCAGAGACTTACCAAAGTATTTGGTCCTGATTCATCATTGGACCAGCAAACTCCTGTATATAAGTTTGACAAGAAGGAACTGTTAAAAACCCCTGATAAGCAAGAGTATGAGAGAGAAAAACTTCAAGCTCAACAAACTCTTTATTTGGGTCAACAATGGCAGAAAGTAGAAAATAACTTATATACTCAAGCCGTCTATTATGAACCAACACGTTTGGCCGCGTTCTATGATTATGAGAGTATGGAATATACTCCTGAGATATCTGCGGCGTTGGATATCTATTCTGAGGAATCTACAACGGCAAACGAAGATGGTTACATCCTACAAATTTATTCTGAGAGTAATCGTATTAAATCGGTATTGGCGGACCTATTCAACAACAGATTGGATATTGACACCAACTTACCGATGTGGACAAGAAACACCTGTAAGTATGGTGATAACTTCGTATACCTGAAGTTAGACCCTGATAAGGGTGTAATGGGTGGTGTTCAAATGCCGAACATTGAAATCGAAAGATTGGAGAGAGGTATGAAGAGTGGTTCTCACAATCAATACAGTTTATCTCACGATGGTGAACAAACTGAGGCGATGAAGTTCACGTGGAAAAACAAAGACATGGAGTTCAACACTTGGGAGATTGCTCACTTTAGATTATTGGGTGATGACAGAAAACTTCCTTACGGAACGTCTATGTTGGAGAAAGCCAGAAGAATTTGGAAACAACTTATTCTTTCTGAAGATGCGATGTTAATCTATAGAACATCGAGAGCACCTGAGAGAAGGGTGTTTAAAGTATTCGTCGGTAACATGGATGACAAAGATGTTGAACCGTATGTACAGCGAGTCGCCAATAAGTTCAAACGTGACCAGGTCGCAGACCCAGCAACGGGTAATGTCGACCTACGTATGAACCAAATGGCTGTTGACCAAGATTACTTTATTCCTGTTCGTGACCCTAACGCTCCGAACCCTATTGATACATTACCAGGTGCACAGAACCTGTCAGAGATTGCGGATATTGAATACATCCAAAAGAAACTATTGACTGCACTTCGTGTTCCTAAGGCATTCTTAGGTTTTGAGGAGGTTACTGGTGAAGGTAAGAACTTGGCGTTACAGGATATTCGTTTTGCAAGAACTATCAACAGAATTCAAAGGTCGATGATTCAGGAATTGAATAAGATTGCAATCATCCACTTATATATCTTAGGTTTTGAGGACGAATTGAATAACTTTACATTAGGATTAACTAACCCATCAACTCAAGCTGACCTTCTCAAGGTAGAACAATGGCAACAGAAAATTCAGTTGTATAGAGATGCGGTATCTGACCCAGGTAATGGTATTCAACCCGTATCGTCATCATGGGCTAAGAAACACATTCTTGGATTCTCTGATGAAGAGATTAAATTGGATATCCAACAACAACGTATTGAGAAAGCTGTTGGTGCTGAACTTGAGAAAACTGCTGAGGTTATCATTCACACAGGTCTGTTTGACAATATTGACAAACTATACGGTGAGAAAGGTAAGGCAGCAGAAGGAGAAGCTGGAAGTGAAGAAGGTGGAGATGACTTTGGAGGTGGCTCTGACTTTGGAAGTGACTTCGGTGGAGGTTCTGACTTTGGTGGTGGCACAGACTTAGGTGGTGACCTTGGAGGTGACTTAGGTGCTGAGACAGCAGGTGAAACTGAGGTCGGTGCAGGTGCCGGTGGAGAGATTACTCCTGAATCGTTGGTTAAGAACAAAGACTTAGATTTAATCTTAGAAGATAGTTCATTATTTGGTAACGACACGACAATAGATTTGTCAAAAGGTCGTCAGTCTTTAGGTGAGATTGAGAAAAAACTGAATGACTTACTAGATTCGTAATATTTATTAAAAAAAAGAAAAATGAATAAGATTGGTATTTTAAAGTCAAAAATTGAAAATAGTCTTACTAAAGCATACGGTAAGGATACGTTCAAACCAATGATGAAAAACTTCAAAGAAAAGGTTTTGAATAAAAAATCTTTGGCCGAAGCATTCTACATTTACGACCAATTGTCAACACCAAAAGGTATGGATATGGACATTGCTCCTGATTACATCATGGAGTCATTCAACGAGTTACAAATCATTATTAAGAAAAATCAAAAAGATATCCAAGAGTTATCTGATTGGGTAGATACTTTGTTAGGTGAATCTACAGATGAATATTCAAATATTGATAAGGTATTATATAACAAAGGAATGAAAAATTTGGAGACCGTTTTGGAGTCAAAAAAAGAAATTAAAAAATTAATCACTTCTCCAAAAATTGAGAAACAAATTTCTGAATCTACAAACATTCCATTATCATCAATGTTGAAGATTGCAACCAATACATTTAACAAAGAATACGGTAGTATTTCGGAATCAGAAAAAATGGAGTTACAGTCATTACTTTCTTTAAGTAAAAAAGAGATTGAAACTGAGATGACTTCTTTAAGAGAATCAGTAATTGAAAAGTTAAAGAATACGTCTAATTCTGAAGACATGGAACTTAGTGATAAAGTTCAACAAACCATTCAAAAGATTAAAGAGAGTCCAAACGACTTAGTAAACTTATATAAGTTAAAACAACTTAACGAGGGATTATAAAATTAAAAAAGGGTTTAGTCTTCTAAACCCTTTCTTTTTTCTACATATTTGGCTTTTGCCATCTTCTTTCTTTTTTTCTGTGACGGCTTTTCGTATTCACGACCTTCCTTTAAGTCCACCAACTGTTTTGTTTGAATGACCTTATAACGATACCTCTTTAGGGCTCGGTCGATATTTTCACCTTTGTTTACTTTTACTATTAACATATATTACTTCAATATAAATAAATATCTCTAAAAAATCAAATTTGACACACAAGGAGTTATTTGCTATTATTAACAGTAAATAAACGAAGTATATGAAAACAATGTATGAAAAAAGGGAAGACTTCAAAATTAGACATTTTTAAAAACGCAAAATGTAATTACGGGACAGTAGATTCCCAAGAATTTAAATCACTTTATATCTCCATTCAATCGTGGGTCCAACCAAAAAAAGAAGCCACAAACTGGGACCGTGTAACGGGGAATATGTGTAGAGAAATAAAACACAATTTATTGGAGTCAGTAGACCCATTAACGTTCGAACAAAAAAATATTGTAGACTTAGATTTACGAAGTAGTGGAATTCAGTTGGGAAAGAGAAGTTTTATGAATTTAGAAATTACACTATTCATTAAAAATCCTGTAGATTTTAAATCACCAATATTAAGACAAAAAATTAAAGATATTTGTAAGTCAGTTTATAATGACGAACTGATGAATTCAGAGTATTTTACTTTCTACAAAACAAAATCGGTGAAAGTTTAATATTTATATTAAAACTTAATCGGTGAAAATCACAATTACAGAATCACAATTAAAAAGATTAAAAAAGGTTATCAATGAGGCTAATACCGTCATTGATGACCTTAATAATCGTATTGACCCCGCCCAATTTATATTTGAAAAGGAATTTACCACTGTGACTTTTAACAAAGTAATGTTGGAAGGAGATATTGAAGATGGGTTAAGTGTTTTGGTATCCATAGACAAGGTTTTATACGAATACTATGGTGAGAAAGACGTGACAGAATTTGCAAACACATGGGCAATAAAAGACATTTATACGGGTGATGACTTACCGTTAGGTACAGATATATCTATTCATATTGCAAATATGATGAATAAAAAATATACAAAGTATCTCGGAGTTAATATTACTGAGTGGGATATCATTATAGAATAATCTCCATTTAAGAGTATTTATAATAAAGAATTATTACTATGAGAGTTTTAGGACCACAAGATACAGGTAAGGGCATTTTAATAGAATGGGACGCAGGATTTATCGACCCAAAAGAAAGAAGGAATGCTGAAGTGATTAAAGAGTCTTATGGACAGTTGGACCATTCAAAGCCATTTGAGTTCTATGCCGTCCTACAAAAATACGATACCCCAAACAGAAACGGTCGTGTATATCCTGAAAAGATTTTACGTAGAGAAGCCGACAGATATCAAGGAGCAATCAAAAAAGGATTGTCCATATCTGAACTTAATCACCCTGAATCATCATTGATTGATTTGGACCGTGTATCTCACCTTATCACAGATATGTGGTGGGAAGGTAATACATTGATGGGTAAGATTAAACTTCTAACCTCACCAGGTTTCCATAAGGAAGGTGTTGTTTCATGTCCAGGTGACCAAGCGGCAAACCTTATGAGACAAGGTGTGACAATGGGGGTATCTTCTCGTGGTGTGGGTTCTTTAGCTAAAAAGGGTGAAAGAAACGAAGTTCAAGAAGATTTTGAACTTATTTGTTTTGACTTGGTATCATCACCATCTACACCAGGTGCGTATCTTTTCTTGAACAAAGACGACAAAATGAAGTATGACGAAAACTTGGAAGAGGAAAAAAGACCACAAAATGAACCACGTTTAGATGGTGGTATGGGTGCATCTATTGACTTAATGAAAAGATTGTCCGATTATTTAGGGTATTAAAAACTAAATAAGTGTCAATTATGGAAGAAAAGTATTTCGTTGCAAAAATCAGTTATGACCTCCCTGATGAAAATTCAGGTAAAATCAAAAAAATCAGAGAAGAGAAACTCGTTAAGGGTATCAACGTTACTGATGTTGAAGCCAAAGTAACCAAAAATTTCGAGGGCTTTCCACACGATTGGAGAATCACTGCGTGTGTTGAAAGTAAAATCGATGAGGTGTTTGAGTAAAAAATCTTAATCTTATTAACTGTAAAAATCGGGCTAAAACCCGATTTTTTTATGCTCTTATATATAATAAAATAAATTTTTTATGTTTTCGCAATATTTATAGAGAAAATAAACTCTTGCGCAAAAAATTATAATGAGCGAAAACAAAAAATCATTAGTTGAAGAGGCACTATTACAAATGAAAAATTTGGAAGAAGCCGTTACTCAAAACGCAAAAGGAATACTTGCTTCTACTATGAAGGAAGAAATCAGCGAATTAGTAAAGGAATCTCTGTCTGAGGAGGATGTTGAGATTGAAGACGTGGCAATGGAAGAAGGTTCAGAAATGGAAGAAGGTTCATACAAAATGGACGAACAAGAAATGGAACTTGACATTGACGACGAAGAAGAGGATATGGACATGGATATGGACATGGACTCTGATGAAGAATCAGAAGACGAAATGGAAGACGAAGGTGAAGAAGTTGACATGGCAGACATGTTAATGATGGACTTACCTGGTGATGACATGGAAGTCGATGATGAAGAAGAAGTTTTACTTCCTTTGGATTTAACTGATGCATCTGACGAGGAAATCTTAAAGGTTTTCAAGGCTATGGGTGAAGAGGACGGAATCATCGTTAAACAAGACGGTGGTGAAATTACACTTAAAGATGATGAAGCAGACGTTGAATACCAAATCCAAATGGAATCCGAAGAAGAGAAAGACCACGATGTTGATGCTGTTCGTGACGATTTAGACCAAATTTCAAAATTGGCTAAAGACGCTGGCGAAGATGCTGAAGATATGAAAGAAGGTGAAGACTTGGAAATGGATATGGACGAGATTGTTTACGAAATTGAAATGGACGAAGAGGACATGGAAGAAGGTGAATACTCAGAAATGGATGAGGAAGTAGAAGAAGGTCAAGGTTATAATGACGAGTTAGACGATTCTTTAGGTAAAGATGGTAAAGAGTCTGACAAAGAACAATCCTTAGCTGACAGAAGAAGAGAAAGTGAAGGAATGGAAAAAGCTATGGGTAAAAGAAAATACTCAGGCGATAAGAGTATGGATAAAGAGGAATCTAAAGAAGGTATGGTAAGAAGTCACGCTGCAGGTCAGAAAGCTTCATCAGACAAATCTAAAGGTCTTCCAAAACCACACTCTATTCCAAACAAAGCACATTACAACGAATCTTTGGAAAAAGAAGTTCAACAACTTAGAGAAAAGAATGAAGAGTACCGTAAGGCACTTAACATCTTTAAAGATAAGTTGAATGAAGTTGCTGTGTTTAACTCAAACTTGGCTTACGCAACTCGTTTGTTCACGGAAAACACCACGACCAAACAAGAAAAAATCAACATTCTTAGAAGATTCGACTCAGTTGAAACTTTGAAAGAATCTAAGGCTTTGTATAAGACTTTGAAAGAAGAATACGATGGTATGGAAGCTAAGAAACTAACTGAATCAGTTTCAGATAAGGTTTCTAAGACTCCATCTAAAGGTTCATCTACAAACCTTATCGAGTCTAAGACATATGAGAATCCACAATTCCTGAGAATGAAGGATTTAATGTCTAAAGTAATTAAATAAATAAAATCCTTAAAAAAATATTAAAATGGGAGCATTATTAGAAAGCGGTCTTGTAGGTAACATCGGTCTTAAGCACTTGAAAGTTATCAAAGAAGACACTATTAACAAATGGGACAAATTAGGTTTCTTAGATGGACTTAAAGGTCACTTGAAAGAAAACGTTGCACAGTTGTATGAGAACCAAGCTTCTCACCTAATCAACGAAGCATCATCAGCGGACGGTTCAGGTTCATTCGAAACTGTAGTTTTCCCAATCGTGAGAAGAGTATTCTCAAAATTATTAGCGAACGATATCGTATCTGTTCAAGCTATGAACTTACCAATCGGTAAATTGTTCTACTTCGTACCAATGATTCAGAAGGGTCAAAATGGTCCAGGTTCACACGAAAAACCATTCGGAGCACCAAGTGCATCGACAGACATTAACCAAGGTTATGGTGCTGACGGTTACGAAAAGAACTTGTATGACCAATTCTACGAAGGTGAAGTACCTGCTTCAAACCCAGAAGGTTTGTTCGATTACTCTAAAGGTCAGTATTCAGCACAAACTCGTGACCTTGGAAACGTTAGATGGGACGGTTCTGAATTAGTTACTGCTTCGGGTAGTTACTACACTGGCGAGCAAAGACAAGTTCTTGTTGCATTATCAGGTTTCTCTTCTGCAGGTGCAGGTAAATTGATTGGTCCTGATGGTCAAGAAATGGACACTGAAGACTTCTTAGCTTCTTTAGAAGTTAAAACTTCAGGTAGTTCACCGGCAGCATACTGGAACTTTAACGTAGTAACTCAGAAATACGGTAAAGGTATGGTTCAGTATGGTTCTGAAACTCAAACTAACTTCTACTCAAATCCAGCAGGTCCAGGTGGTTCTTACGATAACATCTGTGATGTTACCGGAGTAATTTACTTGGCAGTTGACACTTCAGTAGTTTCAGCTATCGGTTCTAACTCATTAGACGGATACTCAGGTACTACATTCCCTGCGGCACCTGCATTCCAAGCAACTTACAGAGTTTACAAAACTTTGGAATTTGAAGATGCAATTGGTGAGGTTTCTTTCGACCTACAGTCTGTAACAGTTTCTGTAACTGAAAGAAAATTAAGAGCACAATGGTCTCCAGAATTGGCACAAGACGTTTCTGCATTCCACAACATCGACGCTGAAGCTGAATTGACAGCTTTATTGTCTGAGCAAGTTGCGGCAGAAATCGACCGTGAAATCTTAAGAGACTTGAGAAAAGGTGCAGCATGGTCACTAAGATGGGACTACAACGGATGGAAGAGAATTTCTAACGGTTCTATTAACTACAACCAAAAAGATTGGAACCAAACGTTGATTACTGCGATTAACCAAATCTCAGCTCAAATCCACAAGTCAACTCTTAGAGGTGGTGCTAACTGGATTGTTGTTTCTTCTGAAATTTCAGCAATCTTTGACGATTTAGAATACTTCCACGTATCTAACGCGGCACCTGACCAAGACCAATACAACATGGGTATTGAAAGAGTAGGTACATTATCAGGTAGATATCAAGTATATCGTGACCCTTACTTCCCACCTAACCAAGTATTGTTAGGACACAAAGGTTCTTCTTTGTTGGATACAGGTTACGTTTACGCACCATATGTACCACTACAGTTGACTCCAACTATGTATAACCCATTCAACTTTACACCAATCAAGGGTATCATGACTAGATACGCTAAGAAAATGGTTAACAACCGTTTCTACGGTGTAATTAAAGTTGACGGTGTTAGAACATTCAACTTAAACCAATTAAGATAATATATCTTAATATGATAATAGAAAGGGGACCATTGGTCCCCTTTTTTTATTTCCTATATTGTCGTCTACAAAATGGTGAGTCTTCACCAAAATACATACATCTTAATAATTCTATTTCAATACGTAAAGGTTGAAACTCATCACCTGTATGTGGACGATGACCTTCATTAATTGCCTTCATAATGGTCAATTCATTTTTGACAATTATTGAACTCATTTCATTTTTTGTCATAATAATATAGTTTGCATAAAAAAGGGGGTTTTTACACCCCCAATTTATCGAATAACAATAAATTATTCTGTTACTTCTTCAACAGGTTGTTCTGTTGGAGTTTCGTCTGTCGGAGTATCCGCAGGTTTTGTAATCATTCTGATTGCCTTTGAAAGTGTTTCACTCTCCTCCATTGTGTAAGCGTTTCTTGAGTGAGCCGCTCTTGCTGCCTGAACTAAGATGTAAAGACCTTGGTCAGGAGTCATGTTTGTGATGAAGTTATCCAAATCAGATGTTTGGTTGTAATTGATGCTACCGAACAAGTTACCGATTGGTTTTGGAGTTTCAGTCTCAGTTACTTTTTCTTGAGTTGTTTCATCCAAAACTTGGTTTACTTGTTCTTCAACAGGTGCCTCAACTTTTGTTTCTTCGGCTTTCTTACGAGTTGTCGTTTTTTTGGTCGCAGTTGTACCTTCTGCAGTTTTCTTTGGTCTAGCCATAATTCTAAATTTAGTTTTTATTTAATGTTATTCTCGAATATTTATTATATGAATAGTAAAACAAACATTCAAGTCAATAATATGTCAAAATATCTATTAAGTGAAGATTTAGCCGTTTGGTTTGGTAAAAAAAAGAAGAAAAAAGGTTCTTCTCAACCAAAAGGACCGTGGGTTAATATCTGTAAGAAGAAAAAGGGTGGTGGTCATCCACCGTGTGGACGTAAGGACGCTGACGAGGGGGCTTATCCTGTTTGTCGTGCCGCTGGCGTTGCAGGTAAAATGAGCCAATCTGAAAAAGACTCTGCTTGTCGTAGAAAAAGAGAAAAGGAAAAGAAAGACCCTCAATCGGGTAAAGGACAAAAACCGACACGTATTAAAATCAAAAACCATAAAAAGAAATCTAAAAAAGAATCTGTTGATACAAAGTTAATTCAAAACATTCTTAGTGAGTTTATTGAAACTAAGACAACGATTTCTGAGGAGATGCAATATCATATAGATAATAAGATATCTATTTCTGAAGGATTGTTCCGTAGAGGAAGTGATAAGTATTTTGAGGTTATCAACGAAGCGAGAAAACTTAGAGATAAAGGTTTTTATGTTAATGAAGAGGATAACGAATTATTGAATAGTGATTTGGGTAAATTCTTCATCTACGAAGGTGAGAGATTACCGTTAGATTTCCCATTGGTAAATGAGCAAGGGGCAGAAACATCTTGGTCAAGAGACGAAGATAGAATTACTCTTCAAGATATTTTAGAACTTACAAAAGACATTAAAATTATTAACTTTCCAACTGAAAAATTGGTCGATATTGTCCTAAATTGGGATAATAATCCTGAGGAAATTGAACGAATTTCTCAAGTGGATGTCTCATCTCAATATCCTATTTTAATTATGGTGGACGAAAATGGTAAAATTCTATGGATATTAGATGGGAACCATAGAGCACAAAAAGCATTAAGGTCTAAATCAGAAACCATACCTGCTAAACTTATTAAACCATCAGACTTAAATCCTATGGCTAAAAAAATATTTGGTTTATCGGAGGCGGAGTATAAGGGTAAGAAAGTAGAATTAGGTAAACCTAAGAGTGGTGGTCCTAAGAAATGGTATGTTTATGTCCGTAATCCTAAGACGGGTAAAATTAAAAAGGTAAGTTACGGTTCCCCTGTTATGACTGCAAAATGGAATGACCCTGAAGCGAGAAAGAGTTTTGCTGCGAGACACCAATGTGATAAGAAAAAAGACAAAACTAAAGCGGGTTATTGGGCGTGTAGAGCACATAAAGATTTTGGTAAGAATGTACCTGGAAGATTTTGGTAATGGTATACGAACAGGAAAATATCGGTAAGTATAAATTCAAAAGAGTATTCACTGAAAATGTGGACTCTGATGAACTTATTTGGCACCGTGATAGAGAAGATAGAAAGGTTTATGTTGAATCGGGTAATGATTGGATGTTACAGATAGACAATGAACTACCTCAGGTCTTGCAAGAGGGACAAACTTATTTCATCCCTAAGATGACATATCACAGAGTAATTAAAGGTACTGGTGACCTTAAAATTGTTATTGATGAATCTTCAAACTATGTGAGGGTTCCAAAAACAATCAAAGAAAATGCAAAGAAAGGTGTTTATTACTCAAAAAGAGAGGGTAAGGTAAACCGTATTGCACTTTCGTTAATTGAGAATGAATACGTATCTAAAGATTTATTAAAAGAAATCAAACACATTTTAGATGGTCAAAAGATTTTGTCGGAGTCAATAAAAAAGTCCGACTTAAAAAAATCGGACTTCTATTCTTTGGGTGGAGAAAATACCTACAAATGGGTATTAAAACACTTAGTGTAAGTTATTTACCACAGGAGTGGTCATTGGAGGTTTAATTCCCACACGATATTTTTGGCTTGTGAAAACTTTTGGTTTGAATAATGCGAAGTATTCTAATGCGTGTTCCGCAGAGATAGATTGTGTTTCCATAACAATCTTTTCACCTTTAATTAATTGATAAGTTGTTTGTGACATATTCGAAGAGTTATTTAAGTTGCAAATATAATATTATTTTTTACCTGAACAATATTTTCCTGAACATTTTTTGTTACCATTTACGTCAGGCATCTTTCCTTTACACACCTGAACGGCATATCCGTTAGCGTATGCGGATGGGTACACTTCATATTTAGCCTTTGCTGCAGTAATACCTCTCTTACACAATGTTGTGTCTTTCTTTTTTTTCTTCTTTTTAGATTTCTTCTTCTCCTCAATAACTCTTCTGACGATTTGTTCTAACATGTCTTCAGTGATGGTGATTACTTTTTTCATTTTCTGTTAACTATTTGGAATTGAACCTCTCTTTTATAAGTATTGACTTCACGGTCAGAAACCACCTTCATATCTATATAATATTCGTTTGGTATCTTATCTCTCATATCAAACATAAAGAAGTAACCGTCAGCAGCTCTGTTGATTTTTGTCCAATCCTGAACCTGAACTTCAGTTGACCCTTCCTTAACGTAAACTCTGTAGTAAGCATCCACATTAGTAATCATCTCTTTTGCGGTGTATGCCTTTTTGATGGTTACGTTTACTTTTCTAATATCTGAAGATAAAATCTTCTCACCCTGTTTGATTCCGTTAAAATCGAAACCATACATTTTAGGTTCTTGTGTTTCTGTTCCAATAGTGAAATAGTTTTCACCTTTCTGTAAAACAAACTCATTCTCCACAACAGGTAAGTCCTCACCGTTATACTTTAAATTATCCCATCTGTCGTAATACATACATGGGACTGTATCTGAAGTAATTGCCGGTACGGAAATCTCATACATACCTAATGTCCTTGAACATGCAGTATATTCGCCAATCAATACATCATCAGCATCGTAAATCTTAACTGTTGGGTCTTCATCCAATGATATTGGATTACCCGCAACATAAGTATATAAGAACAATTTGTTCGTTTTGTTTTCGTAGAATGTATATCTATCATCCTCAACTAAATCATTATAGTTGGTTTCGAGATATGGCTCGTAGAACGTTTGAGTGTGGCGTGAGAAGAAACCCACAGCATAATTCTCAGTCATTCCAGTAATGTTTTCAACATCAGGTACAAATGCAATTCCCCAACCTGAGTGGTTTGCAGTTCCACCTGTGATAAGAGAGTTAATCTCATTAGTCATATCAAATTCAATATCTTCATTACCAAACTCAAAATGTTGAGTATCAACAATAGTTAATCCTGAATAATTTAATCCGGTAATTTGGTTTGAGTTGGTATTGTCGTAGATACCTGGTAGTGACCAGTTTTTAACTGTTGTTCTTTGGTACCAGTTTACAGGTCGGTCAGAAAAAGATTTATCGGTTGCCAGTTCCTGAGAAACTGACATCGCGTTTGAACTATTAAGGGCTGTTGAAGAGTTGTAGTAATCATACCCAACACCTTCGTCCCATAACTGAGGGTCACCTGTTGAACCTGATACTTTAGGGATTCTAAATAATACCAAATCAAATGATGTTGCTCTTCTCCTTCCGTTTGACCACGTGGTGTTCAATAACTCCTCATCAAATGAAGAGGTGTTAGTCATCTTAAGAGTGTGGGTCATATCAAAGGTACAACCTGTTGAAATGGTCCCGTCGGCAATCTTTGCATTCAACTGAGATAAGTCCAAATCAAAGATAAAACGACTATAACCCATAGGGGATATGACGTTATCTACTCTACCAAAGAATAATTCAACAACAGGGTTTCTACCTGTGTTGGTATAAGAGTTAAAAATTAACGTATCGTTTTTACTAAAATATGACTTATGAACAGACATTGCAACTTTTTACTATAAATACTTAGTTAAGACGAATATTTTTGTTTAAGACCTTATTAGTTGCGTCAATAAGTTCTTTTAGTAAATCATTTAGTTGAGTTCCGTCTGTAGATACAGGTGCTGGTGGTAAACCTGGATAAGGGTGGACGTGAGTTGATAAGAATTGAACAATCAAGCTTATCAGGTCCAAAAGTTCTTCACCTCTAACCATTGACGATGTCTTTGGTTGAATCTCATCCACCATCTTTGTTTGAGTGATACCATATAGAGTATCATTAAAATCTATAGCCGACTTAGCGGGATTCACAGTATCCTGAGATAAAAGATAAACCTGTTTAGCTCCCATAAATGCCGCTGTATTCTCCTGATTTAATATTCTTTTTGGTCTGACATATTCCTTCTTCGTCTTTTTTGGAACAGAGGTTTTTAACTTCTTATCGTAAATCAAACCATTACCCAATAATGTGGTGATGTATTTTGATGGGCTAACCAATTGAAACAAGGTGCTCAGATTTGAGAATATTGCAGGATTTGAACTCGCATTCACTGACCTCACTTTGTTAACATCACTAGCGTTTGGTCTGTAATAGAACGGGAATTGATTGTTAATTAATGTTCCATCGTCTAAACGACCTTCAACTATCTGTTCCATAAACTTATTGATGGTTGACGCCACTTCCTCTAATGGTATTGGGCCAAATCTTTTAATATATTGAGGTTGAATAAAGTTAGTGATATCAGATAAAACTCCAACAGCATTTGCCATTGTTGACCCTGATGTATCATCGGCGATAACATTGTATAGAATAATTTGACCTGTAAATGCACTCATGGAGTTGCTCGGATTGTCAATATGATATTCTATCAGTTTTCGGATATTGGTATCCTGAGATTGTAATACAAACCTTTTTTGTAATGGGGCATATTGTTCTGTTGTCTCATATTTTGAGAGTTGTATAAATGCCCTGTCATTATCCAATGTCGGAATTTCAGTATTTTGAAATGGTCTGTGTTTTCCTGCACGTAATAAAACCTCACCGTCTTTAAGGATAAGGTCACTATTGTTTCTCCCTAAGATTGCAACGTCTTCAGGTTGTGGATAGATACCCACTGCTGTTGGCTTTAACTCCCCATTACCGTCTTTTAGTTTTGGGTATCTAACATTTCTAATACCCGCCTCTAAGAATGTCTTTGAAGAGTTGTGATTTTCTTCAGATATTCTCGTTGGTGACGAGAATGGTCCCTGAACGTAGAATTGGTTTTTTTGTGTTTTGTTGTTAGGATTTGAATACATCACATGGACATACTCATCTACTTTTGGGACCTGATAAACAAAGTATGGTAATAGTGGTAAAAATACAAAAGGGTCTTTTACACCCCATTTGTCAGTCTTTTCATTCCAGTTAGGGATTGAGGCTAAACGGTCACTGATATTTTGGTTTTCAGGGAATACACGAATGCGTCCCATCATAAACGGGTCGTCATTGTCTACTACCTTACCACCATAAATAATTCTTCTGTAATCCCCTTTTGTTTCCATTACTTATTACCTCTGACTTTGTATTCGTTTAAGATATCGTTATATATCTTTTCTGTTGCGTCCAAATGGTAAGTCAATTTCATCAACATCTCTTTTGTTTGTTCGAAGTCTTTATTGAGTTCTTCCATCGCAAGTTTCAAATCGCCGTTTGAACGATTTTTATAATTCTTGATTATTTCTTGTAATTTACTCTGTTCCATTATCTTGATTTTCCTACACCTCTAGAAGGTAATGTTACGCCCGCCGGTGTCATAGTCAACGGTGGAATATAAACCTCAGTAACACCATTTTCGTCTTGTTCTTTCTTCCCACCTTTAATTTGAGATAGAATAGATTGCAGCATTAAGTTTGGTGACCCATCAGGTAAATCATCGGTTGGTAAACCTGATTTTTCCATTTCTTCAATAACGTTTGCAAACATCCTCGTCTCAGAAACACCAGGTAATGAACCTGCAAGTGCTAAAGCGAACAATGGTAAATTAAGATTTAATCTACCGACGGCTAATTGTAATAATGCCAATAACTCATCTATTACAGATTTACACCTCCTCCAATCCTGTATCAAACCTGTGAGTATGATTGCGGTTGATAGAATGGATGAAATAATTCTAACGGTTGATTCCTGACTTTCTTTTCTAATATCATTCAATAACGCCAATACAATACTATCAATATTGTTCTTAATTGCGTTAAATAATTCTTCCACGAAGATGGCACCAACCTTACTCATCACCTCCACTAAGAACGATTTCATTTTATTAATGAACTCACTAATGTCTTGAATTTGGTCGACAAATACATTCCCCAGTGCTTTGAATATTACAAACATCCCCAATAGATTTTTAGGGGAAAGTAAAGTTGCCATAATTGCTTGAGGGATAACTTTTAACATATCCTGTTGAATAGCGAGTTGGAAGTTAATGTTTGGAAGGGTAAACTGCCAATCCTCATTATCACCAATCTCAGTACCAAACTTAGACAGTTGCTCTAACTTCTCACCATCTGTGTTAAAGTTGTCTCTAATATCTTGAAGGAATGCAATGGTTTCTTGGTCCTTCATTGGTAATTTTACATTATCACAATCTGTAAACTCTACAACACCTTTAATGATATTTTCAACATCATTTTCAATGTTACGTAAATCTATTGAGCTCATTTGAAAGAAACTGTCGTCCAATTGTTCGTTGACGGATAGTTTAGCAATTCCTGAAACGTCAATCTCCTTTTGATTATCAAAACAAAGACCTAAGATTCTTTGAAGAATAACCTGAAGTTTTTTCATCTCACCCAATTGGGTTTGACCCACATTCAGATTAAATGAAATTGCGCCCATCAAATATTCGATAATATTGCTAATTAACTCATCAATATTCAAAAGGTCTATACTCATGTAATAGTCGTATAGAAACTCGGTAACTCTATTAATTTGGTCAGGTCTATTCTTTAATGTGACTTTGTAGAAATTACCATTATTACCAAAGTTATCTTGAGTAACATATGCAATGTCCATAATCGCATTACTTGATGCACCAATATAGTTGGCTAATGCAACACCAGCATTTTGGGTTCTTTCATACAATTCTCGGTTCATTGAGAACGGTATTGTCCCGTTTGCGGTGTTTAACTTTTCATACCTTAAATTACTTGGAGACTCATTTGGTGAGTCTTTTAATGTTTGAAATAAATCTATAGACTCAACACGAATGTAGACATCATTATTCTGATAAGTTTGTTCCTCTGAACAACCAACCGCTTTGATGGTTTCTTGAATCCAAAGTTCCGTAATCCTACTCTTAGTTTCTAAGATAGTATCATTGTAAATCTCTGTAAGTTTTTTTGTGGATTCATATTTAGATTCTTTACCTTCACCCTCTTTTGATGATATCATAAAGATTTCAGTAAGTTGGTCCAATTGTGAGGTTATGGAGTCTTTGATTAACCTACGTTTTTCATCGGTATACCCCTGAGCAGTTTCACCCCATTCGTTTAGATTACTAAAGTGTTTTTCTTGTGCTTTGGCAAAGTTATCACCAGCTTGCTCTTTTTTCTTTTGAGCAGCATCTTTTTTTGACTGAACAGTCTTCTTATAAGCACTTATTTTGTCTTTAATTTTTTTGTAATCGTCACTGTTGTCAATTGCCATTCTTAGAGAATATTAGTCTAATTTATACCCTCCGTCTTTGTCATCTTTCTCAGTATCTTTTTGAATAAGTGCAGATAAAACATCTTCATCCATCTCAGCGAGATTGAAGGTCTCTTCACTGTTGTTTTGTGATTTTTCCCAAATAGTGGATTGAAGTTTAGATAAAGTTAACTTCTTTTCGATGGTGTCGTTAATAATCTTTTGTTGTTCTTTGATTACAGGACCAATAACCGTCATATCTTCGGGGTCCTTTAACATACTTAACATTTTGTTTTGAATTCTAACGGCAGTTGCTCTCTGCTCCACAAGCTCGTTGTAGATTTCCTGCATTAGACTGAGAACGGAGTCTTTACTTAAAACAATTTCTTTTTTCTTCGGTCTTCCCATAGTAACAATAAATATCTTTCCATTCCTTTTTACAAGTTATGTATCTTCTTTAGAAGTTCGTAATAAAGGTTTTTGAATTTTTTCATCGAACTTCTAATTTCTTTAGTGGACATATTGGTCATTTCTCTAAGTGAAAGTAAGATGATATTCTTATTAAATTTATTGTTGTCGGTACCTATGAATATCTCGTCATAGTTTTCGAAAAGTTGAATCAATGCGAAACCTAACTTTTGTTCGTTATCATTCAACTTAGTAGTTTCCATATAATCATCCATTTCTTTTAAGAATGATTTAATAACTTGACTTGGTTCAACAACGTCGTGTTCCAAGTGATAAATTAAGTCAGGTCGATATTCTAAAGATGAGGATATGTCCTCATAGGATATTTTTCTATTTTGGTCTTTTTGGTCTTTGATGATTTGTCCCATCAAATAGTTTTTACAAATGGTACCAAAATATGAATATGCCTTTTTACCTTTTGAGGGCTTAAATTTATCAACTTTTGTAATTAAAAAAGAATGGGTGTCGTGATGTATTTCGATGAAGTCCATTCCTTTTCTATAAAGTTTGTACCTCCTTATGATTGATTCTATCATCTTATCTAACGGAGCCTTCAAATAGTCATTATAGATTTTATTTTTTTCGTCAAAAGTGGAGGCAGACAAAAACATTCTAACCGCATGTTCCTCGCGCTCAGCAAAGTAATTGTTGGTGGTCTTCGGCTTCCTCCCACGTTTTTTGGGAGGATTGACCGAAGTTCCTGTCATACCTGATAAAAACATTAAACCTCACTTGGTTCATATTTTATGTTTCTGTCTTCAACGAAGAAGTGTTCTTTTTTAGCTGCGTCCAACCAAAACTTAACTTCATTATCAGAAACTCTTTGTTCACCATTTTTGTAGTTCCAGAATATGGACCCCTCACGTAAGTTTACGTGTTTGTAACCAATACGAGGGATGGTCATGATTTTTGCTGAGTTGTATGTTAACCTCAATAAAAATTCGTAAACGAATGTAAGTTTCATTGAGGGTTTGAATCCACCTAAGTCTTGGTAAGTTTCTTTTTTGATAACCATACCACTACTTTGGAAGTTCTGATAGTTAAGTAGGACCTCGTTAGTTAATACACCGATTTCGGTATTCATAGATGCCGCGAATGTTGCTTCGTTTGTGAAACCCGCAAAAGCTCCTTTGTTGTCAACATCCACAACCAAAGATAAGAATCCCTCATATTCAGGATAAGCTTCAACAAATCTTTTTACGTTTTTAAACCAAATAGATGCGTATTCATCATCAAACTCTAAGAATGATACCCACTTTGATTTTGCATTCTCAACACCTAAATTCATTTGTGTTGCGAAATCTGTTTTTCCTTTGTTTTCAACCAAATTTACAGTTAATCCACTGAAATCAAAATTAGTTAAATATGAAACCAACTTCTCTTCGTCAGAGTGAACCAATACCAACTCTGTTGGTGATACGGTTTGATTTTGAATTGATTGAATTGATGCAGTGAAAAGTTCTTCAAAGTTCTTATGCATGTAACTTTCCACTGGTAATATTACTGATACGTCTAAATTCTCCATTTTACTCTACTTCTTCTACTTTAAGTTTATTAAGTTGCTCCTCGAAGTTTTCCAATCTTACGTTGATGTAACTATTGAAAGTTTCAACAATCGTTCCTTGGAATTTTTCTTCGTCCATGAACTTCGCAGCGGTTTCTAACCCTGCGTCGTATAGTTGGTCTGAGATGTTGTCTTCCAACCAATTTTGTGTGAACTCTGCCAATACATCGACAATGTTATTGTATTCATAAGTCCATACACCATTTTTCTCGTCCATCCAATCAGGTTTCATATTTGGAACCTTACCAATTACTGGTGTTCTACTTGCCATAGATTCAAGTGGGAATGTTCCGAAACCTGAAGTGTCGTCCACCCAAACAGATACATAAGCATCTCTCAAATACTCAGCAAACTCTTCTTGGTTGATACCTCTCATATCACGGAAGGTAACCCAACGGAATTGTGGGTATTTTAAGTAGAATGATTTGATAATCTTCATAGTGTCTCTTTGGTCACGAGTGTGAATAGAAACGATTGGTTTTGATGGTTTGTCTTTCGCAACAAACGTAGAAGGGATAAGTGGTTCAACAATATCAAAAGTTGTATTCTTCATCACTCCTTTAATGTAATCCGCTTGAAGTTGGTTAGTGGTAATACACTTACGGAATCCGTATTGTGCCCAATTCATACCAGGTTGGATTGTTTCCAACATGTGGTCGTATGCTTGACATAGAACGATTTTACCTGATGGAATCTGACTAACCTGTTCAAATACGTGACCGTAGATTTCAGGGATAATCAAAAAGTCCTCAGGAGATACCTGAAGGTCTTGACCGTCGATTGATTGGTGAGGGAGCTCCATATACTCTTCACCCATCCAACTACCCACACCCGCGTAGTCTTTAGTTTCATGTAAAATTACAGGGTTAAATCCATTATCTTTCAATGTTTTTGCCATTTGATAGATGTAACGAATACCACCTTTGGCGTTGCCTTTGGTATCTTGTACCAAAAAGAAAAGCTTCGAGTTTTTCTCACGAAGATTTCCAATAGACTTTTCTAATTTTTTAATAGTGTCTTGTTCCATTAGAATGCAGTTTTTATAATGTTATATTTTAATAAAGTATTAAATGCCATTTTAAAGGGAAGGCTCAACTCACTTGTTTTGATAACTCCTAAGTTATTATCCATCTCTTCTCTTTCTGACATTACCACCTCAATCATAATTTTAAGGATGTCATATTTGATTAATGAAAATTGTTGACCTTCATCATCTTCTTCATCTCCTTCAGATTTTGGTCCTTTTTTGATTTCAACCAAATCATCCAAAGCCGTCAAATCCAAATAATACATTTCACCGAATATCTCAATCATCTTTCTTAAGTTTTAATTCTTCATATAATCCGACTAAATCTTCCAACTTTTCGATGGTGTAATCAGCCTCTAAATCCTCATTGTAAGTGGTTTGATATTTTACAATGATTTTGTTTTTTCTTTTTGACTTAATAAGGTCAGGATTTGCAGTTACCAATATGTCAAATTCTTTCCATATTGTTTTCTGTGTGACCTTTGAAAAGAATAGTATCTTCTCAATCAAAATACCATATTTTGATAAGAAAAATAATGTTGCAGGTTTTGACTTCTCAATCTCATCTGAGATAATAATCAAATCATTGTCATCTCTTAAGTCGTAATAGATATCGTTTAACACGTGAAATGTGCTGTTTTCAACAGAGCCTGCATGTCCAAAAATATTCATTGGGAAATCCACATAAAAGAAGTTCATTATATCTTCTTCATTTGGGAATTTAAAATGGTCAATGAGGTTCATACTGGTAATTGGTAAATCCATACCATACTCAAACTCTTCTTTCTCTTCTTCTGAAATTTCGTCAATGTAAAACTTTTGGTAGACTTGTTCAGCCTTACCAAAAGTATTTCTTAAAACTCCATTGATGTCAAACGCTATTTTCATTTGTCGTATTTGTCTAATATCTTAGTGATTATCGGATTACGAATGATATCTTTAGATTCGAAGTTATAGACACCAAAACCTTCGATGTCATTAAATCTAGTCATTGCATCCCACAACCCTGAATGTGTTTTGTCTTTATATCGGTCCGTTTGCTCCACATCACCTGAGATGAAAAACTTTGAGTTAAATCCGATACGTGTTAATAACAACTTCATTTGATTTGGTGTTGAGTTTTGAGCCTCTTCAAAAATCAAAATCGAGTTGTCAATGTTCATACCCCTCATATAAGCTAAAGCGAATACTTCAATAACATCAGCCTGAACTAACTTCTCTTTAGCCTCCTTACCAACAATTTTTGTTAGAAGGTAATACGATGGAAAAATGTAAGGGTCCAATTTTTCTTCCAAATTACCTGGTAACGCTCCGAGTTTCTCCTCAGCTTCCACTGCGGGTCTTACGATGATAATCTTTTCATAATCATTATTTTCATCTAATAAGAGTTGAACCGCAGCACTCATAGCCACGTAACTTTTACCAACACCAGCAGGACCTGTACAAATTGTTATTTCACTGTTTTCTAATGTTTGGTAATATTCTTTTTGACTTTCAGAAAGAAACTTCTTTCTTGGTGTCTTACCGATTATTTCTCTTATAATTTCTTTACGAGACATTTTCTTTTGACTCGTTTCAGTTCTTCTACCTCTATTTGGCATCGAATAAGTTTTTAAATATTATTTTACTAACTCTCGAGTCTCGTGCGGTGCACCAAACTCTCTACGGTAAACGGTTTCTCCACCGTCAGGACTTTCATAAATGTAAGTCTTCTTCTCCTCTTGAACCTGTTCGTTCACCCAATCAAATGTTTTTTCCATACCTATTCTTAAAGGTTGAGATACCGCCCAACCAATTTTTTCTTCATACAGTTTATTATCAGAGTTTCTACCTCTCACCCCCAACGGACATGTAAACCCGTATTTAGCAACAAATTCTTCACCCTGTATATTCTTAATTTTAAGGTCTTTTCCTGAGATATCAATAGCCATCTGAGCCAACTCATTGATAGATACCATCTCCTCTGAACCGATATTTACAGGACCCTTAAAATCGGATTCCATAAGTCTTAATACTGCCTCAACGCATTCGTCCACATATAAGAATGAACGAGTCTGCTCTCCATCACCCCATACTTCAATTTCACCACCTTCAGGGGTCTCGGCAACTTTTCTACACATCGCAGCTGGTGCCTTCTCTTTTCCACCCGTCCATGTTCCCTGTGGACCAAAGATATTGTGGAAACGAGCAACCCTTACATCCAATTCGTAGTTACGATTGAACGCTAAGAATAATCTCTCAGAGAATAACTTTTCCCATCCATACTCAGAGTCAGGATTTGCCGGATATGCAGATGATTCTTCACAGTTAGGGTTTGTTGGGTCTAACTGATTGTGTTCAGGATACATACATGCGGATGATGAATAAAATACTTTACCTACCTTCTTTTTGGTACATTCGTGAACAACATTAAGGTTAATAAGTGCCGAGTTGTGCATTACGTTGGCGTCATTATCACCAGTGAAGATATAACCCGCGCCACCCATATCTGCTGCTAATTGGTATACCTCATCGATAGTATCATCTATCACTGTTGCAACCACTTCAGGGTTACGTAGGTCTCCTACAATGAATTCATGACAAATGTCTTCGTGGTTCCAATATTCGTGTCTTTTGATGTCACAGATACGAACCCAGTGACCTTCTTCTTTTAATCTTTTTCCGAGGTGTCCACCGATGAATCCGCCTCCACCTAATATTACTATTTTTTTCATAAATCTATTATCATAATATTTTCCAATTTTCAGGATATATATCCTCATCACTTACTGAATCATTTACCGTAAAATTATGAGGGCAAATAATATTTTCATTTTCATTCAGATATGACGCCCACCAACTAAAGGTAGAATTAAATGAGGTTATGCAATAATCAACTTTTTTTATAATCGAAAAAGTTTCAATATCGTCAACATCGTTAACGTATAATATTCGTTTGTCTTTAATATTTTCTTTACACCAATTTAAATCTGAGTCATAATTTGAGGTTTTACGAGAACCACCGGTAAATAATAATATTGTAGAGTCTTCAGGTATAATAGAAAGGGCTTGTGTGTGGTATTTTTTTAAAATAGAATTATCAGTATACTCATTACTCCAACCCGCATTGCGATTAGTTCCATCTGAAACATCTCCCCTTCTAACATGTAATGAAACCGTTGTATTTTTAAATTTTGATAAATATTCATCACCAAAATCTTCATATTTAGGTATCATTTGAAATTCGTTAAGTAAGTCTTCTCTGATATTTTTATAATAATTAATATTTTGAAAAAATCCAAAATAGTCAGTGTCATCTGGCATATCATAAACAGATTCAATAAAGTCACGGTTAGATGAAAATGGTTCATTAAATTTCTGTTTAACTTGAATATTTTTTTTTACGGATGACGGTAATAAAAACAAATCTAACTTATTTTTTTGACCGTGCCAAGACCTATTATGTAGATTACTTGGTAATGCAATTTCGTAACCATTTTTTAATGATACAGATTTAAGTAGAGCATACTGAAAAAGTTGGTTTCCAAGTCTACCATAATTACCTAACTGACTAAATGTTATCATAATATGATTTTTACACCTTCAGCAATTGTTCCGATTGGTTGAAACACAATTTTATCACCATAAGTGTTTTTTAAAGGACTCTCTAATTGTTCTTTTACCTTATCAATATCAATAACGATACATTTATAACCTTCAGATAGTAATGAAAGTAATAAATTTAATTGCTGTGATTCTGTTAATTGGTCCGTTCCCTTTTTATAGGTTACAGAGTTAAAAACAAAAGTGGTTTCATCTCTGTTAGGGTTTTCCTGAACAAATTTGTTAACCAAATATTTGTGATGTTCAATATTAAACTTGTCTACCTCTAATGGTAAATTAATCTCCAAACCTACCTTTTCGGCGTGAACTCCTAATGCACGGTTATCTCGTGGTAAACACGGACCACCAAAACCAAATCCATAGTTTAAGTATTTTTTACCGACTCTACTATCATCACCAATGGCGGATAAAACAGTAGATACTTCATCACCAATACCTGTGTTGTGACAAATCTCACCAATCATATTTGCAAATGAGATTTTAGTGGTTAGGTAACAGTTTACTGAGATTTTAGTAATTTCAGCTGCGGTATTTGTCATTACATTAAACTTTGGATTTTCATCATCCATTAATACCTTATAGACATCTTTAACTCTTTCAACCTCTTCCATTGATGAGGTCCCAATAAGAACCATATCTGCATATTTTAAACCATTTACGATATCTCCCTGAGCAATAAACTCAGGATTATAACATACGTCCATTCCGTATTCTGAAAGTCTTTCAGTAACAGTATCACAATATCCTGGATTTGTGGTACATCCCACAACAAAAATCTTACCAGCTAAGTCGTGACCTGTTTGATACATTGCGTCAAAAACATCAACAACCTCTTCAACATATTCGTGATTGTATTCCCCACTTGGTAATGAAGGTGTTGGTACAAATGTGAAAATGATGTCACAATTTTCAATGACATCAACATTGTGAACTGTTGGGTGAAAGTTTTTAGAGTCTTTTAGAAATTCTTCAATATAAGGTTCGTTACTTTTAAGAGTTTTATTTTTTATGTGATTGATGTATTCTTCAGACACATCTGAACCCCAAACTTCATAACCTTTATTTTCTGCTAGTAGTGCGAAAGATAAACCTAACTTTCCTACACCGATTACTCCTATTTTTTTCATTTTTTAAATACAGGTATTGGTTTCATTTTATGTTTGTTTTTGTTGTGAAATGATTGGTAGATATCTAAAACTACTCTTTCTCTACGAGTTAGTTTTTCTTCATCATAATCTAAGAAACCTTCACTCTCCATTCCTTGTTCCCGGTACCAATTTTCTTTCACAAACTCCATCGCCCATTCTAATTCAGGATATGTGGCACCGATTTGGTCCTCATCATTACGAGTATCGTCCCATAATCCATCTGTCGGAGGTGCAACAATAATTTCTTCATTGATACCAAGTTCCTTTGCTAATTGATAAACTTCAGTTTTAGTTAGGTCGGCAATTGGTGAGATATCAACACCACCATCACCATATTTGGTGTAGAATCCAACACCAAAGTCCTCAACTTTATTTCCCGTTCCAACAACCAAACCATTTGTTGTTGTTGCTAATTGGTAAAGTGTAATCATTCTCAAACGAGAACGTGAGTTCGCAAACCCTAATTCAGAAGATGCGTATTGCATTGTATCTACAAATTTATCGTAGACTTCGGTTAAATCAAACTCATGAAGACCTACGAGTTCATGGTCTTTTTGTAGCCATCTAACATGATTTAGACCACGTTTTGTGTGGTCAGGATGTTGATGGATTGGCATCAACACACAGTGTGTTGGTAATCCTGTTTTCGCACATAATGTTGAAACTAATGCAGAGTCAATTCCACCTGACACTCCAACTACCAATGATGAAATTCTATTATCATCAGCATAATCTTTAATCCATTTTACAATTCTATCAATCATTTTTATCTGATATTGCACGACCTTTTAATTTATTCCAATCTTGCTCAGGTCTAACCTCAAGATTGGTTTTCCATGCTGCGTCTAAAACATTCATGTTAACACCTACATCTTTTGCCATATTCATAAGTGCGTTAATATCTTTTGGGAAACAAGTTCCACCAAAACCGACTTTACCATCAGGTCCTGGTACATGTAAGTGTGAATCACCAACTCGACCATCAGATGCAAATCCGTATAATGCATCATCCCAATTAACACCCACCAACTGTGCAAGTCTGTAATATTCATTCATCAACGAAACCTTAGTTGCGAAGAAAGTGTTATTCATGTATTTGATAAACTCAGCAGTTTTCGAGTCAGTATGTATGAAATGTCTATTCATAAATCTTTTGGAGAACATTCCTTCAACTTTCTCAGTTAATACCTTATCACCACCAAAGATTACTCTGGCCTGAGTTAACATATCTAACTTTGCAGTTCTTTCGGTTAAGAATTCAGGTGAGAATATAATGTTGAGATGAGGGTATTGTCTTTGTAACATTTCAGTTGTGCCAGGTAATACTGTTGATTTAATAATATAAATCGGACCTTCTTTAGCATCCTCAAAAACTCTTTCAATATATGATAAGTCTTGTTTACCTCCTATATCCATTGGTGTGGGTACACATACAAATATGAAGTCAGACATATGTGTATCTTCTTTTGAGTGTGTTGACCTTAGGGGGTCAACATCATAAATTCTAATTTCGTTTGTTGGTGAAAATGCAAACGCTTGTGATTCACCAACGAATCCATTACCTATAATACCTATAATTTCTTTCATTTTATCTTCTATGTCTGGCAGGAATCCATCCTTGGTTTCTATAATTTATAACAATTTTATTTCTTAAGTCCATATGTGAACCCAATTTCCACGAAGCGTTATTATCGGTACCATAGTCCCAACCTGTTTTTTTCATACTACCCCATAAGTCTTGGTTTTCTGGTGGGTGTGGAGGGACGTAAGTTTCAATATTTCCATATTTAAGGGCTAAGTAACTTAACTGTATATCTTCACCATTATCCCACGTCATTGGTTCTTCATAAAACAGGTATTTTAAGTTTTCTTTTCTCAAAAACCAAGAATGACCAACCAAGTCAACTTTTCTTATTTCGTTGTAATTTCCACCGTTCCAACCAATTTTGGCGTGACGACCGTAGTCGTATGTATCTAATTCACCAGTGAAAAATACACCTGCAGTTCCTAAGATAGCATCACCAGTTTTTTCTAATGTATTGAAGCAGTTTTCGAACCATCGGGGACCTGGAATTGTGTCATCATCAAAGAATACCACATATTCAGTTTGGGATAACAGACCTAGAGCAAATCTTCCATGAAATTTGAAATTATGATTTGATGTGATGATTTTATAATCACCAAATTCTTCAGATAAATCTATCTGTTCACGGTCTTCAGGATTATTATACCAAATCCAAATTTCTTTTGGTTTGATTGTTTGATTTTCAATTGCCTCAATCTGTTCTTTAAGATATTCAGGTCTTTTATAACAATTTAGTATTACTGTGATATTATTCATCATTGTATATTTTATTTTTTAACTACCATATATCCACACTTAAGATGTGAATTTCGAGGATTTATTAATTCACTATTATTACCGGAAATGGGGTTATCAGAGACCATATATTTCTGATTGAATAATTTTTCAAATTTTTCTAACTGTAATCCTGGTAAGTCAAATGTAGAAATAAAATAACCACCTGGTTTAACCATCGAAAAACTTTTTTGGAATACATCTATGTGGTCCCCTCTTACCTCTTCTAATGTTGAAATATTTAAAACAAAATCAAATTTTTCAATCCACTCTTCTATAGGTTCATGTAATAAATTATAAATATAAGTGTTTGGTTCGTCGGATTTTTTTATGTCGCTATTGATATTATTTTTGTATTTTTCATCCAAAATATTTTTGAACCATATGTGAACCCCTTCCCATCCCCAACAGGTATTGTGTATATGAGAATCACTATCTGCTCCATACTTATCTAATAAATCTAAAACCAAAGGATACTCATAGATACGAGACCAATTGCCTTTTCCAAGTAATTCATACCTGAATGTTCTATCAACACTTTTAAATTCTATTAATTTCATATATTAAATTTTTTACTTTTTTAGAGCTCATCCCGTCGCCATACGGACATTCCGAATCAACAGGATAGTCTTTGTTTATAATTTCAAATAATAAAGGTAATTCTTTGGGTGATTCACATATATAAAGATGACCCGTATCTATCCCTTCTGGACGTTCAGTAGTCTTTCTACATACTATCACTTTTTTATTAAAGAAACTACCTTCTTCTTGTAGTCCACCACTATCACTAATCACAAATTTAACCTTAACTAATAACTCTAAAAGTTCTGAATGGTTTAGAGGTTCAATTAAGTTGATGTGAGTTAAAATGTCTTTGTGTTTTTGAACATTAGGATTTGGGTGTATAGGTAAGATGAATTCTAAATCAGGATTTTCTTTTGCAATATTATTTAGTTCAGTAAACCACTCATTCATCCAATGATGGTTTTCTCTTCTGTGTAAGGTTACCAAAACCTTATTTGTATATTCACATTTGTTTCTATATTCTAAAAGATTATCTAATACTGTATTACCCACTATATGACAAATCCCATTAACTTTTTCACTGATTAAGTTATCCCTTGATAAATCAGTTGGGCATAAATTAACATCCGATATTCTTGCAATCATCTGCCTGTAACCTTCTTCAGGGTAAGGATGTTCTAAATTATAACTTCTTAATCCGGCTTCTAAGTAATAAATCTTTTTTTGTCTATTAAATGCGGCAACTGCACATGCAAATGCCGATGCGGTATCTCCTTGAACCAATACGGAATCAAAGTCTCCGTCAGGAAATTGTAATAAACAATCACTAATTAGTTGGTCTAATCTATTATCTGAATTACCAATAGTTATTCTATAATCAACTTTAATATCTTTAAGTAAATCAGGATGTTGACCAGTAAATAAAAGTTTATAGTTGTCTAACTCTTTTATTAGTGGTTTAATTTTCAACCATTCAGGTCTAGTTCCAAAACATAACAAAATATTACTCATAACTTACCATCTACATACTTTATTATTTTTACCATTCAAATAGTTTCTATTGTTTCCTACTGTCCAAGGATTTATTGTAGACCCAATATCAAGGTAAGTATTGTTTTGATTTTGTGAATGCATCAAATATGATAGGATATTACCCAATGGGCCGGCAGAGAATAAAAACAGCTGATTATCTTCTTCTTTACTTAATAGTAACGTTTCTTCAATTATATTACTAAGATGTGGTTCTTTCCATGAGTTTATGTGTAGTGGAATGTAATTATCAACCTTAAAAGGTAGTTCTTTATTCAAACCCTTTTCATTTGCAAAAAGGGTTACCTTGCCCTCCCACTTATTAAACTCAGGAATAAAATTATCAACAAAAAAACTATAATTGTGGTTAACAAAAATATTGGCCCACGTAACATTTTTAGTTCCTACGTTGTCTCTCATCCAATTCACATGTAATTTTGATTGACAACATGGGCAGCTAATTCCAACATAATAATCGGGATGGTCATACTTAAAAGAATCCAATAAAAGTTCATATTCTTTTATATTAACACCAGGTTCAAATTTCCAACCATCACAATTTTTGATATCCTCATTTACCAATATTTTATATTCACCATCTGCATATTTGCTAAACGCAAACTTATCTCTATTTTTTAATTTCTCTAATAAAAATTCTAAATCTCCTCTAAATGAGCTATTTGTTGTAAACATCTATATATACTTCTTTAAATTTATTGATGGAATAATCTTTTTCAAATATGTCCAAATTTTCAGGAACCTCAGTTAGTTCCTTATCTTTAACATTACCTTCTTTGTCTACGTAATAAATCCATCCCGGTTTACCACATAAATAACCTTCAATTGTAGTTCTACCTAAAAGAATACCAGCAGTCACGTCACACTTATGATAAAATTCCTCAACTTTATCAGTTTCCCCAAAGTATTTAACATTTTCATATTCGTTAGAATACTTGGTTGCATAACCCATAGTATCTTTACCGACCAACCATAATATTTTGTCTTCAGAATTAACTTTTTCAATCAAATCTTCGATGGGTTGTTTTCTCAAATAATCCATTGTCCCAACAAAAAGAATGGTTTCCTTTTCATTGTTGGGTAATTCTTTTTTAACAAATCGTGAGGTATCAAAGGGGTTGTAGATTACCTCAACATCTTCATTCTCTATTTCAAAGTTATTAACAATGTAATCTTTGATTGATGGGCGTATTGCTATGTATTTTTTAACATTTTCGTTGGGTACAGGATTTTCTAAATCAATAACTTCTGACCTAACTACGGTCACAAATTTATTTGTGGGGTATAGTTGTAATAAAAACTCACTAATTGGTTTATGATTTGTTTGTATTACATCATAATCCACATTTGTTATTTTATAATACCTTCCCTTTTCAGTTTTTATTTGTCCCTGAGGTCCGTTCAGTGTTTTAACACCATCACCAACAATATACCCTGGTGGGTTATTAGTTGTGTAAGTTTTAATATTATGTTTTTTACATATCTTATCAAACTCAGGACTAACAGTTGTTGATATCACAGACACATCACAACCATTAAGAGATAACCCTTTGGCTAATTCTAAAGTGGAGACTTCAGAGCCTGTAAGACCCTGAAAATTTAAAACACCTAAAAGGACTTTTAACTGTCTATTTTTAAATTCATCATATACTTTTAAAGGTAATGAGTCTTTGTATTTTTCAGCGTATATTTTACGGTTTTCTTCCCATTGTTCGTTGGTTTGTCCAATAGATAAGTGAGTTACTCGTATATCATACACAACACCAACCTTAACATCTTCAATAAAATTACGAGTGCAGAAATCTACATCATAAAGATGGAATCCTTTCACTTCTTCATCAAAAGTTTTTTGAATATTTGATTTTTTAACGGCTATAAATAAACCGTCAACCAATACTACATCATCTATTTGATTACCAATACTGGTCGAATATTTGGATTCCCATTTTTTACCTTCATGTTCGTGATTAACGATACCTCTCATCTTTACCGGTTCTTCCCACCACATACCACTTTCAGGTATTTTAACAGAACCAGCAACTCCTAAGATTCCATATTCAGGGTTCCTTTTGAAGTGTTTAACCAATTTCTGAGACCAGTTCTTAGTTTCAAAATAAATGTCGTCGTGGCATAAAACAACAATATCATTGCTCGATTTCTCAAGAATGATATTGTAAGCTTCTGAAAGTGAGTGTGTACCTGGATTTTCAAAAGGAATAATTTCAACTTTTGGGTTTCCCGAACTCTTTCGTAGGTATTCTACAAACTCAGGGTCAATTTTCTTTGTGCTAAATCCTATTGTAATCATTTAGTTTCCTGTTGAGCCGAAGCCGTTGTCTCCACGGTCTTTGTTGTCAACATCTAATACTCTTTGTAAGTTAACGTGTTTCCCTGCAACCACAGGACACAAAACGGCTTGTGCAATTTTATCTCCAAACTCAATGGTTTGTGTTTCGTTACTCATATTAAACACAATCACCTTAATCTCACCTGTGTACCCTTGGTCTACGGTTCCAGGTGTGTTCAATACTGATAACCCTTTTTTAATTGCCAAACCACTCTTTGGTCTAACTTGAATTTCGTAACCCTCAGGAATGTCTAAGAAGATGCCTGTGGAAACTAATGACCGACCAAACGGTTCTAAAGTTACTTGTTCGTTGGCTCTAAGGTCAAATCCAGAATCTGTTGGGTATGCGTATTCAGGTTCTTGGTTCACAGATTTTTGTGAATAACGCAGTGTAACCTTCATATTTGATTGCTGTTGAACGAACTGTTCGTTAAGGTCGTCCATAGAGATTCCCATGTCTCCGAGCAATTGATAAGGGTCCATAGACTCTCCTGAAGCCATTTTCTTCTGAAGGTCCTTCAACATCTTTAAGTTTTTTCTGTAATCGTTAAATCCCATTATACTAAACTATAAATTTTATCCATTAATTGTCGTAATACGTCCACATCTTCTTCACAATATGTTGCAATTGGGTCGAGAGCCCCCGTATCCCAATATGTTTGGTGAACGATATTTCCTGTTACTTCCCCTTCTTTTGGTGAGGAGATACCCATAGCAACACACATAAGTTCCAATGAAGCCATTGAGAAGTTGTTTCCAAACTTCCAAATGTCCATTGTATCTACCGCTTTTACTTCCCACGGTTTGGTGTCGTAAGTTGGAATGATGGTTGGTGGTTGAATTCCGTGAATCATCATTCGTTTGCCAATCATCGGTATGTCAAAGTTTTTGATGTTGTGACCACATAACCAAAAGTCCAACTTACCCACCTTGTTTAATAATCCTTTGATGTCATTGAGAACCTCAACTTCTTCATCAGAGGAAAATGTTTGTTTGTGTGTTTTCCCATCGGGAGCAATAAAAGAGAATGACGCAACGATAATTTTTGCAAACTCAGGTATCAATGCTGCCTTATTATAAAACATTTCATCGACAGAGTTTCCCTCTTCTTCAGGGTAACGTTTGGTAATCCAACTCTGATATTTCTCAAACATCTTTGCCAATTCTGGCTTGTTCTTTTTCAATGTTTTGAAATCAGGTTCAATACCGACCGTTTCCAGGTCGAAGAATAACAATTTCGTTTTTGGTGCGTTTACAATCATTTTGCAATCTCTTTATAAATTTGTGCTCGTGTTTCAGTTACAATATTTAAGTCGTATCTCTGTGATACTGTCTCATACAATCTCTCACCCAAATCTTCGGCCCATGATGGGTTGTCGATAAGTTTCTTCATAAACTTATGCCAGTCAGAGTGGTTTCTGTTTTCTCTTACCAACAATGCGTTTCCATCAACAAAGTTACCATTTTGAAGTGAGTGTGTCAAATCAATGGTGTAAGGTCCCAAATCTGAAGCAATAATAGCCTTTTTGTAAAAACCTGCTTCAATAACTTTTAATTGAGACTTAACTCTGTTGAAGATGTGGTTTTTAAGAGGTGCCAATGAAACGTCAAACTTTGAGTAGTTTTTAGCATAAGAGGTAACAGGTTTGGTCCAAACTCTGTGGTAGTAGTAAGGATTGTCATAATCTTCCTCTTTGTATTTGAATAGGAAGTTTTTGTAATCTTCAGGTAAAACAGAATAGTTGTTTGTGAAGATTTTTTCATATTGAGCCCATACCGTCTCGTGTGGAAGGATTGGTCTTTGTTTTTGTTCCCCTGTTTGTCTGTTGATTTCGGTAATTGTTCCACGAACATCAAAACCACATAAATAAAAGTCAAAAGAGTCTGTTTCTCTTTTTAGTTTACTAAATGCTGGTTCCAATAATTTAAGGTCGTGTAAGTGTGAAGAACCTCCCAACCATCCAAAACGAAGTTTGTCTGATGGTTCAGTTTTAGCTTGAAACTGCGGTTCGTTAGGGTTGATTGCGTTTGGTAATACGAATACGTTTTTATTGAACTTCTTAATCTCATCCGCAAAAACCTCAGTGGTTGTGGTTACGTAATCGGCAACTTTAAGATTTTCAGTAATCTTTTTGTGCATATTTGCTTGCATTACCAACTGATGTGCGGGATGTTCTTTGGTTGGTAACCAATAGTCATCTAAGTCCATAACAGTTACAATACCTAACTGTTTCAACATTTGAATAATCTGTGGGGTTTGGTCGTAGTTTTTACCAATATTACGGTGAAAACATACCATATCGTATTTTTTCCAATAATTAACATCGTTAATTTGTGGTTCGTAGTCGATATCTACGTGAAAATCTTCAGGAAATTTGTTTTGAAGAAAGATATGAGGTTCCACGGAACGGAACTTCCCAACTCCCGTTCTATCTGACGGGAGAACTAATACATTAATCTTTGACATACTTAATTATTTTACTAAAAAGTATAATAAAGATTAACCAATAAGAAAAGGGGGGTTACTTAACTTTTTTAATCTTCAGGACCTTACCTTCGAATATGTGTTTACCTACTCTGAGTGATAAACTTTCGTTGGTCTTTGCACCTCCTTCAGTCAACATACCTGCACTTTGTAGTTCTTCTCTAACAACATCTCTAACTGTATCCCTAACAACGTCTCTAATCATTTGTTTAAGGTCATTGTTATTGATTGATGGAGTTGAAACATTAGTGGTTTCATTAACAGTTGGTTGAGTGTTACGTCCCATAAGTCTCGCAGCACCTTCAATTACTTCGTCTGAAAGAGCGGCACCACCACCACCGAAAGCTGGTTGTTGGATTGGGTGTTCCATCATTAGTTGTTTAATCTCATCTGGTAGTTTTGAGTTGGCTATTCTATCAGGTGTTGGTGCTTGTGGAGTTTGAGGTGTTTGCTGAACACGTTGTTCACTCATCATCTCTTGTGGGATGTTATATTTGGCATTTACGTTTTCACTCATAGGTAGATTACCTGTTGCTTGACCTGGTTTAATATTATCAGAAGCATCCATTATCTTTTTTGAGATGGCTAGTTTTTGCATTAAATCGTTATTCATCTTTAATTAGAATTTTGCGTTTACGATGACTTGGGTCATACTCTTATCACCGTTAAAGTTATAGCCAGGTCGTGCAGTTGTAAAGTTTTCACCTGTTGGTTTAAACATTAATATCTTATCTGCTCTTAGTAATCTCCAACCTGGTAAGGGTTGTTCCCCTGTTGTGGCTGTGTGAGAAGCACCTTCACGGTCCCATATTCTCACAACTCTATTTCCTGCTTTGGATACACCATAACACACCGGTTCAACTTCCCTAAGACCCTTACCACCCGGTAAGACTCCGTCATAGTTAAGTAATACCACTTGTTTTTGTTTGATTGCTCTTTGGATGTCGTCCGCAGATGCAATCTCAACAAGAATGGATTTAAGTGTGTCGGTCAGTTTCATTATAATCCTGAGTTTCTTCTCGCCGGTTCAGCCGCGTCACCTTCATCACTTACGTAATAAGGTTTTGCCGCGTTATATTTGTTAATCTTAATATCATCAACTCTTTCATTGATGTCCAAGCTAGTTCCTGCAGATTGATTGTAGATATCCAAGTAGTTACCTGTTCCTCTTCCTAAGTTATCACCATCGGCCATCGCGTCAGGGTGTTGACCTGAATATGAATCAGACTCAGGAGAGTAGTCGTTACGAGGAAATAGTCTACCTCTTTCTTGCATAGCAATTTTTGTCAACGCATTGTCTGGTTGGCTAAAATCTAATTTGTCATTTTGTGTTGCCATAACTAATCAAGTTTTTCATTTTATTAACTTCTTCAGTAATTGAAGAGTCAAATTTGTTTATTCCTTTTTCATGTTTATCGTGAGGGTTAACCACCATTCCATCTTTTTCGTGATTGTCGATGAATTGGTTTTCCATACCGCCTTGTGCTCGTCTGTTCTTTCCGTCTTTGTCGACACTTCTCCAATGGTCCAACACGTGGTGACACCATTTTTTCATTCTGTCTCCACCGTTCAATACAAACGGAGCGTCTTCATTATTTCCCTGATAAGAATCAAACCAATTCTTAATCCTTTTCAGTTGTTGGTAACTAACCACAGGATTTTCTTGAAGCTCTTTGTTTCTGTTAAACCCTTCGGTGTTACTATCGGCTTGAACAGTTTCAAACGAAGATTTCAAGTGGTCCACCAATGATTGTGGTAACTTAGCTTTTCTATCGTAAAGATTACTGTTCATCTTTTAAGTATTTTGCAAGTTGTGATGGAGAAACTCCTTCTTTCTTTGCTAACTTTTTAAGTGCGTCCAAATTTCTTAAAATGATTTTGGACATTGTTTTTCCTACAGGTTGAATGTCGTTGTCAACATTTTTGTTTACGAAGATGTCTTCTTTCATTTTTAAGATTTCTTCTTTGGTAAACATCTTTTCTTTTTCCTGTAACCTTAGTCTCATATCTGAGCCTGGTGTTTTCTTATCATCCAAGTCAGGGTCTTTACCCATTTCTAGTGCTCTTTCTTCGGCGTTATCCACACCCAATTCTTTTTCTAAGTAGTCAATAGTTTCTTTAGGCCCCAAATCTTTGGTTTCATCCCAACCGAATGCTTTGGATAAATCTTCTTCCCCAACATACCTTCTAAAACCTAATGCATATGGGTCTTGAGAGGTTCTTGATGCTTTTACTGTTTGGTCAGTAGTTTTCTTTGGGGTAACGTGAGGGTCTAAAATTGGAATTTTTGAGTTTAACATTGTCCCATCAAAATCGATTAATTCATCAATTTCACCTTCCTGTTTCTCACCGTCTTGAGTTAACTTTTCCCACTCTTTGTGAGTCTTACAAGGCATAAAACCACCATCGTGTTTGTGAGTTCCTTCACAACCGAGTGACTCTGCTCTTTCCAACGCAGCTTTTTCCTTTCTGAAGATATCCCTCTTTATCATTTTGTTTTTTAACTATAAATACAACAAATAAAGTATTTATCATAAAAAAGGTAATGGCAACCCAAAACATCAATAACTATAATTCCAAGAAGTTTCGCGTTAAGTTAAAAACAAGCGAGTATTTTGACCTTACTTTGGCATCTGACGAGCAAGATTTTGATACTGAAGTCTTATTCTCACCAGAAGTTATTGGTGCGCATGATGGTGACCGTTTACCTGTGAGCTTGGACCTAACAAACACGGGGACAACCACTCAACCAAAATTATATTGGGATGTTGCCAATTCTGCAAACACATTAACCTCATTAAATTACTACAATCCTAACAATGAAGACCTTTCATGTTACACAGGATTTACAGGTTTATGTGATGCAGGATTAACCATGATAGATACGGGATTATTCCCAAAATTGACAGGTGAGACCCTATACTATTCTATGGGTGTTTTCCCTGACAAAACACATGACCCTCTCTACCACGACCGCCGAATGAAGTTTCACCCTGTAAACACCTACGCAAAAACACCAAACCATAGGTTCTCAGGTAAGACAAAAGATACGGTATACAACATCGTTGATAAGTCTGATATGGGTGCAGGATACTACCAAGAATTATATGGTGGGTTCTATCAGGGTTTTTACAAACTGTTTGGTTACGATTATGAGGTATTCCCTGAAAGGGTAAATAAGGGGTGGACGATGGAAACTATCATCAAACCTCGTCAGGTTTCTGAGTATAAATTAAGAGACGACGAACAATACCTTAACGACATATACCCTGACAATGCGGGGACATTCTTCTTCTTTGGAACGAGAGCTGAGGATAAGTTTTACCACCCAGCAAGTGGTTATGTCGACACCGTTGGTGTTTTCCCATGTGATTACGGGTTTGAGATTGAAGGTGCGACGGTGAACGAATATGAATACCAACGAATCACTTCAGGACTTACAAATTGTTTCAAAACCTGTGGATGTGCTGATACAGGTAACACCACGTCTCAATGTCAAAAGATTTATCCCGTCACAGGAAAGACGGTAAATCAGGTAAACGGTCTAAATTGTCGTGGATATGATGTGCCATGGACTGGAGATAGTAAGGACCCGAGATTGGATATCTTGTCAAATGCCATGTCGCTACGATTGAGTGGTGACCCTAAAAACCCTAAACTGTGTGTAAAATACATCAGATACACTGGTGGTTGTGAGACCACAGGAACGTGTGAAAACACGGGTACAACCTACACTTCGGGGTATTGTATCAACGAGGTATGTTCGACCAGAGGTATCTATGACATCTGTGGTTTCCCATTGGATGAAGCGGAAAGAACGAAAGAACAATGGGTGATGTTATCTGCTGTCTTTGAAAGGTATAGTTACATTGAGGGATGTGACCTTCTTAATTTAGGAGGATTAGGTGACATCAGAAAAGAGGTTTACTCTGCAGAAACTTACGGGGTGACTACAAATCTAATTCAGCCACCACAGACACATAGTGGTGCGACACATGACGACCCTTATATTAAAACGAAGTTCACTGAGAAATGGTTGAACCAAGTTGATTTTAGAAGAGGTCTATTGAAACTATATGTGAATGGATATCTGTTTATGATATTGGAGGATTTTGAAGAGATTATTCCTCACGAATTACAAACAGAAAAAGAAAAACAAATTGGTGTTCCATTTAACATATCGTGGGGCGGAGGAACTCAAGGGTTGAGAGAATCTTTAATTCCAAGTGGATGTACTGGTTTTGAAGGACCATATATTCAGGACCCTGAATTAATGCCGAATGAAGTGTTGTCTGCGAGCACGTTATCAGGACTTACTACAAATATTGAAATGGAACCTGCATTTGGTGGGACATTCATGGGTGGGGTGTCAAAGTTTAGAATGTATGCCGAACCATTAAGTAGTCCACAGATTCAACATAACTTCAGGGTTGAGAAGGACCAATATTGTTTATTTGACTATTGGTGTCCAAATTGTTTAGAAATACTTTCTGAATGTTACTTTGAATTTAATGTTGATGATGTCGTTTGTGACTTCGACTTCATAATTAATGATATAGCGTGTGACTTTGACTTTAATATTGTTGATACGTCATGTGCGTTAGACTTTAACATAAGTGCCGTTTCTTGTGCGATTGACTTCAACATAAGTGAGACATCATGTTCGTTGGATTTCAACGTATCTGAAGCGACTTGTCAGTTGGATGCTAACATAACTGATGTATCGTGCGATATGGGTTCAAATATTCTATAATTGATGGAGTTTTTTATTAGAAAAAATAGTACCTTACCTAAACTTCAAATTGAAGTTATTAATGAGTCACGCTTTGGGTATGCTCAATTGGATGAGTTATTATCAGCATCCACCATTACCTTATCTTTATTTGACCCTGAAAAGGAAGTATTTAAGTTGGTTAACCGACCAGCAACCGCACACGCCAACGATGACGGTAGTGGATTTTACATCTCATATCAATTCACACAAAAAGAAACATCAAAGTTAGGAAGATATCTTGCAACATTTAAGATTGTAAATGCTCGTGGAGAATACGAGGTTCCTGTTAATGATGATTTATATGTGACAATCACTGAGTCTTTTGCGGATTCTGAGATGTGTTGTAAGAGGAGAAAACAAATCAATTTATTGACATTGGATATTGATGTTATATGTGATGATATCATTGAGGTGGTTTATACTTTATCATCTTCATATCCTGTTGATGGTCAGGTCGATATGTTATTTGATAGTTACATCTATTTAGAAAACGACCCAGATATTGTTGACCAACTTATTATGACATTGAATAAGGGTGAGAGTAGTACCACTTATGTTACAAAATACAACTACAGTTGTAATGAAATTGAGTTATCAAATACGATTAGAGATTTAAGTATTGATGTGAAGTGTGACTCTAAATACAGTTACAGATATGCGGACAATATTGATTTCTTAATCACTCCAACTCCAACGGTTACTCCGACAAATACACCTACACCATCAGTTACACCAACCAACACGCCAACTCCGAGTGTAACTCCAACTTATACACCGACACCAAGTGTCACTGCATCTAATACTCCAACAATATCGTTAACACCGACTAACACGCCAACTTCATCTATTACACCAACTCACACTCCGACCTCATCAATCACTCCAACTAATACACCAACATTGACACAAACTGCAACTGTGACAATGACACAAACGGCAACTTTAACTGCCACTCAGACACCAACTCAAACGATAACTCAGAGCCCAACTGCGGGTGTAAGTAATACTCCAACATTAACACAAACTCAGACACCGACACCAACACCATCGGTAACCACAACTCAGACGCCAAGTGTGACTGTGACTCAAACTCAGTCTCAAACACCAGATTCTAGTGTTACTCCTACACCTACAATGACACAAACACCTACAGTTACAACAACTCAAACTCCAAGTATGACGGTAAGTCAAACTCCTGGTGCAAGTATTAGTGCAACGCCAACATTGACACAAACTCCTACAGTTACAATAACTCAAACTCCAAGTATGACTGTAAGTCAAACTCCAGGTGCAAGTATTAGTGCAACACCAACATTAACACAAACTCCGACACATACGTCAACACACACACCAACATCAACGCCAGACTCAACACCGGATTTAACACAAACGTCAACACCTACGTTAACTCAAACACAGACTTTAACTCCAACACACACACCATCTGCAACTCCAGATTCTACACCTGATTTAACTCAAACTCCAACACCTACGTTAACTCAAACACAGACACAAACTCCAACACATACTCCATCTGCTACGCCAGATTCAACACCTGATGTCACTCAAACATCAACACCTACGTTAACTCAAACATTGACACAAACACCAACATACACTCCGTCAGCCACTCCAGATTCTACACCTGATGTCACTCAAACACCAACACATACACAAACTCAAACACAGACTCTAACAATGACCCCAACATCGACTACGCCATGTTGTGATACATGGACTCTATATGGTGGTAATGGTACATGTACAAACCCGGCAGAATTTATTGTTACCGATTGTGATGGTAACATATCCACAGTAGTTGTCAATCAACTTGATACTGTTGTCATATGTGCTATATATGTTGAAGATAATAATGCGCCTATATGTAACGCCTCTGCAACACCATCAGGAACATGTAATTGTCCTACTCCAACTCCTACCGCTACGGTGACTCAAACCAACACACAAACACCAACTCCAACAATAACTCCGACAACACCATGTTGTGATACTTGGGAATTATATGGTGGTTATGGATGCGCAACAGGCACAACATTTACATATGTCGATTGCGATGGTCTTAATCAGGAGATTACTGTCGGAATATACGATAGTGCCACAATTTGTGCACTAAGTGTTGTTAATACAAACCCAAGTTGTCAAGGTGGTGCATACACAAATGGTAATTGTATTTGTAACCCAACACCTACTCCAACGATGACACAAACACAGACAGAAACACCAACACCTACACCAACATCAACACCATCAGTTTTAACAAGAGCAGCAACAACAAGATGTTGTGACGGTGCAGATGTAGTTTTAACAACTTATGACAGTATCATCGTCGGAGATTTCTTGATTTATAATAATCAGTGTCACCAGGTAACTTTAATCAATCCACCAGCCGGTGGTCCACTTGCGGTAAAAGAAACTTATCGTGATTGTGCAACTTGTATTCTTGATAACCCATGTCCTGACGTTACACCTACACCAACTCCGTCCGTAACTCAAACAGGTACTCAAACACCAACTCCAACACCTACGTTGACGGTAAGTCCGTCACCAACGGAACCTCAGTCCTCTGAGACTTGTATTCCTTATAACTGGTACGGAACGGGAGCAGTTCCTGGTTCGTCAGCGTCAGGTGTTACATACGCGGATAGTGCAACTCCGTCATCGATTACCGAATGGTATTTCTCAAGAGCGTTATGTACTGGATATGACATTAATAATTTATTCCCACTAGCAACGGGTAACTCGTTAGATGTTAAATTAGGTAGTCAAATTGCCACGTATACTGTAAACAGTTTTACCTACTCATCTCTTGGAAATTATTGGACTGTGGGGGTAAGTTACGATTCGGGAACCGTTAGCGTTTCAACGACAGCTTGTCACTCACCAAACTTGTTCTGTTTTGATACGAGTGCACAACCGGGAATATCTCCTTTACCAACGGGTACTAATACACCAACACCGTCGGCAACTCCGAGGTCTACAGAAACACCAACACCTACACCTCAACCAACGTCAACACCAACTGTTTCTGTAACCAATTCAGTTACTCCGACTTCTTCGGTTACACCAACCTCAACTCAAACACCTACATTCACACCAAGTGCCACGGTAACACAGACGATTACTTCTAGTGTAACTCCAACATTATCACTCACACCAACATTAACACCATCACCAACACAGGCAATTATACCGTCAGACCCTTCGTTGGAAATCTATTATGATGCCAGTTTAACTTCAAACTTTGTTGGGGTAACTGAAAGTGGTGATACCTTTACTCAATGGACTGATTCATCTGCCACCGCACATAATGCAAACCCAATAGGTGGTGCATCAACAAGGCCTGCGTGGTGGTCTAATGTTGTTTGTGGTAATGGTGGTGTTAAGTTTGATGGAAATTCTGATGGTTTAAGTGTAAACCCAATTACTGAAGTTGCGAATATCAATGGATTTACAGTGGTAATCTTATCTCAATTGACGGACATTGCAAGTCCTCAACAATTTATAACTTCAGGTATCGGTTCTAAAAGTGTTAATAATAGTAATTTCCGACTTAGTGGCGGAACATACCTCGTAGGTGCTGCCGATGGATTGGCTCAGACTGATGTGATTGCAGATACTAATCCACATATTTGGACGATGGTATTTGACGGAACACAACCTACCGATGATTTAAAATTGAGACTATTTAAAGACGGAACACAAGAAAACTTAAACTTCTTAAGTCCTGTTGGTTCCCTTACAGACCCAGCTATCGATAGTCTATATATTGGAGTTGATAGGGTTGGAGTAAGTAATTTCCAATACTATTACAGTGGTTTCCTATTTGAAGTATTACTTTATTCAAGAGTATTGCCACCAAGTGAGTTAGACGCATTACACCTATACTTAGATAATAAATGGTATTCTTGTTTATGATAATTCTTTTATAAGAATTATAACATATTTATAAAATAAAAATAAAATGGCAAATATCACAATACCTAATTTATCCTCGTTTTCTGGACGACCTCAGAATACGAATTTAATGATTATTCATGACGGAACGAACGCAAGAAAAATCTCATATGCCGACTTATTCACTAAAGTTTACTCAGGTTCAACGAGTTTATCTGCCGATGGTTCACAATTAAACTTAACAGGAAGTATTATACCTACTACAAATTCTCAATTTGACTTAGGAAGTGCTGAGTTTAAAATTAGACATTTATATCTATCAAACAACTCTTTGTTCTTAGGTGATACGTCGGTTACAGAATCTGACTACTTAAATAAAACAACTTTAAGTGAAAATCCAGTACCTGTATCTGCCAATGAACCAGGAACTAAAGGTGAGATAAGATATGATGATACTCACATTTACATATGTATAATTGAGAATGTTTGGGTAAGAGCAAACATTCAATCTGCTTGGTAAGTAATTTATTATGTCTAGAGGAATTAGAATTGATAGTAACAATCTGAGTGGAGATACTGTCCACATAACTTTTACACCAAATACGGGAGATACGTCAGTAGACTTTGGTATTGTGACTTTTCCCGCTAGTTTGGTTACCGATTATTACTATGGCGAATATACAATATCCTCACAAACATATCAATCAGTATATACATATGTAATCAGTCAAGGAGAGAGTGTATTGGTTGATGATTTAGGTAATTTTATCACAACTGATGATGGAGACTTAATGATTATGTTGGAAATTGTTTCACCAACACCTACCCCAACAAATACACCTAATCCAACAGTAACACCAACGGTAACAACAACTCCTGACCCAACTCCAAGTATTACTCCGTCAGTAACTCCATCACCAGTGCCGGTAACAGGTTATGGGTTTAATTTAGTTGTGCTACCTTACAATTTCCCAACTTCAGGAAATACTATTATGACAGATAGTGCCAGTGGAATACAAACAGGAACAACAAATCCTAATTTATTTGCAGGACCAACCCCTAACGGAATTTATTGGAGTAATGTAGATATAGATGGTATTAATCGAGATAGTTATTTCTCTCAATTTACAGGTCAAAGTGTTACATTTACAATAAGTCAAAATGGTAGTACAGCGATTTATTCGGGTGATAGTAACTCGTTTCAATCATGGTCATTTACGGGCGGGACTGGATATGTATTTGGATATGGAATTCAACAAGCGGGATATCCATCACCGGGTGATACTGTGTTGATACAATCTGCAACCACACAATGGGTTATTGGTGACCCAGTTTATATTAGTGCGGTTATTAACAATCCAGTGACACCAACCCCGACTCCGACGGCGAGTTGATACAAATAATTGGTCATTATGGTCTGGCGATTATCCAATATTACAGGTAATTGGTGCACCAACCAAGCAATGGTAATAATTTTTTAATCTGTAACAAATACATTAAGTAATTTCTAAGTATTTATTAAAGTGATGGTGTTTTTTAATGCCGTCCAATAATTTGTATTCAAGATTAAAAAAAATATATAATGGCATCGGGCATTACTTTCTTATCGGATAACCTAAGTGGAGAATCAGTAAACATTGTTTTTACTGCCGACACAGGTTCAACAATTACTAACTTTGGTGACGTTATCATTCCAGCTTCTTTGGTGACAGATTATTTCTATGGTGCATACACAATTTATG
>Ga0255772_10000286_pt1 | contig 50478 bp, 69 predicted proteins | sample 071ome_34_FD_179970 | JGI IMG/M metagenome (GOLD analysis project Ga0255772, IMG submission 179970) | Coastal salt marsh microbial communities from the Groves Creek Marsh, Skidaway Island, Georgia - 071411BT metaG (version 2) | ecosystem: Environmental > Aquatic > Marine > Intertidal zone >...
GTTCCCACACTGCACACCAACCATATGGTGCTACTTGTTCCTGAAATTTAACGCAATAGTTATTAGAATAATATTCGCAATTACTACAATACTGACCAATTGTATTACTTCTGTTAACATATGCTCCTGGTAACGCCATTATTTATTCTTACGTATTTTTTTAATTTTATTGTTATGTGTTTTAGCATATATAAAGTTTTTAGTTTCACGAGTAACTGTACCTCTATAGGTTTTGCCACCCCACTTCCAACTTACTGTTTTAGCCATACTACCACTTAACTTTATCAGCCCAATAAGCTGCTGACATTTTACCTTTTTTAATATTTTTAGCGTGTCTTGCTTTAAAAGATTTACGTTTCTTTTTCATTTTATCTGATTCACCAGCTTTAGGTTTACCAGCAGTCTTAGCACCTTGCTCACCAAATCTAATTAATTTATATTTGCCATTAGAACTAGCCATAACAACATGTGATTTACTTGGATGACTAGGTGTACGCTTAGGTTTATTAACACCTTTAAGACCGTTCTTTTTCATGGTAGCTTTTACTCTATCTGGAACTGCCATTATATCTCCTGTTTTCTTTACGTACTAAGTATACTGATATTACGTCAATAAAGCTATTCGCAATGACAATTAATACTGCCATCAGGACAGTTACATATTTGAATAATTGTTTCATCCATTTAATTTAAATAATAATTCTGTAAAGTTAGATTCTAACATATCTAATTCACTATTCATTTCTAATACCATAGCATCACAAGCGTTTTGATGTGATTTAATTTCTTCTATAGAGTTAAATACCCAACCAAATGCACCAAGCATTGCTGATAACACTATAGGTATAATTGTTTTGGTGTCTATTTTTATTTGTGACATTGTTCTCCTACATTAAGGCAGCAACAACAACACCACCTACTGCTACCAATAAGCCTAATACTTTATAAAATTCTGCTTTGTCTAGTTTTGCATCTAGTTTACTATCGATTTCATCAAGGCGTTTTAATACCATATCTAACATCTCCTTTTGTGTATAACCATTACCAAGATAGTCAGACATTATGGAAGGTCATCCTCTGACATATAAATGTCATCACTCCAGGTGTATGATTTATCGTAGTAGTTACGATTTTCCCAATCCCAAGTGCTTAATTTTTTAAGAGATGATAGAATATCTTTTAAAAAAATACCTAATAAAAATCCAATTATAAAATCCATAAGCAGGATTATAACATAAACTTTTTAGGTTTTCGTTTAACTATATTTTTAGATATCTTATTTATATTATTAACAAAACTTGTAATATTTTTTATTTGATTATAATAATTTAATGTTTCTTTATTAAATTCTTTATAATTTATATTAATGTTTTTATTAAATAATAAATACATCATTGGTTTATTTTTTTTAAAATTAACAATTCCTGGTTTGTTTTTATCTATTAATAACCAAGCACTATTAATAGGTCTTATCCATAAATTAATATTAAATGCACCTGGAACAAATTGTAAATTTGTTGTTTCTATATTAGGTGGCAAAGTAATTATTTCTGTATTTTTGATATCTGTATATAAATTATACGGTAATAAAAATTGCAAATCTACAATATTATTTTTTTTATTAACTGCAATAACATTTTTTAAATAAGTAATTAAATCAATATTATTAGGTGCGTTTTTGTATTGAAAATTATAAGTTACATTGTTTATATTTTTATCATAGTTAATTTCAATTTGTAAATCTAAAGGAGAGTTAATATAAAATAATCTATTATTTACTGAACTAACAGCAGGACATTTAGGATTATCTATTAAAGTATATTGTTCAATATTATTAAAAAAACCTTTTGGTACAAAAATATTATCTTCGTTTTTTATATCGTAATAGACATTAGCTTTTTGTAAATTAAAAAATATACTCATTATTTTTTAATATTCTTTTTATATCCGCCAACAAAAGTATTTTGTATTCTAGCTTTTTCAATTAATATTTTATTTTTAAATTTTTTATTATAAGGTTTAACTTTATAAATAAATTTTTCTCTTTTAAAAGGAACTAAATAGCACAATGGAGTTCCACTTTTAATAAACACTTCGTTATCTTTAGAAGTAAACATTAATTGTAAAACTATTTCACTTATTTTATCAGCTTCATAAACTCCATAAGCTATATGCCAATCAGGATTGTAATCATATATTAATGGAACTTGTCTTAAACTATATCCTCTTGGAACTATTAATTGAAAAGGACTTATAATTTTAAATACTTTTTTAATATTTGAATTAGAAAAATAATCTACAAATTGATTATCAGTATGATGTTGTAAATAAAATCCTGTATGTTCAGGTACTTCCCAATAATGTTTTTTATTTTCATCTACACTTAAATACATATCACAATGTGCATATATAATGATTCCTTCTTTAAATATATCTACAAAACTTGGACATTGTTTTGCGGTTCTTAAATTAGGAAATTTACTAGGTCCTCTTTCAACATTACTAGGAATATTTTTAAAATATTTTGGTATATCTTTATAAGCAGGTTTAGGAATTATATTATTAATTGATAATAATTCTTTTCTTTCAGTAGTAATTATTATTTTTTTCATATCCACCTAGTTTAATTGATATTAAGAAACAGACCAACCTTGTGTATTATCAGCTTGATACGCAGCTTCATCCCAATAATAATTATCATTATTATAATCAGAAGGATAATCAATAGGTGGTTTCCAATCCCATATATTTGTATCTAGCACCCAACTATTTTTATCTAAAGGTTTTACAGGATAAAATACATCATTGATTTCATCATAATAATCACCCATAGATGCAAAGTTTCCTCTAAATGGAGTGCCACCTAATATGTGTGTATTGTGCATTGTGTTATAAGAAGTTCTTACAACTTTTGCATTATTACAAAATTTTTTACTAATATAATCTTCCCAATTTTCATAACCTTCAGGTAATAAACTTAAATCGTCTTCATCTTTTCCTGTTAATACTCCAGTTACAATATTATTATTGTCTAGTACTGCATAATGTGCCATTAGATACTCCAACTTACATTGTCTGAACCTGAAGTAAAATAATGTATTTTATATTCACCACTTGTTACATAATTGTGTGTTAATAATGGACCAACAGTTGCTGTGTACTTAGCTGGATATTTAATAATAACTACACCTGAACCTCCAGCACCTGAAAAAGCATTATAATCACTTCCTCCACCACCGCCTGTGTTAACTGTTCCTGATACTCCATTTAATCCAGCGTCTTTTTCACCTCGGCCTCCACCGCCAAGACCACCAGTTCCTTCTTGAAATGAACTAGCTGAACCACCACCACCTGCATAATATACATCAGAACCTTGAACATCTCCTACACTAGCAGTTGTAGCATCAGAAGCTGGTAATAAATTACAGATTACACCATCACCACCGTGAGTTCCATAACCGCCATAATTAGTAGTACCGACTTCAGAAGCACCGCCACCACCGCCACCACCATCTTGTGTGTTAGCACCACCTCCTGCAAAACCTTGATTTGTTTCTCCTGCAGCACCTGCAGCACCACCATTATTAGAAGCACCTCCACCTGAACCTCCAGTTCTATTTCCACCGTGGCGACCTTGACCACCACCGCCACCAATAGCAACTACAGGTTGAAAAGAACTTGCACTACCTTGACCACCGCCATATCCGTATGTAGCACCACCACCTGCACCTACAGCAACTAAATAATCTTTTTCTAATTCAATAAAATTCTTAGGTGCAGCATCATCACCACCACCTGAGTTTTCTTCTGTAGTAGAGTTAATAAAACCTCCACCACCGCCACCACCAGTTCTACGGTTATTATCACCACCACCGCCACCGCCTCCACCAGCGACAACTAAATATTCTACAGCAAATCCTTTAAAAGCACTATTACTAAGAGTATTTGATTTACTTGCAGATATACCTTGATTACTTAATGATGTAATTGACATTTAAACTCCTATAATAATTATGATATTTCTGTACCAAACACAGAAAAACTTACATCAGCACTTGAAGCTGTTGCAGTTACTACATCTGTAGTAGCTAAAGTTATACCTAATGTTAATGTAACAGTATCATTAGCAGCTATATTTGCATCTTTAACAATAAAATGTTCATTAGCTTCTGCTGCACCTGATGGTCTAACAGATAAACTAAATGTTTTTGTTGCTGCACTTCTATTACAAACTACAATAGTTGAAACTATTGCTTCTGTTGAAGCTGGTACTGTATAAACATCAACTGAAGTAGTAAAAGCATCTCCAGTTTGTCCTAATACTTTATACGCATTTGCCATATTTTATCTCCAATTATATTTTTATATTATACTATACACCTACCAAAAGCAAGGTTTCTTCAGACAAATAAATTAATGCGTGTCCACTATCAGACCACAACATCATTTGTTCGCCTTCATTTATTCCACCACCACCTGCATCAGGTAGTAAATCTATATCTTCATCTATTGGCAAATTACCAATAGTATCTATTCCTAAACTTCCACCTTCTTTGAGCATTAATAACATACCCATTATGCACCCATTACTATAAAAGGATGAACTTCTACTGGAGGTGCAACTTGACTTACATAAACTTTTTTAGCTGTGCTATCTGTTGCATCATAAACTAAAGCATAGTCTGCTTCAACATCTACTGTAATTCCAGTACCATCAGTAGCACCATCAAACATAGCTGTAGCTGAAGCTGCAGTAATAGCATCTATAGCTGCTTGACCTTCTGTTAATATACCTGCAACTCTATCATTTTGGTCATTTATGTGTTGTGCTAGTACAGCCATTCTAACTGTAGTACCAATACCGTGTGATATACCTGTATCAGCTGCAGCACCTGCTGCTTCTTGTCTACCATCATAATCTCTTTCAACATCACTAAATGTTGTAGAACCTGATGTATGTGTTTTAACTACTACAATTTCTCTGTTAGATGTACTGTCTGGGTCAATAACTAAATATACCCAAGTATCTGCATCACCAGTTGTAGCTGATGTAATACCATTAGTACCATCTATTGTTGGTGTAGATGCAACGTCAAATGATGTAGCACCTGCACTAAAATCTGAATTAGCAATAGTAGTTTCATAAAAGTTAAATACTTGTGTTGCTCTATCTGCCATTATGCTCCGTATCTCATTATACCCCAAGCAGCAATACCTGGTGTATGTATTGATGTTACTTCTTCAATAGTACCTTGTCTAGTACCACGCACTGTAATAATAGCATACATTGTATCACTTCCAATTACTTCATTAGATTGTATAGGATAACTTATTTGCTCTACTACACCACGAATAATTTCTTGTGGTTCAAATATTTCTAATGTTACTGAATCACCTTCTTTAGCACGTAATGCTTTATATAAAGTATCTCCAAGACCTTTTACTTTTAATGGTTTTCTACCAGGTCTTTCTACTCTATCACTAATGTTTATAGGTATTTGTGCTACTACAAGTTCTGGTCTTGCTAATGCACGAAACTGTACTGATTTGACTTTAGGAGTTGACATACCATCTGTACTTCTAAGTATGACTTTACCTATAATATATCTAGAAACTTCTGCTATTTGTTTTTCTTCGTCACCTGTACCACCAAGTTGTGTTAAAGCATTAGTAAACGTAGCAGACTCAGGTGCATCTAAATCTTCAAATCTAGTTGAATATTGTAAACTTACTTGTGTATCTGCAGGCATTGTAACAGTAGATACTTCTGCACCTACAAACTGTTTAGATTCTGCAGTAAAAAAATCTGCAGCAGATAACACTACATAACCTTCAGATTCATATGTAGATGTTTCTTTATATACATCAGAACCTTCAACTACTATTACAAATTTACCATCAGATTGTGTAATACCTGATACATAACTATTACCAACTGTTTGTAAATCTCTAGCCAAACCACCTGTTGGTAGGTAATATCGCCACAAATTTACTTCATTAGTATCTTCTTTAACACCCATATACACACTATCACGGCTTACAAACATAGCGTGTGGTGTTGTATCTACGTTATCAACAACCCATTCTTTTACTAATTGTCTATTAGCAAGTACATATAAATCATCAGCATTAACAAGGTCTGCTCTGTATAACCTACCTACATCTCTTGTATTTTCTTTAGTACCAAAAAATATAATTCCTTCTGCAGCTGCAATAGAATGTATTTCTTCAAAAGGTATTTTTGTTTGTCCTTGATTTACAAATACACCAGATGACAATTTAAATGAATATATATTACCATCAGTACTAGCTGTTAATACAACAGCTCCACCATCAACAATACCTGTTATTTCGTGTGTAGGTTCTACTTCTATTATTGCGTCAACAACAGCAAAAGCTGATGCCCAGCTATCTGCAAATGCATCACCTTCCCATACATATTCTGCAGTACCATCATTACCAGTAACAAACAAAGTATTTTTAACAAACCATACACCTGTTAATCCACCTGTTGTATTAAAAGCTGTGTTATGTGTAGACCAACCGTGTCCATCTGGTTCATAATGTATAAACTCTGAGTTAGTATTAGTAGCATCAGCAGTAGTAAAATATACTGTGTTTCCAAATGCTGCAGCACCTGTAAAGTTATAAGTTGCACCATTAGTTGCAGCTAAAATAGCACTCCAAGTTTCTGTACTAGCATCATATTCGTGTACAGTTGTACCATCAGTGACGTATATATTACCGTTAGTAGTTTGTGTCATATAGTTATTGCTAGCACCAAAAGATAAACTTTCTGTAGCTGTCGTATATAACAAATGTATATGATATGCAGTTTCATCATCTCCGTGAAATACATCAATACCTTTGCTATCCCAAAATCTATTAACATCATCTGGTTTACCATCAGCTCTATGTGCAGTATCTAATCCTTGACCTGCAGAAAAATTGTTTCTTGAATATATACGTCCTAAGTTAGAAGTAAAATCTTCAGGGTTTTGTTTGACGTTTACGTTTTGTCCTTGTTGTACATCAGATGATTGTATAGTCATTTCACGACCAGGACCTACAGCTGTACGTAAATATATATTATCTAACTTTATATCATAACCAAATCGTTTTGGATTACGAACATTAGAAGTTGATGCAACTCTAGCCATTAGGTTGGATACAATATACTATTTAATTGAACTGGTTCTGGGTATTTAGACCTTAAATTACTTCTAGCTTGTTGTATTAATAACTGTTGATATCTTAATAAACTACTGCTAATACTATTAGAACTACCTACAGGATAGTTTTGTGCAGCCATTTGTTCTGTAATATATCTTGCATCAACATTTTTAATATCTTTACCAACTAGCATTTGAGCAGCTACACCAGCCATAACAATTGGTTCATACTCTGTTTCTAAACCTACACTAGATAATGTTGTTTCTTCTGATGTTGGTGCTACAAATTTCTTTTTAAAAGTTACATACACAGTATGACCTGCTGATATACCCACAAACTGTACAGCATGAACTACGTTGGGACCTGAAGTATAAGTTTTAGTTCTTTCTGTTTGTGTATCATCAGTCCATACAAAAGGATTAGGTAAGTCAATCATTTCTATAGCTACACCATTATATTTAAGTCCTGTTTGGTCTGAGCCTGATTGCCAATCTGTATATTGTGATATAGCTTTTAATGGTGCTATTAAATAATTATTAGTATCTACGTCTGTACCATATGTACCAAGTAATTTATAACCTGTACTAGCAGTAAGTTCTATTGTTTCTACGGCAAATAATGTAGGATAAAGATTTTTAATTTGGTCTGATACTGCATCATATACTGCTTGTCTTGTAAATGCAGGAGCTATTTTAATTATATCGTTTGCATCATGTGTAGTAGCAGTAGTACCTCTAACTCCACGTTCAACTGTTATTTCATTAGTAACGGCATTAAGAGATTTAGAAAACATTAATTCTCTATTAACTTCTATAATTGCACCAGCACCTAATGCGTCTTCTTCTTCTGTAGAAAACAGACCTTCTTCATAGTTAATGGTGCTTTGTGTTGTAGTTGTTACATCACCAGTTAAATAAGAATAAGATTCAACAGAATCCATTGGCTCTAGGTATTCTCTAAATACCCTGTCTACTAGGTTGCCTATTGTGTCACTCACAATGACTCCTAACTTTGTTTAAATATAAGTTGTATATTTCTATCAGCTAATTCAGTTGCATCTGAAGATACTCTAATAAATCCAGCAGTAGCAAAAGCCCAACCACTAGGGTCAACTCTTACAACATCACCAGCTGTAACTGTATAAGTTACTTCAGTACCATCAGTTTCTACTACATCTACCCAAGTACTTCCATCAAATGAAAAATCAAATGTTACGGCTGTACCTGTCATAGCTGCAGGAAATACTATACCAGATAGTAATAAACCATCTGCTTGTACACCTGTAGAGTTAACTGCATCTTCTGATATATCTATTAAAACTTTTTTTGATAATTGCATATTGTCCTCACTATAGCAGAAGAAATGGGAGGAAGGTGGATTCCCCCCAAATCTTCAAAATAAATTAAGCTACGTCAGTAATCTTCAAATGGTATGAAGGAGGACCAAAGTCGTATCCCATTTCCATGTAGATTGCTTTAGCAACTTGTGCATTTGCATCTTGGTCAATATCTCTTACGAATACTGTTCCGTATCCAGGGATATTTGTAAAGACTGGCTGTATAAAAGCAAAGTCTATGATGAATGCAGTATTTGCAGGAATGATATTAGGGTCAATAACCATCATACCAATTTGTCCAAATGGTGTGACAATTACGTCAATATCAATACCGGCTAAGTTTCTATCTCTAGGAAGAATAGCACCTGTAATACCAACGTTACCTGCTAGTAATTCTTTGTTAAGGTCCAATAATTGTTTTGGACTTAAGCAAAGTACTGGTTGTACCATTGGTGCGTGTGCATCATACAATCTCTTTAAAGAGTTTGCAATAGTATCCCAAGAAAGAACTTGGTCTGTTCCTGAACCATCTCCAGCTGTATCGTTGTAGTATACGTTACCACCAACGAATGTTGGAGCTGTGTCATTATCTGCGTTAGCATTTAATGCACAGTATTCAGAAAGACCACGCATTTCTCTAGTACCAGCTCCTGGAGTTACATTAGCTCCATCAGCAAAAGTACCATTGAATGCGAACCATTCTACTTCTCTAGCTACTTTTTCAAGAGCTAAAGACATTTGCTCTGCAAATTCATCAACGATTGGATTAGAACCAGCTAGTCCAAGTTGTGTAGATGCGGATGTTGTACCATCTCCATCAGAAGCGTCAAAAGCTGCAGCTCCTAATGTGAAAGTATTTTGTTGTTGAAATGTTGCCATTGCAGTGTAAGTCATCTTGACACCTTTATGGAATATCTGTGTCACACCTGTGTAAGCAACTCTATCTCTACCGAGATATTCAGTTGGTGTATTACCTTCTTGACCTTTAGTAGGCTCAGAAGATACAGTGTGTGAGTCAGCAGCTTGGATTTGCCAGAAAGTAGATTGTAAAACCTTACCTCCGTTTAATCCACCTGTTGCAGATAAGAAAGGAGTTCTTTGACCACCTACACGGAATAGCTCCCCAGAAAAGTTATTAATATTCTGGGAGTAAATTGCGTTACCTGTCAGAGTAATCTCTGCCATTGTACACCTCCGTATTGTGTCGTATTAAATTCTTTTACTTATTTTTTTTGTTGTTCCATAGCATTTAACCTAGCTCTAAGTGAATCTTTAACAGACGCACCTTTTAATGCTTTAGCTAATTGCTCATTAACATCAAGAGGTATTTCTGAAGTAGAATTTGCATCAAGTGCAGCTACTCTAGCACGTGCATCATCTTGTACAACCGGTTCAGGTTCAGATTGTGGTATAACCTCTACCTGTCCTGTTGGTTCAAAACCATACTCATCCTTAGCAAACTGTGCGATAGACTCTAAATCTACAGGGCCATCATACACTTGTTTTAACGCCTTGCCGAAACCTTTGTCAGTAGATAATCCTAACTTACCAAAGACATTGTTAATTTCTTTATCTTTAAAAGAAGCTAACTCAGCCTCAAGTTTTTTGATAGTTTCATCTTTTCTATCAATTGTTTCTCTCATTTGTTTTACACCATGTTCTTGCGGTGCATCAAATTCTTCCATCTTGTACCTCCACTATGTATTAACCTATCAGACAAGACCATAGGCATCTTGCCGTGGTGCTACCTTTACCACTTGACTTATCTCTCTGGTAGCTACAAGCTATAAGTCCATTACTCTACGATTTTAATACGAGCTTTCAACGTAGGCTTCGAAAGCTGATTTGCAGGTCTATTTGTAGCGGACCACGCAACGCTTAAACTTATTATACACTAATCTTCTATTAGTCCAACTATATTACCATCTTTTTGAATAGCTCCTAAAGTTGCTCCTTGCATTGATTGCATTTCTGCATTTATTCTTGTAACTCTTTTAGTTGCATCTGCATCTCCTAACGCAGCTTCTTCTAATGTTGTTATATCTAAATCTCTACCAATACTTGAAGCACTACTTATAATTCCACTAGCATTTTCATACAATTGTCTAGCCATTTGCAAGTCCATACCTCGTTGTTTTAATTCATTAAATCTACCAAATGAATATGAAAAACCTCTACTTACAGCTTCTGCACCTAATGTAATTGTATCTATAGCTCCATTTAATACTTTATCTTCTATTTTAGGATTAATTAAAGATGCAAATATTGTTGCATCATCATATTCTACACCTAAATAATCAGCTAACATATTTTTAACTTCAGGTATACGATTATTAATTGCAGCATATACTGTATCAATTCTTTGTTGAAATTCTACAGGTGCAACATCTCCAACCATTTCATTAAATTCATCTTCAAAATCAGAAAAATCTTGTATACCTATTTCTCTTAATGTATTTTTAAAACTTTCTTTTACACCTATAGCTTCTATTTCTGACATTTTAAGTGTTATTCCATCATCATTAAACAACCAACCAAATTCTTTTTTATATTCACTTGATGCTCTTGTAAAAGATAAAGCTAAATCTTTATCACCACCATAATTTGCATAACCTTCAGCATATTTTTTAACTATTGATTCAGGTAAAAATCCATATAATGTTCTAGCAACAGATAAAGCATACTGATAATCTCCTCCAGATTGTGATTGAGATTGAGATGATTGTTGAGGTGGAGTATATTCTTTATAACCATCTCTTTCATATCTTTCAAATTCAGATAATCCACCTGGGTCGTTTTGCCTAAGGTCTGTATTAACCATTTTGACATCACCACCAGGTCCTTGTACATAAATTTGACCTCGTCTTACTTCAATTACTGGATTTTCTGCCATTATCTAATCCTTTGTGTTGACGGTTCTAAGAAATTTTGACTTCGTATAATGTTTCCACCAAAAGAAGATATCATATCTCTTGCAAAATCATTAACTACACTACCTATATTATTTGCTAAACCTTCTTGTACTAAATATTTATTAGCTTCATTAACATCATTTAATGTAGCTACTTTGTTATAAACATATCCATACTTACCATCTGGGTCTATTTCCATATCCCATTTGTTTTTAATAGTATTTTTTGTAATTCTATCTATAACACTCCATTTAGTTTCTTTATCGTATTGTGGATATAAAGCATATCTTGCATCTTTTAATTCATTTTCTAAAGTTTCTAAATATGAAGCATCTTGTCTATATTCACCAGCATGTTTTCCAATTTCATCTATGTAATCTTTTTTTGCAGAAGGAGGTAACCAGTCATCTATAACAGTCATAACTTCTTTTTCACCAACTGTAGTTTGTTCAATAGTAGAATTTGTTATAAACGATTCTAAATCTTTATCTAACGGTGTATCTCTATATTTATCTACTAATCTAAATAATTGACTTCTAGCTTTATTATTATCCCATGAACCCATAACAACTTTATTTGCTATCCATTCCATAGTTTTATCATCAACACTTGCACCACTAGGTAATAAATCATATAAATATCCTTTTTGTGCTGATAAATCTAAAGCATATTGTGCTTCATTAACATTGTAAAAATCTAAAGCAGTAATTTCAGGTTCTGTCAAATTAAGTTCTTTTAATACTTGACTCATAACTCCTGCAGTATTTACATAATCATTAGCTGAAGCTATATCTTGAAATAATAAATATCCTTCTTGCCATTTTCTTCTATAAGTTGGAGATTTAAATTTAGTAGTTCCTTCATTTAATTTATTAAAACTATTCATTGCTATATCTATTTGGTCTGAAATAGTAAAATCAGTAGTAGACATTACTACAGCTTCTTCAGGTGTTAATGTTCCAATTTGTGTTTGAAAGAAATTTTCTGGTACTTCTATCCAGTTTTCTGTTTGAACATACATACTATCGTATTCAGTTGGAGTAACGTAATGAGCTGTTTCATCTTTTACCATATCTTTAATGTATTCAAATGGATTTCCACCTTTATAATCAATAACATCTGTATAATCTTCTGCTGGATTAAATGCTAAATATTCTCCAGTTTCTGTGGGAACTATTATTTTATAAGTTAAACTTGATAAAAAAGCTTTGTTTAATTCAAATTTACTTGTACCTCCAGCTTGATATAATTCTTTTTCTATTTCTTCTAATGATTTAGGACCAACAATAATTATTACTGCTCCAGGAGGTAATTTAGTTTTATCTAAAGCCATTATTAAGACCCACTTTCTGCATTATTGTACATTTGTATATCATACCCTGCCATTTCCATTATACCAGGTCCAAACCTATCTTTAATTTTTTGTAGCTTTTTCCAAGTGTCTACATGATGATTTGCATTACCAGGAACTAAATCTGGATTATTAACTTGTGCAAAATAACTAGGATTTACTCCAAATTGTCCTGTTTGTTCAATTTCATTTTTCCACCAACCAAAAAAACCATCTTGATTTCTTATTTTAAATTCTCTTTGCCCACTAATAATATCCCAATAATCTTGTTCATCAGCATCTAATTCAAATCTTTGAGGAAACTGGGACATAACCATTTTATTTATACCCCAGTTATGTGGAGTATTACCTGTTATTTTTGCAGGTAACATAGTATCTAAGATATACCATAAAGATGTAAGTTTTGAACCTTGCCAACCAGCACTTTGCCAATATCTACTTTGATGTGCTAAATGTTTATTTAAATCTTCATAGGGTATTACATCAATATTTTCTTTTACAAATTTTGGTAACAAACCATATTTATCTAATACACTATTTAAAGCATCTGAAGCATTAAGTGTTGTAGCAACTATAGCAGCAGTTCCTTGCCATGCTAATTGATTATATAATTCATACCAAAGATTACTAGCTATTCCTCCTAGTCTACCAGTAAGTGCACCTGTTGCTTTAGCTCCTTTAGCAGCTTTTCTACCTTGATTAGCAGCTTTTAAAAGGCTATCACCCATTGCATGTCTTCCTTTAATAGCATCTTTAATTATACCTGTTTTAACACCTATTCTTACAGCTGTTTCTATACCTTCTCCTATTGGGTCTAATATAGATATAATTCCTCTATACAATACTTTGCTTAATTTACCACTTATTTTTACAGGATTAAATTTACTTAAAGAATTGTATTTATCAAAAACATCTGCACCAAATGTTTTAACTAATCCTAGTAATAAACTTTCGCCATTTAATTTTGCATTTTGCATAGTAGGATGATTGTTAATATAATCTAAAGCTCTACGTTCAGAATCAGTCATTTTATCTAATATTGATTCTTTAAAACTTTTATGTATATCAGGGTCATATTCTTCTATTTTTTCTGGAAATATATTAGGGTCATTTAATTTAGCTGCACCAAGAGAACCACCAAAACCTTGATTATTAAGTATATTAGTTAATGCTTCTGCTTGATTAACTGTTTTATTAGGGTCACCTGCAAAACTATCTACTAAATTGTAACCTTCATCTACTTTAGCTTTTAATTGATTTATTAATTTAGGATTTTCATCTGCCCACATTTGCCAAAGTTTTTGATATTCATCTTTACTTACTTGGTAATCTTTACCAAATAAAATACTATTTTGTGCAGGAGGTTTACCTTTACCAGATTTTTTAATTTCATTTTGCCATACATCTTCTATAGTTCTACCTTTGTATGGTCCTTCTTTAAACGTAGCATTTAATGCAGAAAATTGTTTACCTAAGTCATCACCTTTAGTAGATACTTCAAATGTTTTATTAGCTGTTTCTTGTTTTGCAATATCTTCTACAATTAATTCATCAGGTATAGTGTCAGGTATTCCTATATTTGCACGATACTTTACACTATCAATTAAATCATCTGCTAACTGTTGTAATAAATCATTTTTGTCTTCTAACAATGGAATTAAATCTTCAAACTGTAATACAGCTCTATCTATTTCTATTTGAGGTATATTAAATTCTTTTTGTAAAGCATTAAGTTCGTCTAAAACTTTTTGTCTAATTTCATCTTTGTCCATTATCTACCAAACATAGCTTTTAACATAGCTTCATCCATTTTCATTTTTTCCTGAGCATATGTAGCTGCATTAATATCATCTCTATATGTTGCTCTAAAATCTTCTTGTGTTGTTTGTGTTGCTGTATCAACAAATTGATTTAATACTTCATCAGTAGGTTCTACTTGCCATGATTGAGTAGGTGATTTAATCATATTCATATTGTCAATAAAAGAATACATTTCATTCATTTGATTAAATTCATCTATATAACTTGTTGCTAATAAACGTACTTGCTCTTTTAATTCATCTTTAGTAGGCAATCTGTTCATTGTTGTATAAAAAGCATTTTCAACCATTTGTTCCATACCAAGTTCTCCTGGTACGCCTTCCATGTATTTTTTAAATCTAGCTGCAGTATTAGCCCTATCCATAGTTGAAGCTACATTAGCATGATTATCTTTGTAATCAGATAAAAAGTATGCAAACATTTTCTGATGTTTTAAATTTTCTCCTACTAAAAAAGCTGAATTACTAAAAGGATTACTAGGGTCTGTATCTAAGTCATAATTCATTACATTAACATAATCCTGTGTACCAGGGTCTACGTATTTATTTGTATCTATCCATGCCATATATTGTGCAAGTTGACTACGAAGTAAACCATTTGGTACTCCTTTAGTATCATCAAAAGCTCCTTGTTGTACTAAACCATTATTTTCTAACCATTCTTGAAACTCTGTTACAGTATCTGTATTTTGAAATATTAATTCATATACTCCAGCCATGTCACCAAAATGACCACCAAAAGGTTTTGTTTGAACTTGACCAGTATCCATATCTGTTTTTACAACACCTATTTGTGAAGGGTCGTAAATAGGAACAGTTCTTAACGTACCACCTATACCAGCTATATAATCATTAATTGCTTGTTCTTTTTCTACTTCTGAAAGAGTTTCATCATTATTAATTATTGTTATAACTTTTTCTACATCAGAAGAATAACTATCGTATTTATCTGGACTTAATCTTCTAGTAACAAGTTCTAGTTGATTATTAATTTGTCTTCTAATATCTTCAGGGTCATCACCGTCTTTTATGTTGTTATAAATATCTCTAATAATATCTAAATCTTTTTTAGGAAAATTAGAATTAATACTTCCTAATGGTGGGTCATTAGGATTTGCTGCTGGAATTTGTGAATGTTGTTCCCATATTTCATTAACTTTTAATGCTGCAAATTCATTTGCATTTAAACCAAATAAATTAGAATATTCTGGGTTACTTAGTAAATCTATTACTAATGCTTGTAATTCTTTTTTTGTCATTAACTATCATTCCTTATAATATCTATTTCATCATCTGATAAATCTACAAAATCATAAGCAGCTCTATCTGGATTTAATAACCTTAATACTACATTGTAATATAAATTAAATCCACGTGGATATTTAGCTAATAATTCTTTAGCTTGTGTATCAAATTGCATTCTAAAATATTGAGCTTGTGGTTCATCTGATTTTTTCCACCAATCAAATTTAACTTCTTTATCTTGACTAATTAAATATTTAGATGACTTTTCATCATATTCTTGCATTATTGGATATAACTCTAAAAAGAATTTACCTTCTTCTGTTGTTTTAGTTAAATCTAAATTTGGCCATATTTCAGTTATTTCTCTCCATATATCTTCTATTTGAGTTAAAGTTATAAATCCATATTCATCTCTTTGAAAACCACTAAAATCTGCCATTATAGCATTTCTCATAATTGCAGCTAAATCATCTTCTCCACCACCAGTTAATTCTAAATTATCATTTTGTAATATATTATTCATAGTTTTTATATCATCTTTCCAAGATTGATACTGATAAAAACCTTTAGTTTTATTTATATATCTTCTGTATTCATCCGGAGTTAAATCATATCTTTCATTGTTAATTGCTTGCCATGTCATTTTTGCTTCAGGATTATCACCATATAAAAATTGAAATGACAATGGTAATAATTTTTTCTCTCTAGGATGACTGTTCCAAAAATCTACAGCATCATATGTTTTAACACCTTTACCAGATACTTTAATATCTGTAGGACTAAATAAATACATATGGTCTAATCCAAATTTAGAATGAAAATCTTGTGATGTTTGTATTGTGTCGTAGTTATTATTTTCTAATATTTCTTCGTAAACTTCATACAAAACAGCCATGTGATAATGCAAACTATTTTTAGCTTTAATAAAATATTCTGGTTTATAATTACTTGAAGGACCAATAAAACTTCTAATAAACTGCATAAACATATCTACTTGTGCTCTATCTCTTGCATAATCTAACATTGCATCTTCTATTTGTTCATATGTAACATCATCTCCATCTTTCCAATTAGGTATGTTGTATTTAAAATATTTATCTAATCTTCCATCTTTATATATATTTACCCACTCTAAAGAAACCATTGCATGTCGCCAAAAATTTATTGTTGAATCAGCACGTAGTGTTTCTAGTTCACTTAATGCTTCACCAGGTTCTCTTACAATATCTTCTGAAAATTCAAATACACCTACTTTATCACCCCATTCACGGCTAAAATCTACATCAACACCTTGTAAAAAAGCTCCTAATTTTTTATATGTAGGTGCTAAGCTAGCTAAATCCGATAATGCTATTTCTTCAGGCATAGGAAATTGTGTTAACCAATTTTTAAATTCACCAAATACACCACGGCTAGGTAATACTTTATTAAGACCTAAAGCAACAATAGAGTTAGTACCAGGTACTTGTGACTGTGCAAGTAGGTTAATACTGCTTAGTGTAGATTTATATTGAACTTTCATATTAGATTCATCATCATCACCTTCTACTAATAAAGGCCCCATCCATGCTTCAAATGGTGTCATAAATACATCATCACTAGGATTCATAGGATGTGGTGCAAACCAACCAGTATTTGTGTCACTTACATCATTTGTACCTTGTAAAGCTCTCCTACCTTTTTGTATACCAACAACTGGATATGGATTGTTTGCTAATAATTTACCCCAAGTTTTAAATACCTCAAACCATATTTCAGGAAATGGAAATATATTTCTTGTAACTTCAGATATTTTATGTTGTGTAGTTGTGTCGTATAATAAATCTTTTAAGTTTTCTAAAGCGTATGCTCTGTTCATAGGTTCTACTTCATTAAAATTACTCCAACTACCAGTACCTAATCTTGATTTAGTTATTAAATCATTAACAACTTGTGATGGAACACCGTATGCTTTTGCATTATTAATGTATTTTTTTTGTAATGATTTATCCATTTGATTTATATTATCCATAACCCATAACCAATAGAATTGTTTAAATACAGGAGCTCTGTTTAAATAACCTATAGGTTTACGCATTAATACTTCAAATAAACCATCTATAATATCTTCATATCTACTTGTTTTATTTGCATCATCTAATTCTTCTGTAACACGTACATATCCACCATTTAAACCTAAACCACCATCAGTAGTAGATTTAAATAATTCTTTAGCAGCATTAATAGCTTTACCTTTTTGTTTATTAGACATAGCTTTGATATAACTTCTTTTTTCCCAATTTTTAACATCTAAAGCTTTTTTATTGTTTTGTTTAATTCTTCCAGTAATACCTGTATAACCATCAATATCACTCATAAAATCAACAAATTTATTTGTTACCTTTCCATCTTTAACTACAGGTATTTTTCCTTCAGAAATAATATTTCTAAGTATTGTTGAACCTTTATTACCTTCTTTAACTTTATCCAAAGTCATTTGATATTTAACATCACTACCTGCTTGTTTCATAAAATGAATACCTTCAACAATATTGTCACCAGTAATTTCTCTTATGTATGCTTCTTGTTGTTGTATAAGTTGGTCTAATGCCCAAGAATCTGTTAATATATCGTAGTTTCCTGAGTAATCAGCATACTCTTGTAACCAAAATTGTCCTTCAGATGAATCTAACCATTTGTTTAATTCAGGACTACCCCATCCATATTTAGCTACTTTTCTACCAATAGGGTCTGTTCTTACTTGTACATAATCCCAAAGTTTACTTTGTGAATATTCAGCATTAGAAACGTTTGCTTTTAATTCCATTCTGTATTCAATATTTAAAGGATTCCAACCAGCTTTTTTACCTAAGAAACCTGTAAGTCCAATTGTTTGTTGTGTACCTTCAAGTAACTCTTGTGACATTAAAACTGATTGTATATCTGGTATATCATCTATTTCAGCTTGAGTAAATCCCATATCTAATAATTTTTTATTAGACATTTTTTTACCAGTAGATAACCATTGTGTATATATAATAGGATTTGTAAAAAAGTTATCTAATCCTTTTACTAAAATACGTGCTTGTTCTTCAAAAAATACACGAGTTAAAAATGCAACACGCAACAACACTAAAGGTTTAAATATTTTTCTAGTATAAAAATCCATAGCTCTATTTACAACATCTGCATCAGTTGCAGATTTTCTAGGTAAAAATCCATTTGGAAAAATGTATCCTTCTTTACCCCATGAACTTACATATTTTGCAAATCCTTTAATATCTTCTGCTAATATTGTAGCTTGTGTGCCAAGTCCTGAATCAGGAACAACATTCCATGCACCACTTGTAACTCTTTGTATATATTGCCAAGGTATTAAAGGAACTACACTGTCTGTCATTTGTGATAAAAACAATGCATTTAAAGTACCTACATTTTTAAATTTACCTACATCTCTAGAATCTTCTGCTAATACAACTTCATGTACTTCAAAATTGCTGTTAAAACCTGGAATGTTTTTTGTTTTAGCATTAGCATATATTTTAGAACGTTCCAATCTAGAGTTAAGATGTTTTAAATAATTACGTAATGGTGCTACTTTTTCTGGTCCAAATTCTGGTCCAAGTAATTTTTCTGCTCTATCTACTTCCCATTCTCTAAAATCTTTTCCAAATTTATATATAGAAGTTTTTTTCGTATAATCTAAATTAACAAACTTTAATAACCATTCTGATGCTTCTTTTTCATTATAATTATTTACTTCCATATGCTTTAATAAATTTTGATAAGCACGTTTTTTATTAGTAATAACTAAACCAGAATCAGGAACAAGACTTAATAATCCATTTAAATAAGGTTCATTGTATGTTTTATAAGCACCACCAAAACCTAAATATTTTTGTATTTCATATTCATCATATGATGTAAAATTTTCTTTAACTTTATTTAAAGCTAGTTTTATTTTTCCTACTTCTTCTGCTTTATCAAAACTAAGTGACTCAACTGTAGGTGCTACAGTTTTAATATTTTTTGATGTTTTAAATGGTGATATATCTCCTGCAGTTTTTACAATACCTCTTGCACCTTGACCTATATAGCTACCAAGATTTCTATAAGCAGCATCTTGATTACCAAATCTTGCCATAGGTTTAGATAACATACGTTTTACAGAATTACTAGATTCTGCAAAAGATTTTGCATCATTTGCTAAATTAATTAGCAAGTTATTTATAAAACCTGATTGTCCTACTTCACCCATAGCATTATCAGATAATTTTTCTATTACTTCTGATACAGGTGCTTTTTTATTCTTTTTTAATCCTGCTTTAGAATTTACAACTTTTCTACCTGTATTTGCATATACTTTAAAAAAGTCTTTTACTTCATCAGCTTTATTCATAAAAAGCATTTCAGCTAATAAATCAGGATGAATGTGTCTAAACAAAGGCATTCTAGACATTGCATATAAATTTTCTGGTCCAGACTCAGCTACAAGTTGAAAAATATTGTTCCATACAGGCATATCAAAAACTACATCTGTTGAGGGAGCAAAGTATTTATTTACTTTATTAAAAACTAATAATTGATTTCTCATTTGTTTAGCTTTTTTATTAGTAGCTCTGACTGCTTTAGCTTCTGATAAATAACCTTGACCAAATAATCTTTTAAATCTACTAAAGTTTTGTGTACCTTCTGAACCAAGTTCTTCTAATTTACCTAAATCTTTGTATGTGTTTTCAATAATTTTAGTTGTATTTACTTTAACTTTTTTACCTTGTTGTAACAAAATACCATTATCTAAAAATTCTGATGCTCTATTTACTTGATTCCAACGTTTACCTAAGTTACCTACTTTTAACCATTTAGAATAAAGTAATGGGTCTGCTAACTGGTGTGCTACGTCAATAGAACCAGATAGTAAATTAAAAGATAATGTACCTGGTTTGTAATATTCTGATGCATGTACTTTACCTGGTGAGTATTCTAACAATGTATTATCTGCTGCCCATGCTGGATGATTGTTATCAGGGTTTAAAGAATACTTTCTATTCCTTGTATATCTACCAGCATAAAAATTTATCTTATTAGGTCTGGCTATTGAAGTATAAAATATATCTCCGTTTTCATCTTTACGTTTTAATGGTTCACCAATAACAGAAACTGTTTTACTATACGATTCTTCATCAGAATAACCAGCTTGTTTATAATATCTATATAACTCTGTTTGTTCTGGTATTACAGGTTGAAAACCAATTAAAGTACTTCTATCAAAGTTAACAGGTTTATCTGTATATTTATTAGGTAAAAATCCATTTGACCATACTTCATTCCATAATGCACCTAAGTTAGTTTGACCTGACATTTTAAAAGCTTCTACTAATGCACTACCTTTTCCTGTTGCTAATACATCACTATCACTAATATCAATCATTAATCTATCTTGTGCTTGAGATATAGACATACCTTGTTTCATATAATCTTGTGCTTGTTTAACTGCACCGTAATATTCAATAGCTCTACCTTGTGTAAAAGGTTTACCAGGTAATAAAGCATTTAAAGCTATACCAGGTAAATTTACTTTTCCTGATGGTCCTAATGTTTGCATTAACCATTCAAGACCTAGTACACCCCAAACACCGTATTGTATATCTCCTGGTCCTGCACCACCAGGAAATAAACCAAAAGAGAAAAAATCACTTACATTCATTTGCATATTTCTTGCTAAATCTTCAGGAGCATATCTATCGTATATTTCTTTATGTAGAGCTTGTTCTTTTTTAATACGTTCTTTTGTTAACTCATCTTCAATATCAAACAAATCACGACTACCAGCAGGTATTTGAGCACCCCAAGCTGAATAAGTTACACCTAAAGGTAAGTTAGGATGTGTTTCTAATAATCTTTCAAAATCATAAATAGATGCAGGATTAGCTTTAAACGCTTCTACTTCTCTATTAAACTGTGCTATTTCTCTTTGTTTATTTATTAGATAATTTCTATTATCTAACCAATTTGGATTTATCAATGTTAACCCTGTCGTCTATTAAGTAAATCTAAAATAATAGGTGATTTACTAACTTCATACATAGCAGCAAGAGTAATATCTATACTTTGTGTGTTTGACTCAGGTATCATACCAGGACCTAAAGGTGCTCCTGATGTAGGAACTTCAGTAGGTCTTTCAGATGGTGCAAACACATTTGGTCTTTGTGGTTGTTGTTGTGATGTAGGTCTAGGTTGTATGTTACGTTGTGCAGGTAACGGAGCTGCTTTTTGTTGATTTAATAATTGTTGTTGTTGACCATAAGGTAAACCAGGCATATCTCTTAAAGGTTGTTTTGAACTACCTGGACCACCATCAGTTCTATTTCTATTTTGTGTAGCTACTGGAGCTGGTTTGGCAGGTTGTCTATATCCACCTCGTCTATTTTTCGCCATCAAATTCTCCTGTTAATAAAATTATAATACCTGGTGCTGGATATATGATTTGTTTAACATTATCACCCATAACATCAAGTTCATCAACAACACCATATTCATTGTATATAGTTTCCCAAAAAGTATCTTCGTAATATTCTTCCATTACATACCACCAAATGCACCTGCAATTGAAGGTTGTCCACCCATCATTTGTTGTTGCATCATTTGTTGTTGTATCATCATTTCTTCTTCAGGTGTCATCTGAGGTTCTTGTGGAGTATAAAACTGTTTCATAATCTCTGTTATAGCAGTTGGATACTCGTAAATAGCAATAGCAGCCATTGTAGCTGCAGGGTCACCTTGTGCAGACCTAGCTAGTATAGAATCAAATAATACTTGTTCAGCTTTATTTTTACGTATACGTTCCTGTACTTTAGCTATATTCTCTAAACCATCAATGTTATCTTGTAGTGTTTCTACGTCTATAACACCTGCTTGTAACAATTGCAACCCAGTTACAATTTTTTGTGGTTCATCAAATCCAGCCATAACACCATAGATACGTCTAGTTCTAAAGTCACCACCAATATCTTGTAATACATTATAGTTTTCACTAAATGCAGCACCATTAAGAAAACCAGCCATAGGTTTTTTAGATATGCCTTGTGAGTAAGATAATATTACATCCATCTCTAATCTCTTAGCATCCATCTGTACCATAGCTGATTTAATAACATCTCTATATTCTGAAATCATAAGTGACATAGTGCTGTTTAATTCTGATAGTCCAGCACCAGTAACAAAACTATTAGGAGATTGGCTATCGTCAGTTACAGGATAACCACCTACCATACGCAATTGTCTTTCTAATCTATCTATCTGTTGAAACAATTGATACGGCATATTGTTCATTGGTTTAGAAACTTGTGTACCAGGAGCTAGATAATTAACCGCAAATCGACCTTTTCTATATTGTCCGGATTCTATCTCTCCTGATATGTTAGTTTCTGTAAACACACTGTCTTCCATAGCAATAGCTGACATAATGTTTATTTTTGCCATCATTGCCATCAAACCTATTACGTGGTCGTATTGTCCTTTAAGCTGGTCAAAAGATACACGTTTCATAAATACAAATGGTGGAGTAGATAATACGTTAGGTATAAAATCTAAAATCATATTACGTTCTGGGAATACAATGTATGTACCTCCCATGTCATAGTATTCAATAATTCTTACACCAGAGTATGTATTATCTTCCCAAGCTTGTTCTCTGTTATTTTCATAAGACAAAAATGGTGTAGCATTATCTTGTGCTTCTTCAGCATCTTCATCTTGTTTTAAAATTTGTTCTGCAAACTCTGGATAGATTTGTGCAAGTTTATATCTAGGTACACGTCTAATAACAGCCATTTCTCTTGGTTGTTGGTCAGGACCTAAGTTACCTACAAAAGTATCATAAGGGTCACGTAACTCTGCACTAGGATAAAAGAAACCATTAGTATCACGTTTAGTTGTAATAACCCAAGCACAGTAACCATAACCAGGTAACCATCTAGCTGCTTGTTGTAGTTGACCTAATAAGTTTTGTTTTTCATCATAGTTAGTAACAATACGTTCTAATTTTTCTGCACGTACTTTACTTCTAGTAGAATCATTTTCATTAGGTACATCAACTCTAACTTGTGGTATACCTGAAATCTTTTGTGCAAGTCGGTCAATACCAGATTGCAACATATTAGGAGCTGGTAATAAATCAGCATCAGAGGTTTCCATTGTATTACCTAACAATGCTTTAATGCCATCTGCACCACCATTAAGAATAGCTTTTATTCTAGCTTTCTGTACTTGTCTTTCTTGTACTAACTTACCTGATGTAAGTTCAGCAGCGTTTCTAACTATCTCGTCATAAGTTTTAACATCTAAGTTTTCTATGCCCATGGTGCTTCGTTTATCTCCGTCATCTTATAATCTCCATAACTAGGATTATAATCTAATCCTATGTTGGCAGTATGCTCTTTTTGCATACGCCTAAAAACTTTCATTGGAAACCAACTAGCCATAACTATGTCAGTCTTCTCTTTGTTTCGTTTAGAAACAGGTTTACCATCAAAGTATAACAGTTGTTGTCTGTATTTCTGTATTTTAGCATTAGATTCTCCATCACCAACAGGTAGATGTATTCTTTTATCTTCAAACAAATCTGCCATAGCACCAACACCATACAATGGGTCATGTTTATTTTTACCTGTTAAATGACCTTGTACAGTTATACCAGTACGTAATGTAAATTCTTTTATTGCAGCATCTTGTCGTATAGCAGATTGAAATCCGTTTTCTTCTACTATCCAATGTCTACAATCGTACTCGTGTAACCATATTGCCATTTGGTCTAACGCAGCTCTAATACCACCACCACGTCTGTTTTCTAAATCAACTAAATACAACTCACCTCTGTATTGGTCTATACCCCAAAGTACAGATGCTTGGTAACCACTTGATGCAGGGTCTAGTCCAGCAACAAGATATAAGTTTTTATATACCTGCCCTAGTACTAAATCAGGTCGCATACATTGGTCAATCATGTTCATAGTAAATATTTGCGTACCTTCTACATATGCTTGATTAAAATAAACCATTTCAAATGTTTGCCTACCACCTGTAGATTCAGCAGAATGTAACCTAGACATTAACCATTTAAAAGTTCTTTTACCTGGCCATAACATACAATCAGTATGTTCTTCTTCTAAATGTTCTGGTATTTGACACTCTAATGCATGTGCAGTTTCTACTATGCTTGTAAAGTTATCTGATTCAAGTAAGTGGTTATATAAATCATCAGGGTGCTGTCTTGAACCAATTACAACAACAGCAGTATGTTCCTCTTTACGACTAGATAATGTAGTAGTCCACCATTGTCTTGTACTTTCTCTAGCACCAGGTTGCATAGTAGTTTGGTGGTCTTCAATGTCGTCTGCAATAATTATGTCACAGTCACGTGATAGAATCTTACCACCCTTACCTACAGCAACCATAGTTGGTGATTTAATACCTGCAACTGTTCTAGTACCTACAGTAAATTGGTTTTGTGACCAGTTTTTACCTGACCTGTTATCTGGTTTAAATGATTGACCAGGTGGACAGAAATCTTCTCTAAGTTCTTCATTAGTATCTAGTACGTCAAGTACAGCAGATAATGCGTTTTTAGCTATGTCTTCGTTACCACCTACCCACATAATACGTACGTTAGGGTTTTTACATATCTGATATACAGCAAAGTGTATTAATAACTCTGTCTTTCCATGTCGTGGGGGTGACAGTATCAATAATTCTTTACCGTGTTCTATAGAATCTATAATATTATTAATCCAGTTAGTGTGAAAATCTGCGGTGTCATAGTGTTTTCCTAGTTCTGTTCTAAAGTATTTGTGTCGGAAGTTCGAAAAATTTTCTAATGCAGCTTCTGCTTCAGCTGATAGTTCCCAATCTTCTGCTGCTATTTCGTTTCTACTATCTATCTTGTAGGCAGCGAGCATGCGACTGACAGTAGCTGGGGTGCAGCCAAGGAGGGAAGCTGCGTTTGCTACTGTCATGTCGCCAGTTGCAACTTCTTCGGCTATACCTTCGCTTACGAAAGCTCGGTAATACTGCCCTCTGCGTACAGAAGCATAATCGCCTGTATCAGCATTATACTCTTTATTGATGGGCTTGGTGTCCACTTTGTCATTATGTCGCTTGTCACGTGCAAATTGACGCTTCTGGCACGTTCCTGAACAGAATTTTGTTTGTCTACCTCGTAATTTCTTTCGACAACCTTCTGCTATACAGATTACATTCTTTGACACTATTAACTAACTTTCCGTAGATGTTTGTATAGTGAGAATTATATGCTATAGTCACATTAAATACAAACACTAAACAATAGTATTTTGTTACAGGTAAAGCGGTGACCGGGACATCAAAAGCTGCTCACAGGTAAAACTGTACACTAGAAAGACAAAGGCAGTACCCAAGGACATTAAAAAAGGTTTAGTCAGGACTGGTACATACATTGCCCGCTCCTGCCCAGAAAGGCAACTACTATAAGGCTTTTATCTGTACGAAAGATTACCAACATATTTTTTAGACCTTACGTTAATATATAGAACACCTTAGATTAACATTAGGTAGTCAAACTAACAGAAGTAAGCATAAATACTGCATACCTATACAGAATTTTATTCTGTATGCAGTATTATGCTTTCTAGTTCTGTAGTTTGACTCAGAATGCAGGCATTCTGTAGTTAAATGCAATACCCTACCGGTTACTTTAATTCATTGATATCTGCATTTAACTTACCTATGTTAATCTGGATAGCTTATCATCTTTAGTATGTTTGTTAGGTGTCCGACAAGTTGTATCTACTGCTTGCTTTAATGCTTCCGACACAATAAATTATCATACTCTCACGTCTTTCTATAGTTCTTTAGAAATTCTTTATGAATTTCTCTAAAGAACAGAAAGGACAGTGAGAGATATGATTAATTGTTTATTGTGCGGTGAAGCATTCACAAGCAAGGGCAGTAGAATACATGACTTGTCATGGGACACTGCTAACAAAACATACAAGAAAGATGACAAAGGTATGCCGAAGGCATACGCTTTGGCTATCCACAGAAACTGTTATTGGGATAAATACAATGCAGAGAAAGAAAGTGTAGCACAATAGTGCTACCTTTCTTCCGCATCTGGAAGTATTGATATGACCATTAATGGCGTAAATATAGTACATTGCGGTTATTGTCAACACGAAGTAATGAGTGATGACAGATACCCAATATACTTACGAAGTAAGGGTGTGTCCATACCTTCTTATCTACACAATAGTTGTGGTGTTAAGATAGATAACTTAGGCGAAAATGTATGGCATTTTCACAAGTTATCTTGGACATATCAAAAGAAACTAAACAAACAAGATACGTTATTTTAAGAAAGGAAATTATGAATTACGTAAACGTTGAAAAACTAAATGAAGCAATCGCAGAGATTGGGAAGTATGTTACTAATGATACTATTGTAACAATAGAAAAGGCATTAACACAAGGTATCCAAGATTGGTATGATAATCAAGCTAATGGATTAGCCGAAAGTGATACCAAAGCATTGGGTATAAAAGTAGTTGATGAATATGCATTTGATGAAAGCCCATTCTAAAATTACGCACAATATGATGAGTGCCGACATGAATATGTTGGCATTCATCCAAATGGAATTAAGTCATGGACATTTTGACCACTTAATAATTGGCGTATCTCTTATGATAATGGAAAAAATTGTGTCTTTCTTTTTTTCTTTACGAAAAATAAAGAAAGACTTTATATATATAAAGGAAGGAAATATATGACTAAAGAATATGTGCCAGTAGATTGCGGTGTATGTCATACACCAATTGACGCATGGCGTGATAGAACATGGGCATCTGTGCCTATTGATGGTAACTTGGAAAAGATACCATTTTACTTACACATTAATTGCGTAAGAGAATTACATAGAAAATCTGCAGACTATGTAAAGAAAGAAACTAATGCAGAAAACAATACTACAGATGCGAAAGGAACTGTATCAACTACTGCACCGGTAGAAGATACTGTATCTGTATAACAAATACGGTGTATAGCTTGCAGTCTATAGATTATTCTATGGACTGCTGGGTATATTATACCAATAGTCTAGCTTCCGCACGGAATAAAGTAAAACATATTAAGTTGGCTAGACACGATAGAAAGGAATAAAATGCGACAATATACAGACAGTGCAGATGCTATCAAAGCATATGCAGAGGAAGTTAACTTTGACTTTACAAATGTAAAGGTTGAGGAACTAACCGAAGGCGAAAATAATGAGAGAGGTGGATTAAAACTTGCGTTTAAAAACTACCAAGGTGACGACATGGAAGTAACTGTTATACATACATGGTTTGATACCTTTGCTGTTACATTTTGGACAGAAGAAAAAGGTAGTGAAACTATGCAAGATATATATTTCCCAGAATTAATGGAACTATTCAAGGGTTTAAAAGTTGCTTTAACCGGAGTAACAAAAGATGAATGGAATAAAATTCTAAATCACCAAAGTCAATTGGAGGAAGAATAATGGCTAAGAAATATAAAATATATTTTATAGGCGAACGTACATACACAGCATCAAGTGAAGACCAAGCTATACGTATGGCGGAAACACACCTAGAAAATCTACCACCACAATTTAAATTAGATATAGGAGGTGTACGTAGTGAAGACTAATAAAGAACATTCAATGTATCCAAGCTATATATATTGGAAAGAAAATGAACGTACAATTAAGGATAGAATAAAGGTAAGATTTGAATTGGATTACGATTTAAAATGAGTAGCCCAACTGGACAACCTTACCCACAATGTTACAAATGTTTAGAATACACAGAGTATCCATTAGAAGAAGACGAACTTTGTTTTAATTGTAACGTTATCTAAATGAATACTTGGCGTTCTTTTCTTTTTCTTTATGGAAAATAGAAAAGAACTTATTATTAATTATAAGAAAGGGAATATATGGATATTGATGACAAGCTAGATAATCTAACTAATACACAGTTACGTACTGTTATTAAGTGGACACTAGCAGATACACATAATGCAGCTAAAAATTACTCAGGACTTGATGAGAGAGTCAAGGGTTGGTGTGCAATGCTTAATGAAGCTATTGAATATCAAATTGATAAAGCTGTTAATAAAAATAATAGAGAGGAAGAATAATGAGTACTAAAGAAATATTAGAACACGTTAAACAATTATCTATGCGTATAAATGTGTTAGCTGATATGCAGATGTTAGTTATGGAAGAATTGGGTGATAAAAATCCAAGGTTTCAAACAAAAGCTATAGCAAAAATATTATCGCACGATGAACTTAGAGAAGACTTTACTGAGTTTGTACAAACTGAAAAAGGTATGTCAGATAATGTAAAACTATTTATGCAAGATATAAATGAGATGATTAAAGATATAAGAGAGGAAGAATAATGCCTAACATATGTAGAAATAGCGTTGAAATTACAGGTGATACAAAAGATATTACTAAATTTTTAAATACTATTACAAAGAAAGATGATAATGGTGAGTACTATTACAGCTTCACAGAGGCTAGTCCTATGCCAAAAGAATTACAAAACTTACACCAAGGTTTAAGAACTATTGATGGTGTTAGATGTAACGTATGGTATGAAGATGATGATGGTGCTAGGCCAATGCTTGATATAACTAAAGATGAATTGATAGATAAGTATGGTACATATGAACCAATTAGTTGGCAGTATGACTACTGGGGTACTAAATGGGGTGATATGTCAACACAATTAGTATCAGATACAACAATTGATGGTAAAAGAACTGTGCAATTTTGGTTTGAATCTGCATGGGGACAACCATTTATATTATTACATGACATATGTACTAAGTTTAGTTTAACTATGAAAAATACATATGACATTGAGTTTGAAGAAGAACTTAAAACAGATACGTATCCTATAGAAAACGCAGAAGAAATGTTTAATGAATACAGAAATAGTATGCGTGATATGAGAAGTAGCGTACGTGATGTTGTATAAAGAAAACTTAATAGTACAATATGCACACTGCGGTGAATGTTTACAATCTAAACCACCACATTATTCGCCAATGGAATGGCAAGATATATCAGTAGGTTTAGTTGAAGATATGCAACACTTACAAATATGGTGTAATAGACATGATGCTGAAGTTGCTTTGTTAGCTTTAGCAAGCAAAGTTACACCAGATATGCAGTGTGATTGTAGTGAACATGATTAAAGTCAATGCAGCAATACTGTAATTGAAACGCAGAGCTATTTACATTGTTGACTTCCCCTTTGTCAACCGATAGACCATAATGTAGATAGCTTGTAGCACATAGGTAGTAACTCAATTTCCAACTTCTACTTGTGTGTTACAAGCTATCTATGAATGTTTTAGAAACGATGTAATATCTACAACTACAATTCATAGATGCAAAGCTAGTTATGTGTATTCATGCCCAGTCTAAACAACATAATTAGCGTCTATGTATGTAAGCCTTTCTCTTTATGAGCCAAAGGCTTACATACTATAAAAAAAGAAAGGAGATATATGCCATCAGGTGATTACTTAGAAGTACACGAACAAGATGACATTGAGTTCATGGTTACTCTTACATATTTAGATATGCCAGGAGCACCAAAAGAACATAATGCTAGAACTGTACGTGTGTTGTTAAAAGCCAAAGATATAATTCAAGCTGTAACTATGGCTACAACAATTGACATGGTAAACAAAGCAGAAATGATGACCGATTTTATCGGTTCACATCCATCGCTAATAAATAAACAAGTATTTACTAGAGATGAGATAAATAATCTAAGGCAGCAAGCTATAGATAATGGTGTATTTGCTAGCTGGCTAATGCATCCAGCATCTGCAATACAAGTTGTTCAATATGATAAGAGTCAAGAAATGAATGATATCGTATTGAATGACGTAATGGAACATGCTTCTCACTTGGGTGACCAAGCTGAGGAGTTCTTAAAAGATATAGACGAAGGAAAGGAAGGTACAAAATGAATTGTTGGGAATTACTTGACAATGTAATAAGTGTATCAAATAGAATATTACTATATGGGCCACCAGGTACTGGTAAAACATATAGTGCTGTAAAGCAAAATCAACCTATAAATGCGTTTGGCGAACCAAATGTGTTTCAAATTACAATGACAGAAGATACTGCTTCTGCTAATTTAGAAGGCTTTTATAAACCAAGTAAAGATGGTGGCTTTCAATGGCATGACGGTATCGCTATACAGGCATGGCGACATGGTGGTAGATTGGTAATCAATGAGATTGACCACGCATCACCAGACGCTATGACTTTTCTGCATGCAATTTTAGATGACCCAGAGATAGCAGGTATCACTCTTAACAATGATAAGAGAGAAACTGTTAGACCAGCAGATGGTTTTCAGGTTATCGCAACAACTAATAGTCCACCTGAGAGTTTACCTTTGGCACTCAAAGATAGATTCCCAGTTAAAATTAATATGGATACAATACATCCAAAAGCTTTGGCTGTATTTCCTACTGAGTGGCATAAAGTTATTAATGAAACTACATTAGTTGATGACCCAGAACAACGTGTATCTATACGTGCATGGAAAGAGTTCTTTATGCTTAAAGACCAAGACTTCAGTCAAGAAGTTGCAGCTAAACTTATATTTGCTGATAAATCAGAAGAAATTATCGATGCAATACTACTAGCTAAAGCTAATGACTAAAGCATATCCATATCCAGAGATTGTAACTGGAGAAGACTGGACTGTTTATGGTACTAGCGAATTTAATTCAACACCACGTACTGACAATGTCAATAACAAGATGGTTGTACCACTTGATAGAGAATGTGAGGCATGTGGTGTTAATCATAGTCGTATGGTACGTAGACATCAGTTAGGTCGTGCTAAATGGTCACCTAAAACATTAGGTAAGTTTGGTCCAGATGTAAGACAAGAAGCTGTAGAAATACTAGAACGTATGCGTATTGATTGGCTACTTGGTTATGCAGGTAGAGGTATAACAGACCCTTATGTATGCCAAGAGTTTACAGATATGCAAGTACTTAAAGTAATCTATGAAGGTTCTATTGCAGAACTAATTACTTGTTTTCTTAATTTAGTTACATGGATTGATTCAAAACATCCACGTGCATATTATTCTACTAGTGCTAACTTAACTGGTAGAGCACAATGGTACTTAAGTGTACTAAGTAATTGTGCAGATGATATGCGTTTTACTGAGGCAAGACGTATGGAATATCTATTTGTTTATCATCAAGTATATAAGTTTATGAGAAAGCTTATAGACGATAGACGAGCTGATTTACCTACGTTTGCTGCTGTAAAAAGACAAGCAAAACTTTTGTCAATACTATTAGAAATGGATGAACGTCCAGATAAACAATATGTATTTAAACCTATGCCTAAGAAAGGTGAAGGTAGTGGCGAAAGTTCTGATGAATCTGAACAACAACAATCAGGTGGTTATGGTAATGGTTCTGCTAAAGACTTAGAAAAACGTATGAAACGTAAACTTATGGAAGACATGTCATACTATACAAGTTCTAGTATGGGTCAATGGGGTGAAATGAGAATACATGAACCACCATTGTCAGTTAATCTACAAGCTAGATTAAAGAATGGCAGAGATTATAGACCACAAGATTATGGTTACAATCCTAAATACATTAATAGATATTGTATTGACAAGAAGATATTCAAACAAAGACAACGTGTCAAAGGTGGCACAATATTGATTGACGCTTCTGGTTCAATGCGATTTGATGGTAAAGATATCTTAGATATTATGATGATATTACCTGCAGTTAACATTGCTATGTACAATGGTAGTGGTAACTGGGGTGACTTACGTATCATTGCTAAGAATGGACTACGTGTTAATGATGATTATTTAAACATACACTCTGGCAGAGGTAATGTTATAGATGGTCCAGCATTACGCTGGCTAGCTGAACAACCAGCAAGACGTATATGGGTTAGTGATATGAAAGTGTTTGGTAGAAACGATAGCAGTGTTGGTTACAATTTACTTAGAGATTGTATAGACACATGTACTAAAGCACAGATAATTAACTTAAAAAACGTAGAGGAAGTAAAAGAACACGCATTAAAACTAAGCGTGCTAAACTAAATAGCAGGTAAGGTACTAGCAATAGTGACGTGTTCCTTTCCACGTAACCCTTACTAAGTAATGGAATAGAGTCGGAGGAGAACTCCGGACGAGGTTTTTCGCACATCTTGTGCAAGTCAATCCCTATAGTGAACACCATTACGCTATTTTTTTTTATATAAAGTTTGACTAAATATCAATGAAAGTATAATGAATAGTATGAATATAGATGATATGCTTTACGAAGCAGAAAATGGTAAAAGAAGTCCGATACTTGACAGGATAACTGAAGAAGCTGAACCTTTTTGGCATGGCTGCGAAGAACGTGTTAAGTCAGGACGCAACATAAAACCATATGTTGTTTCAAGATTATTGAAAGAACAATATGGTATCAAAATAAGTGAGAGTGCAGTGCGTAATCACTTTGAAAACTTGGCGAATCTAGGTTCACAATATGAGTGATAAAGATATTGATAAGCTATTTATAGAAGCTGAATCTAAATTAGTTCAAGAACTCAAAGCTGATAACCTTAAACTACTTAAGTCATTAGAAAAAGCTAAAAATAAAAAAGCTGATATGATTGAAGCAGTTTATGAAGCTGTATCTACTAACCTTCGTACATGGGACAAACCAAATATCCCTAAACCTAAATTACATAAACGTAATAAGAACGAAGAAGTAGCTGTAGCTGTACTCTCAGATGTACAATTGGCGAAGGTAACGCCAGATTATAACACACAAGTAGCAGAAGAACGTGTAATTGAATATGCAAATAAGATAGTTGAATTGACAAATGTTCAACGTTCTGCACATCCAGTTAATAAATGCGTAGTCCTAGCTGCTGGTGATATCGTAGAAGGTGAGCTTATATTCCCAGGTCAAACACATTTGATTGATGCAAGTTTGTACAATCAAGTAACAATAGATGGCCCAAGAATACTTACCAAATTCTTTGATACATTATTGGCGAACTTCCAAGAAGTAGAAGTACATTGGGTAATAGGTAATCATGGTTCATTAGGTGGACGTGCAAGAAAAGATTATCACCCAGACTCTAACGCTGATAGAATGCTAGGCAAAATAATGGATATGGTATATGAAAAAGATAAACGAATATCATTTGTTATTCCTGATAGTGAAGGCGATAATCATTGGTTTGATATTGCTGATTTGGGTAAGGGATGTAAATTCTTTGTATGGCATGGCGATAATGTAAGAGGACACAGCGGTTTTCCATGGTATGGCTTTGGTAAAAAGTTATTAGGATGGAAAGCACTAGCGTCTAGAGGTTTAATGCCTGACTTTGATTATGCTATTGCTGGACACTGGCATACACCTACAACTATGTATGTTAATGACATAAGATTGTGGGTAAATGGTAGTACTGAAAGTTACAATACATATGCATTAGAACAATTAGCGAGCATGGGAAGACCATGTCAATGGTTATTGTTTGCTAAACCTAATCATGGAGTAACTGCAGAATACCTTGTAAAATTGTCACATAAGTGACTATAATGAATACTATGACAAACATAGACACTAAGTCTAGTTGGGAGTTAACAGGCATAGAGTACAGTGGTTTAGGTGATAAGCCATACTTTATTCTGACCAACATAAATGGCGAGTGCAAGCTTGTACCCATAGAAAAAGGGGTACATAACTTGCGAAGTTTATTAGACTTAGATAAAGAATAGAAGTATTTGTTTTTCTCTTTATGAGAAAAAAACAAATACAGAAGGGAATGTTATGACTAATAACGTTGACTTACTATCCCCATTTCCACAGGAGATAGTTAGGAAAGCACCAGCTGGTAAGTTTGGTGATTATGTTCCACACGCACACTACGTTGAGCGTTTAAGGGACAGTGGAGTTAAATACACATGGCAATGCGAACCTGTATATGGTACATACAATGGTGAAAAACGTATTGTCGGTGCTAAAGGTACTATAACAATTGATGGCATGGGTAGCTATGATGGCTTCGGTGACGTTGATACATTTAAGCTAGGTAATGCTAAGTTTAATGATGGTACTAATCTTAAAGATGCAGAGTCTGATGCATTTAAACGTGCATGTATGAGATTTGGTCTAGGCGTAGAGCTATGGTCAGGTTCAGTACAATCAGAAGAAGAAGCTACATCTTATGGAACTGATGGTTACACTCAAGAAATGGCTGACAAAGATGCCAAGGTTGAAGTAACTAAAGTAGATATGCGTAAAAAAGAGAACAAACCTACTAAGGAAGATGTTCAACGCATGAATGACATTATGGATAGTATCTTAGATACTGAAAATAATGAAGCACCATTCTAATGCAGGACTTAAACTTTATAGTAAATACTATACAGTCTATGACTGCATCAGTACAAAATAAAGAAACTCTAAACAAAATCATAGGTACTGCTAATCAATACGCAGTTACTATGAAGTTTCCTGCTGATAAAACAACATGGTCAGATAAACAATTAACAAAGTATTTCGATATGATTGAAAGACTTGTTGATATGCCTGTTGAGTATACACAAGATGAGTTTGATAGCTTATCAATACAAGAAAAACTATCAGCAGTTGGTATAGAGTCAGAAGATATCACACCAGGATTACAAGATTCTAGTGGAGTGATAGGAGGAATAGTAAATAAAATGGAACAACAAAATAAGTATAGAGATGACTTAAAATGTCCATATTGTGGAGAAATGGTTTATGATAATCGTAACTCTAAAAGGTCAGATAAAAGTCCAGACTTTACATGTAGCACAAATGACCCTGCAAAATGCGGAGGACATAGTGGTAAGTGGCGTAAGTCTTGGTGGTTAGACAACTCAGATATACCTGAAGAATGGGGTATTAACTAATGATACCTGAATACTTTAGAGGCAGAGAAATACCTGCTTTTATTAAATCTAAAACACAGTTAGTTGCTTGGGCATTAACTGAGTTTATTGATGATGAACCAATTAGTAATTGGGAGTTTGTGGCAGAACTACATTGCCATAGGTTTGGTGGAATAATACATAATCTTAGAGCAGAAGGTTATGAAATTACTACCTTACCTAGTAAGAAACGTGGGTTAGTACATTACTACTGTACTAAATTACCTACTAAGAAAGCTGCTACCATTAGCTAATGATAGAAGTATTGGTCGGTTGTATGATACCCCTGTTGATTACAACCGATACATTACCAGAGTACAGGGACTGTATGGAAGTGGCTTCTAAAGTCGAGTATGTGTTAGAACATACAGACCTTGTACAAAGGTACTTTAAGGAGGACGACATCTTGCAGGCACTAAATGTAATTTACTGTGAAAGTTCAGGAAAACCTGATGCAGTAGGCAAGAACACAAATGGTACTGCAGATGTTGGACTCTGGCAATTTAATGATAATACATGGGCTTGGTTAAAACCTAAGCTTGATATAATAAGTAATAGGACTAATCCAAAAGTATCTACAGCTGTAGCTAGTTGGTTAGTCTACAATGATGGATGGCATCATTGGAATAGTAGCAAGCACTGTTGGAAAGATTACAATAACAGATACTTGTATATGGAGGAAACTAATTAATGAATGAGTATTATAAATCGTATACATCTAACAAATGGAACATATGGCGTAACCAATTAGATTCAAATACGTATGATATTAGATGTAAAAATTGTCGTAAAAAATTTGAATCTGATTATATGTACACAGAGAGATGTGTATCTTGTGAACAGAAAATGTTTGACGAATATTTTGGAGAGGAATAAATGGCGAAAATAGACATAAATAAAATAAATATATTTACACACCATAAGTATTTAAAAGTATGGGCTACACAGTTTAATCAAGCATGTGGTAGTGATACATTTAAAGTACAACCTGATATGAAAAAATTAAGGTTTCTTATGGATAAGTTTGTAGCAGATTACAATTGGCATCTAGAACAATTAGAATCAGAGTTTCAACAAGATGCTCATGTAAAAGATTACAGACGTTTAGAAGAAGAATAATGGAAAGTTTATCACCAATAAGAGAAGAAGCTATGAAACGTGCAGGTGGTCGTTGTGAGTGGGCTTATTGTAATGATAACAAGTGGCTAGAGCTAGCACATATACAAGGCATAGGTATGGGTGGCAACAAAAAACGTAAGTATGATATTAATAATGTTGCCATACTATGTAAATGGCATCATGATATATATGATGGTAGGCAATCAAGTGGACATAGTAAAGCTATAAGAGATTTATTAAAAGGATTTCTAAAAAGAGAAAGTACTATAACTTAGTATTTTTATTTTTTTTATTTCTATCTTCCCATACTGGAAGGGTTGGTGAACTATTTAAACGTGTAATAGTATTACCTGCATTACTACCCCAAGGATTTACTGGTTTAACACCACCAGGAAGTAATCCATAGTTTATAGCATCTAATACTTTGTAACCTTTAGCAATATTTTTAGCCCATTTTTTAGCAGTACCTTTGTAACCTTGAACAGTCATATCCCATGCTCTTTTAAGACCATCTTTATTTATAGTAGGAGATACACCAGGAATTATAGGTTTATTATCTTTTTGTTTAGGAAAAGAATATGTTTTATCACCTATAGATTGCATTAATTTAGCATCATTTTTTAATTTAATACCACGATAAATGTTAGCTACATCAGCAGCAGTAAGTTGTTCTTTACCTTTAACACTAGCAAATGCTTTCTCAGCTAATGCATTGTGTTGTTTTACACGCCTTTTAAGTTCGTCTTTACCAAGACCAGCTTTACCTTCACCTACTAATTTATTGTAATTAGGACTTCCCATTATAGATTTTCTAATGTATATACGTTACGTTCGTCTATTTTTGGAGCTGCAACTGCAGCAGCAACTGAGTTAACAGATACTTGACCATCACTTTTACCATGTGATACAGGTTCTTGTACTAATCCCATGTCAGTAAGTACACTATGACTAGCGATTTTTTCAAAGTTAATACCTGATTCTACAATAGATTCTTCATCTTTATTTTCTAAAGATATTTCGTGTTTGTTATGATAATGTCCAGGCATTATTTACTCACTTTCTTAACAGGTTTAGCTAATTGTTTTTTAGCAAACTCTTTAATTACTACTAAAGCTGCAGACGCACCTGATATTGCAGCTAACTGTACTGTATCAGCATCTACACCAACTAATGGTGCTACTGTTAATGCACCAATAAATGCTTCAACAAATGTCCATAATGTTTTTTCTAATATATCTTTATATTCTTTACTCATAATTATCCTAACTTAGAAACTAATCTTATTATTTTTGGAATACCTTTTTTAGATTTCCAAGCTTGAAATTCTTTAAGACCTTTTTCATAATTAACTTTAGTTAATTTTTCATCAATCCATTTTTTCTCACCAATAGGTCCACGAATCATATGGTCTATTATAGCCGCAGGAGTTTTAGCAGTATCACCAACGATAGTTGCTGCATACTGTGATAATGAACTGTAATTTCTACTTATATCAGATGCTTCATCAGTAAAAGAAATCATTTTTTGTAATTGTCTTTTAGCTTCTTTTTTACTTGCATCATCAGGAAAATATTTATTTTCTAATTCATTATTTGAAAGTGGTTGTCTTCGTTCAGAGGAAAATATATTATCATTTACTGCCTCATCAACTTCATCTAATAAACCACTTTTAACTTCATTAATAAAATCATAAACAGTCCCTTTAAATTCCATAGCAAAATCTCTTGTTCTAGCTTTACGTGCTTGTAGTTCTTGATTGACACCAGCGACTGTATTAGGCATTGGTTTATCTTTTAAAAATTCCATAGTTTCTTCATTCCAACCTTTAATACCTCTAAAACTACCTGTATCAAATGCTCTAGTTTTATTTTCTGATACTACTTTATCTGGTAATCTAAACACTTCTTCAAAAAATGTATCTGGATTAGTTGGGTCATAAGAGAAACCAAACTTAGCTAATTTATCACTTAATGATGCAGGTTTAGAAAACTTAGGATTAATTTGTGGACCACCAACTCCACCTGGGTTTAAACGTTCACGTTCTCTAGCTCTAAAATAAGATACAGTATCGCTTGTTTGTTTATCAGCTTTAACTTTATCATAAGCTGCTTCACCTTCTGCTTCTATAACATCATCATATTCACCTGCACCAACTTCGTAATATTGATAATTTGCAGTTTCTGCCCAGTCAGCTGATTTGTTAGCTTGATTTTTAATGTAATCTGTAGAAGACTTACCATCTTTTTTAGGGTCATAATTAGGATTATCATAATAATCTACATTCTGACCACCTGTATTATTGCCGCCTTTAAATGCTACCATTTATACTCCTAAAAAAACTTACTAAGGTTTAACAATAATTTTTTATTAACTGGTAAACCATATTCTTTTTCCATATTTCTTAACGCTAGTCTAACAAGATTATTTTTATTTGCAACGTTTGGATACATTGCCTTTAATTGATTCATTTGATTAACTAAAGATTCTTGTGTTTTATATTCAGCTTTAGATATTCTAGGTGTACTCTCATCAATAGCACTAGGTACATATGTTTGTTTAGGTTTGTATTCTCTTTTTGTTTTATCATAAATTTCTATTTTACCTGGTTGTTCTTTACTAGCTCTTTCAGCTTGTACATCTGAGTCGTATCTTACACCTGATAATCTATCAGTACCAAAAGAAGTAATACCAGTACCTATTGGTTTTGCTTCATCAACTTCAGGTCCTACTTTTAAAAATATTGACTTACCTTTTTTATCAATACCTACAGGTAATTTATCTCCAACATTAAAACCCATTTCTTTTATAGTTTTATTTCCTGCAGCAGTTGGATGTTTAAAATTAATAGGTATTGTATTATCACCATAAGCTTTTTCATAATTTATTTTTGCTGCAGCTTCTAAATCTTCTTGAGTTTTATTCATAAATCCACCACCTATTTTCATATCACCAAAGTTTTCTGTAAGCATAGGTTTAGTTTGTGTACCCATAGCTTGTCCTTCTAGTAAACCACCCTTACCTTGTTCTATAATATTTGCTTGTGATTCGTCTAATGATTTACTTAATTTTTGTGCACGTTTAGTTTCAGTAGATAAATCTATTTTGTCAAAATCTTGTACCATTTTGTTGTATTCTTTAATTTCAGCACTACTTTCAAATGGCATTTGTTTACCAATGTTGCTTTCATTTGCAGTTTTAATTAAATTATATTGTTTTACATGACTATCTACAGGTCCGTAATACTTATCATCATATAAACCTGATTCTCTTTGTAAATATTCTAAGTCTTCAGTTGCTTGATTAGCAGCTTCTACTGCTTTTGTTAAAGCACTGTCACCAACTGAAGGTAATGTTTTTGATATGTCAGTTCCAGATGTACGTAACATACGACTAATACTAGATTTAGTTACTTTTAATGCAAGTTTATCTGATAGTCCTTTGTTTTTAGCAGTAAAATATTGTTTAGTTAAACGCAATTCATTGTCACTAAAATCATTCAATGATTTATAAACAGGTACATATTTTTCTACAAAACTAGGTCTAGGACCAGCTGAACTTACATCTTTTAACATAGGTGTATAACCTCTACGAAGTTGTTTACCTATATCAATGTCAGCTTGTATATCTGACAAACCTCTAGATACAGTAGTTTCTATATCACCTACTTTTCTAGGTACATCTCCTTTACTTTGTTTAAATATTTGTTTACTTTTTACACCACCTATATTTTCTACATCACTTATATTTGCTAAGTTACTATCTTTAAATTCACCTAAGCCATGATTACCTGTTGATTCTAAAATTTTATTTATAATTGCTGTATCAAATGCATCATCAGCACCTTCAGATATTAATTTACTTGCATCTACTGAACCTAATGCTACTTCACCACCTAATTTTAATTCAGCATGTATGCTTTTTAATACAGGTAAATCTTTTTTACTAACATTAAATTTATTAGATAAACGAACAGAACGACTACCACCTTTAGTTAATTGTTCTATAATGTATTCTATTCTGTCTATGTCACTCATATTATTCTTTTTCCATCAAGCTTAGCAGATAATATTTTGACTTCACCACTTATCTCTTGCAATTTTTCCATAACTTGTTTAGGTTGTATCATATCTGGTGGAGCTGCATTAGAAACTTCAGGTGTAGGTAACTTACCATCATAATCTATATATTCTACTTCTACATCTAATCCTGATTCAATAGCAGCTAATACACGAGGATATACAAGTGCATATGCATCACGACTTGAACCAATAAACCCATCTTTAGCTACTAAATTGCTAGTTTGTGTGTTACCTAACAGCAAACAACCTGCAGTATTTTCATCTGTATTACCTGAATGCCATAGTATCCATTCAAATCCAGGTACATCTAATACCCATATCATACCTTTATGAAAGTCTGCACCATATCTGGACAGATAACGATTATGAAAACCACCTTCTGTACGTAAACCTAGCTTATAAGTACCAGCAGGTATGCGTGTTTCACCCCAGACTTTAACATCACGTTGTTCATCTTCTAATGTATAACAAAGAAATGTACGCTTACCATTGTTGACTTCAAATAACAAACCTGATGTAGAGTCTTTTTGACTACTAACTCTTAATACTTCGTATTTCAATTGATTCCCACACTTTACACCAACCTCCTGGTGCTACTTGTTCTTTGAATGCAATGCAATAGTTATTAATATAATGTTTGCAATTAGAACAATACTGACCAGTTGTATTACTTCTGTTAACATATGCTCCTGGTAACGCCATTACTTTTTCTTACGAATCTTTTTAATTTTATTGTTATGTGTTTTAGCATAAATAAAATTTTTAGTTTCACGAGTGACTGTACCTTCATAGGTTTTGTCACCCCATTTCCAACTTACTGTTTTAGCCATTACCACTTAACCTTATGTGACCAATACTTAGCAGATAATTTAGATTTAGGTTTACCTTGTGCATTATGTCTAGCATAATACGACTTTTTACGTGCTTTATCTTTTTTACTTTTAGGATTTTTACCAGCACCTTTAACACCTTGTTGTCCAAATCTAATTAACTTATACTTGTTACCTTCTTTAGCCATAACAACATGTGATTTTGTTTTGTGACTAGGTGTAAGCTTAGGTTTATTAACACCTTTAAGGCCGTTCTTTTTCATAATAGCTTTAACTCTATCTGGAACTGCCATTATATCTCCTGTTTTCTCGTTTAACTAAGTATAATGATAGTATATTACTAAAGCTAGTTATTAGTGCAGTTATCACTGCCGTGCTTACAATTACAAATTTGTACAAACGAACCATCTTCTTTTTCTTTTACCATACACATACTATCCTCCTATTTTAAATAATAACTCTGTAAAATTAGATTCTAACATATCTAGTTCACTATTCATTTCCATAACCATAGCATCACAAGCGTTCTGATGTGATTTAATTTCTTCTATCGAGTTGAATACCCAACCAAATGCACTAATTACTATTGTTGCAATTATTGGAATGATTGTTTTTGTGTCTATTTTTAATGTTGCCATTATTCTCCTACATTAAGGCAGCAACAACAACACCACCTACTGCTACCAATAATCCTAATACTTTATAAAATTCTGCTTTGTCTAGTTTTGCGTCTAGTTTACTATCTATTTCATCAAGGCGTTTTAATACCATATCTAACATCTCCTTCTGTGTATAACCATTACCGAGATAGTCAGACATTATGGAAGGTCATCCTCTGACATATAGATGTCATCACTCCAGGTGTATGCTTTATCGTAGTAGTTACGATTTTCCCAATCCCAAGTACTTAATCTTTTAAGAGTTGATACAATATCTTTTAAAAAAATACCTAATAAAAACCCAATTATAAAATCCATAAGCAGGATTATAACATATTATAACTTTTTGGAAATCATTTTAGAACTTCTACCAGTTTTAGTATTTTTATTTTTTTCTATAACTTCAGAAGTTAAATATTTTTTAATATCTTCTTCTTTTAATATTAATTCATTAGTTGCATAACTAACAATTTTTTCTACTTCTTCAGGATTGTGCATATCTATTTCTTTATCAACTAAAATATCATCAATCCATAAACTAAATTTAACTGAATAACTTATATATTCTTTCATTCTATAATCCTTTCTTTTATTTTAGCTAAAGTTTTATTTAACATTTTACTTTCGTGAAATCTAGCATATCTATTTATTAACGGTACATTGCTTTCCCAAGAACTTGCAGTACTACAAACATTCATAATTTTTGCTAAATCATTTGACATTTCAAACATTTTAAATTTAATTTTTTTATTTGTTAAAAAATTAATAAAAGCTAAAGGTTCATTTTGTTTAATAATAAATTCATCTACATTTGACCACAAGTTAAATTCTACTTGTATAGGTCTAAACCATTTACCAATATTATATTGTCCAGGAGTTACTGAACCATATTGCATATGAGGTGCATTAATAAAATAAGGAGCTGTAAATTGAACTTCTAAACTTTCATCAGCAAATAATATTATTGGATAACTATATTCTAATAATATTTGATTATTTAATTGTGGTTCTCTTTTTATTGTTGCACTTAAAGAATTTTTACCAGTAGATAAAGCAACGTTTGTTATTTTATAACTAGATTCTATAGGATTTTCTAACACATATAAATTTTTAGATAAGTTTTGATAAGCAGTACAAGATAAATAAGCTCTATTATTTAGTTCTTTACTACGAGTTTTATTTATATTTTTATTTAATAAACTACTTAAACTAACAGGTTCTTTATAAAGTATTGACCAATCTTCTGTTTGATGTAAATTATCAGGACTTGCATAATATACAGTTATTTCTTTCATAATAATTTATTAGGTCTTTTATTAATTATGTTATTAATTATAGGTCTAACATTTTTATAGTAACTTACAATATTGTTACTGTATTTATAATATTTATTTATATTATCTGTACTATCTATATAATTTAAATCTACTTTGTAATTGAACATTAAGTTAGCAAATGATTTACCAAGTGTTAATGTTACAGTTGCTGATTTATCTGTTGTTTGCATATAAGTAGGATTTATTTCTCTTATCCAATTATTAATATAAAAACCTCCAGGTACAAATACACAATTATCATAAGTTTTTTCATCAGGTGGTAACATAGTAATTTCAATATCTTTAGCATCATCAGTAGCAAACACTAAATAAGTATGCAATTGCAAAACAGCTCTACCATTATGTAGCTGTACATTAATTATATGATTAAATACATCACTGACTTCATCTGTTACTTGCATATCTTTATTATTAAAATTCCAATAAGCAAATGGTTTTGCATTGTTATCAAGACCAAAAGTAATTTCTACAGTGTATGGAGATAATAAGTTATACAATTTATTATGCGTAGATTTAATAGCAGGACAACCAAAGTCAATTGTTTTTCTTTTAATAATTTCAGGTAACAAAAACTTAGGTATTATTGAGTTAGGACTTTGCGTGTAAGATACTTTATGTTTTTTTTTATCATTAAATATCATATTTACGTTTTTTAAAATATCCTTTACTAAAACTTCTATGTGCTAAATATTGTGATTTAATAACTTTATTTTTAAGTTCTTCATCCATAGGTTTCATTTCTACTTTTGTATCAGTTCTTTTAAATGGAATGTAATAACATAGTGGTGTTCCAGCTTTTATATACACTTCATCTTTATCACTAACATAAAATATTTGTGGATTAACTTCGTGATGAATATCAATATCTATAACACCATATGGTACATACCAATCATCCATTTGGTCATAATGATAAAACATTGGTAACTGCATTAAACTATAACCAGGAGGACCTATTATTTGTATTGGATTTACAAATTTAAATACTTTTTTAATTGGACTATTTATGTGTTGTATCATTTGACTATCGTGATGTATTTCTATTTCAAATGCTTCATTAGCAATTTTCCAATAATTAATATCGTGATTATCTTTAGCTACAGAAAACCACATATCTACAGGTGCAGGTAATACATAACCTAAATTAAATATATCAGCAAAACTAGGACAATATTTTACAGTTCTACCATTAGGTATTATTTCTTTTCCTACAACAGGAAATGACAAACCTTCTTCATTTATATCTCTTGGGATATTTTTCCACCAAGGTGGTATAAATTTATTAGCTGGTTGTAAATGCACATCTAATGATGAATAAACACCCATATTAAATGTACAGGTTATTATTTTATCTTTTTTGAATTTCATAGTTCCACCTTACTATAGTTAATATTTTATTCTTGAACTTCCCATTGTTGTAGTTCTTCATTCCAATGTTTATAAACACCTACAGGTTCAACTGGATATTCAACAGGTGCTACCCATTCAGCATTATCAACATCTAATGTCCAACTATCAAAAGGTTTTGGAGGCATAAATATATCGTGTTCTCTAATATAAAGATACCCTTCACTAGCATAGTTACCACGTATATTATTATTATAAGAAGTTTTTAACCAAATTGTTTCTTCACCATATAATGATTTACAAAAAGCAATACCTGCTTCTTCTGTTTCTAATTGTGTTACAGGGTCTAAGTTGTCATTATCATTAACTGCAATAACTCTTAATACATTATCTTGGTTATCTAATTCTGCGTAATAAGCCATAGTTATTTCCTATACTTTACTATAACAACACCTTTACCACCTGAACCGCCACCAACGTTACCAGCGTATGAAGTACCTCCACCGCCACCTCCTCCAAGGTTAGCTGTTCCTGATTGTCCACCACCGCCACCAGAGCCGCCATTTCCACCGCCTCCGTCACCGCCTGGTTGACCACCACTTAATTCTCCACCAGCACCACCGCCACCATAAGTAACAGCTGTACCAGTTATGCTTGAAGTACGTCCTTCACCACCGTGACCATCACCATCATTATCTCCTACAGTTCCTGCACCACCGCCAGAACCACCAGAACCTGAACCATAACCACCATTATATCCTTCAGGAGTACTGTCATAAGAGGAGTTACCGCCTATATTACCTGAACCAGGAGAACGTCCTCTACCACCGCCACCGCCAGTTCCTCCATTACCACCATTATTATTAGGTGCAAATCCACCTCCGCCTCCTCCATAAGATGAAGCAAAGTTTGAGAAAGATGACATACCACCTCTAGATGCAGTAGCTGCGTATCCAGAACCACCAGAACCATTACCAATAGTTATTGTATAACTACCTGGTCCTAAAGGAGTTGTTGTTGTACCAGTACGAAAGCCTCCACCTCCGCCACCGCCACCTTCGTTAGAGCCTTCAGTAGCTAATCCACCACCAGCTCCTCCTCCAACAACGACAAACTCAACAGCTCTTTTACCAAAAGTAATATTAAAACTTCCACTGTTATTAAATTTATGCACTAAATAACCATTAACTTCGGTTACTACATCACCACCTGATGCTTTAAAACCACCACCATATTCATTACCAACACTAGCTGCACGGAATGAACCTCCGTTAACTCCTTGTCCTCTAGCAGACTTTACGCTCATTTAAACTCCTAAGCTGTTATTACTGTACCAAATGCACTAAAACTTACATCTGCTGTGCTAGCTGTTGCTTTAAGAACATCACCATCAGCAAGTGTTATACCTAATGTAAGAAATAATGTATCGTTTGCAGGAACTGGTACATCTTTAGAAATGTAATGTTCATCACCTGCTGTTTCTCCTGCAGGTACAACTTGCAAGTCATAAGTTTTTTCTGCTGATGACCTATTGCAAATTACAACAGTAGAAACAATTACTTCTCCGTCTTGGTCAGGTATTAAATCAACAGGTGCGCTTGTAAAAGCGTCTGCTGTTTGTCCTAGTACTTTATATGCGTTTGCCATATTTTATCTCCAATTATTTTTCTATTATACTACACATCTACTAAAAGCAAGGAATAATCATCAGATAAATAATCTAATGTTAAAGCTGGTGTCCACATAGTTTTTTGTAGAACGTAGCTTATTGTTGAACCTTCAGGTAATAAATCTATATCTTCATCTATAGGTTTATTTCCAATAGTATCTATTCCTAAACTTCCACCTTCTTTAAGCATTAATAACATACCCATTATGAACCCATCACTAAAAATGGATGAACTTCAACAGGTGCAGCAACTTGATTAACATAAACTTTTTTTGAAGTGCTATCAGTTGCATCATAAACTAAAACATAATCTGCTGCAGTATCTACTGTAATAGAAGTACCATCAGTAGCATTACTTATCATAGCTGTAGCTGATGAAGCATTAATAGCTGCTATAGCATCATCACCATCACTATTAAAATCTGATATAGCTGTTGTACTGTCTGTATCAAAATCTGTTAAAGCATCAGATAATGATGTAATATTTGTAGCAACTCTATCGTTTTGGTCTTGTATATGTTGTGCAAGTACAGCCATTCTAACTGTAGTACCAATACCGTGTGATACACCTGTATCAGCTGCAGCACCTGCTGCTTCTTGTCTACCATCATAATCTCTTTCAACATCACTAAATGTTGTAGAACCTGATGTATGTGTTTTAACTACTACAATTTCTCTGTTAGATGTACTGTCTGGGTCAATAACTAAATATACCCAAGTATCTGCATCACCAGTTGTAGCTGATGTAATACCATTAGTACCATCTATTGTTGGTGTAGATGCAACGTCAAATGATGTAGCACCTGCACTAAAATCTGAATTAGCAATTGTAGATTCATAAAAGTTAAATACTTGTGTTGCTCTATCTGCCATTATGCTCCGTATCTCATTATACCCCAAGAAGCTATACCTGGTGTATGTATTGATGTTACTTCTTCAATAGTACCTTGTCTAGTACCACGCACTGTAATAATAGCATACATTGTATCACTTCCAACTACATCATTAGATTGTATAGGATAACTTATTTGTTCTACTACACCTTTAATAATTTCTTGTGGTTCAAATATTTCTAATGTTACTGAATCACCTTCTTTAGCACGTAATGCTTTATATAAAGTATCTCCAAGACCTTTAACTTTTAATGGTTTTCTACCAGGTCTTTCTACTCTATCACTAATGTTTATAGGTATTTGTGCTACTACAAGTTCTGGTCTAGCTAATGCACGAAACTGTACTGATTTGACTTTAGGAGTTGACACACCATCTGTACTTTTAAGTATGACTTTACCTATAATATATCTTGACACTTCTGCTATTTGTTTTTCTTCGTCACCTGTACCACCAAGTTGTGTTAAAGCATTAGTAAACGTAGCAGACTCAGGTGCATCTAAATCTTCAAATCTAGTTGAGTATTGTAAACTTACTTGTGTATCTGCAGGCATTGTAACTGTAGATATTTCTGCACCTACAAACTGTTTACTTTCTGCTGTAAAAAAATCTGCAGCAGATAATACTAAATAACCTTCAGCTTCATATGTAGATGTTTCTTTATATACATCAGAACCTTCAACTACTACTACAAACTTACCATTAGATTGTGTAATACCTGATACATAACTATTACCAACTGTTTGTAAATCTCTAGCCAAACCACCTGTTGGTAGATAATATCGCCACAAATTTACTTCATTAGTTGCTTCTTTAACACCCATATACACACTATCACGGCTTACAAACATAGCGTGTGGTGTTGTATCTACGTTATTAACAACCCATTCTTTTACTAATTGTCTATTAGCAAGTACATATAAATCATCAGCATTAACAAGTTCTGCTCTGTATAACCTACCTACACTTCTTGTATTTTCTTTAGTACCAAAAAATATAATTCCTTCTGCAGCAGCAATAGAATGTATTTCTTCAAAAGGTATTTTGGTTTGTCCTTGATTTACAAATATTCCACTAGATAATTTAAATGAATATACATTACCATCAGTACTAGCAGCTAAAACTACAGCACCACCATCAACAATACCTGTTATTTGATGTGTAGGTTCTACTTCTATTATTGCATCTCCTGTTGCAAAAGCTGATGCCCAACTGTCTGCAAATGCATCACCTTCCCAAACATACTCTGCAGTACCATCATTACCAGTAACAAACAAAGTATTTTTAACAAACCATACGCCTGTTAATCCACCTAATGTATTAAAAGCTGTGTTATGTGTAGACCAACCGTGTCCATCTGGTTCATAATGTATAAACTCTGAGTTAGAATTAGTAGCATCAGCAGTAGTAAAATATACTGTGTTTCCAAATGCAGCAGCACCTGTAAAGTTATAAGTTGCACCATTAGTTGCAGCTAATATAGAACTCCAAGTTCCTGCAGTAGCATCATATTCGTGTACAGTTGTACCATCAGTAACGTATATATTACCATTAGTAGTTTGTGTCATATAGTTATTTGTATATGTACCACTTAATATTGCAGTGTCAGTAGTACCTTCATCAACATCTTTTGCTTGGTCAGTCGTATATAACAAATGTATATGATATGCAGTTTCATCATCTCCGTGAAATACATCAATACCTTTACTATCCCAAAATCTATTAACATCATCTGGTTTACCATCACTTCTATGTGCAGTATCTAATCCTTGACCTGCAGAAAAATTGTTTCTTGAATATATACGACCTAAGTTAGATGTAAAATCTTCAGGATTTTGTTTAACATTAACTTGTTGTCCTTGTTGTACATCAGATGATTGTATTGTCATAGCTCTATCAGGACCTACAGCTGTACGTAAATATATATTATCTAATCGTATGTCATAACCAAATCGTCTTGGATTACGAACATTAGAAGTTGATGCAACTCTAGCCATTAGGTTGGATACAATATACTATTTAACTGAACTGGTTCTGGATATTTAGACCTTAAATTACTTCTAGCTTGTTGTATTAATAACTGTTGATAACGTAATAAACTACTGCTAATACTATTAGAACTACCTACAGGATAGTTTTGTGCAGCCATTTGTTCTGTAATATACCTAGCATCAACATTTTTAATATCTTTACCAACTAACATTTGAGCAGCTACACCAGCCATAACAATAGGTTCATATTCTGTTTCTAAACCTACACTAGATAATGTTGTAGCTTCTGATGTAGGTGCTACAAATTTCTTTTTAAAAGTTACATACACAGTATGACCTGCTGATATACCTACAAACTGTACAGCATGAACTACGTTAGGACCTGAAGTATAAGTTTTAGTTCTTTCTGTTTGTGTATCATCAGTCCATACAAAAGGATTAGGAAGGTCAATCATTTCTATAGCTACACCATTATATTTAAGTCCTGTTTGGTCTGAGCCTGATTGCCAATCTGTATATTGTGATATAGCTTTTAATGGTGCTATTAAATAATTATTAGTATCTACATCACTACCATATGTACCAAGTAATTTATAACCTGTACTAGCAGTAAGTTCTATTGTTTCTACGGCAAATAATGTAGGATAAAGATTTTTAATTTGGTCTGATACTGCATCATATACTGCTTGTCTTGTAAA
>Ga0255772_10000287_pt1 | contig 50432 bp, 43 predicted proteins | sample 071ome_34_FD_179970 | JGI IMG/M metagenome (GOLD analysis project Ga0255772, IMG submission 179970) | Coastal salt marsh microbial communities from the Groves Creek Marsh, Skidaway Island, Georgia - 071411BT metaG (version 2) | ecosystem: Environmental > Aquatic > Marine > Intertidal zone >...
TTGATCAGGAGAAATGCTGGTATCACCAGCAAAAGGAAGCTCAATTCCTGCACTTGCAGGTGCAGCAGCTGCCATCTCTTCTTCTTGCAAAACATCTTCTTCTGTTAGATCCATAAGTTCCTCAGCCAAAGCAAGATATGCTTTCTCGCCTTCAGCACGAACAGTATATTGACCAGACTCGTTTACACTATCAACGATCTCAACAATTTTACCTTCGTGTCTTGCTTTAGAGCCACAAGATCTTTCATTCATTGTTTCGCCCTCTAGCATTGCCTCTACAGCCTCTTTTATTTGAGGAGCGTACTTTTCTATCAAAGATTGCTCTGCGTTCTTTAAAGCAGCTTCTCGAAGCATTGCAGCATCAATAATTGCTTGTTCTAACATACTAGACATTAAACTATCTCCCGAAGTATTTCTTATGTAAATAGTATCATTCATTTTAAAAAGAAAAAGCCCTTGAGAAAGTTCTCAAGGGCAGGGGTTTTATACGAAAAAACCAGCTATTATAATGGTCTGATCGAGGTCCACTCAAGCTTTCCTTCTTCGTTAACCATCAATACTTTCTTAACGTCATGTTCGGTAAATGGTGGAACATCACTAAGAGTATCAACAGTTTTGTTAGAAGAAAGATTAAAGACACTAGCAGCCTTAAGCATTGGCGTAAGACTAACATCTGCCACTCCTGAAACAGGAATAGCAATGCCTTTTGTGTATTGTCCAGCTGGAATATTGATGGACTTATTTGATGCACTGGTTGTACCAATAAGAATCCATCCATCAACGTTTGGTGGGTTAGCCATTTCATCAAAACCGTTAGGGTTTTGAGAAGGGTCATAGCCATAAACGTTAACTGGTTCAGAAGACCAAACAGTAACTCCCTGAGAAGCTTGGGTAGTCAAGCTATTGTTCTCTGGGTATGGAAAATCTGAACTGGTATCAAACACGTAATCTTCAAGAGTCGGCTCTCCTGAATCGAATGAATGTTTGTTTACCCCTTTATTAAGTGTTAAACTCATACTTTTATCCTCCTATAAGTATGTTAAAACAAATCACTCACAAACGACCAGCCAAGCTCGCCATCCGCACTGATTGATAAAATTTTATTGTAGCTGTCAGCCTCAACAGTTGGAAATCCAGGGATTTCTGAAACTGAAGCAAGTTGCTGGTCATTAAGAACAGTCATAGAAGAATCCAAAACAGGAATCATTCTAACAACTTCAGACTGACCAGTGGTTGACATAGCATTAATTGCTTGATAATCGCTCCAACTCAAGACAGTAGTTTTGTTGTCTGGACCCATAGTTTCTATTTCTACCCAGACTCCATTAACCATGCCGTACATTTTGACTGCGGCGTTACACCAAATGAACATTCCAAGCTCATCAGGATTAGCAACAATCCCGCTATTGCCAGAAGGAGCATCAGTACCAGCAGTATATTTATTTACATTATCGCTAGCTAATCTATTAAACATTATTTATCCTCCTTATTGCTCTAATGTTTCGTAGTTATCGAACAGAACAGTGTTGTGTTGTTCTGGATAGTATACAAAGAATCTCAATGGTTGTGTTGGATCAAAATTCGCATTGAATGTGGCGTTATTGGTATAGGTGAAAGAATCTATGTAATAACTGTAAGTGTAGTTCCACAATTTCATTTTGATTGTAAGGTTTCCACCAGCATCTTTTGAGAACACAAGTGCTCTACCGCCGACAGAGTTACCAGCATTTCCATTCAACTGAGTGCCTTTACTGTATACTTTAGCACTTTCGTTTTGTCTAGCAGTTGCCCACAATACAGCGTTTTCTTCAGCGTCAGCTTCAGTAAATGCCTCAAGATCATTTTCTGCCATCAAACCATATCGCATTTGAGATGGTTGTGTTGATCGGAAAATAAATCTAAAGATATATTCTGTATCATTTGCCATATCTGCTGGAGTGAAACTCTCGGTGAAAAGGAAATATCTATTGTTATCAAAACCAGCACCAACTTTATTTACAACGAGCTGGCCATTGTCAACATTTGGATCCCAAGAGAATTCTGTGTTGCCAGGAAGAAGTTGATTGAGATATGAAGTGCTTTGTTGTCCTTCGAGAATTACAGAGGCTCCATATTGATCAATTCCTGGTGCAGGGGCAGGATCACCACCGCCATCACCACCACCATCACCGGCAGATCCTGTGGATTCGACATATTCAGTTGATTGATATTCTCTACAGCCTCAGCGCCAAGAGAAGAAAGAGGTACCCATACCAAGTTTCCATCATTATCTGTTGACAAAACAGATCCTGCATCCGCTATGGTATAAGCTGGGATATCAGAGATATCGCTAGTTGTTTGTGAAGAAGCACCTGTACTTTTAGGTTGATCGATATAAGACATACGAACAACAGTATCACTAGCAGCAGTTACATGTACAGCTTCATAATCTTCGAAATAGATTGACATTGTTTTATTTTCTGATGTGGTCTCGCCAAAAACACTCCAAGTACCATTAGCATGTCTGACATTAACAGTTACAGGAGTTCGAGACCATACAAAAATTCCGAATTCACCAGGTCCTGATTGGATATATCCCATTTCGCCAGAAACTGATTCGGAGACAGCATTAATTCTATTAACACCGTTTTGTAAAGTTGAATACATACTTTTATCCTCCTTAATTATAAGTATGAAAAAAGGTGGTCCCGAAGGACCGGGACCACCCTGTCGCAATTCGCAACAATAGTGGAAGAGGCAAGCCCCTATCAACTATTATACAAGCTGCCACATACCGCCGAAGAATACAACAGTGAATGCAGATTCTTCGTTGAGGTCAACAGATACCTCAGAATCGATCAACTGACCGCCCATACCTTGTACAGTAACATCAGCTGCTTCGAAACCAGCTCCGACCTTAGCGTGCTTGACGACGATGGTCTTACCTACAACACCATTTGGAAGCTCAAGGGTGAAACCTTGTGGACCAGTTGGAGTGTTAGCATTATCAACACCAGCAACGAACACATAGTGTGCTTCAGCCGGAACGTTGAATACGCCACCAACAGCCATACCAGCATCTACCATAGCGAAAGTAGAAACCATACCTTCTTCACGAGCAGTCATACGTGCATCCATTGCAGCTTCATCAGCAGCGTGAGTTGCTGAAAGAGCGTCAATGTTAGACTGAAGAGTTGCCTCTGCAGCGGTAGCACGAGCTTCTTCATCATCAATTGCAGTTTGAAGTACAGCTTCTGCTGCAAGAGCACGAGCTTCTTCTGCGTCGATAGCAGACTGAAGACCAGCTTCTGCAGTAGTTGCGCGAAGGATTTCTGCATCAAGAGATCCAGAAAGATCAAAGATTGCATCACCAAGTGCATCATCACCAGCAATACGTGCAGCTGTTTCAGCAGCGATGTCTGCAGAGTTAGTAGCAACGTCACCGTCGATTCTAACAACTTCAGCATCAAACTTAGCTTCGATACGTGCTTCTTCAGAAGTTGCGCGAGCAATCTCAGAAGCGATAGAACCAGAAAGAACAGCCTCTGCAGCGAGTGCGCGAGATTCTTCTGCATCTACATCAGCGATACGATCAAGGATTTCCTGATCAAGAGCAGCCTGAAGTGCAGCATCGCCAGCGATACGTGCAGTTTCTTCAGCAGCAAGTTCAGAAGTGTGAGTACCAAGAGCAGCAGTGATTGCAGCGTTAAGATCAGAGTCAGCAGACTGGAATGCCTCAACAATCTCAGTAAGTGAGTCAAGAGCAGCTGGATCAGTGTTAGAGAGGATATCGTTGATCTGACCCTGAAGACCAGCTTCAGCGTTAGTTGCACGAGTTGTCTCAGCATTGATTGAGTTCTGGAGTGCTTGCTCTGCAGCAAGTGCTCTGTTCTTCTCATCATTGATAGAACCAGAAAGAACCAAGTCAGCAGCATCCATATCAGATCTCAAGGTATCAATGTTACCCTGAAGAACGTTGTCTGCAGCAGTACGAGCAGCAGCTTCAGCATTATCACCAGCGATACGATCAGCAATCTCTTGGTTCAAGTTAGTAGTCAAGAGAGCCTCAGCTGCAGTTGCGCGAACAACTTCTGCATCAAGATTAGAAGTCAAAACTCCCTCAGCAGCGGTTGCACGAGCAACTTCTGCGTCCAACTCATCATGAACTTCGTTGATAGCGCCAACAAGGTTAAGCTTGGTAGCGGTAGCAAGTAGAGAAAGATCACCGTCAGCTCCAGCGCGAGCAAGAGCTTCAGCATCATCAGCAGCGATACGTGCAGCTTCTTCTGCATCGATAGCAGCCTGAAGGGCAGCTTCCGCAGTAGTAGCACGGTTAACTTCTGAAGCGATAGAGCCTGAAAGAACAGCCTCTGCATCGGTAGCACGAGCAATTTCTGCATCAAGGCCAGATTGAAGACCTGCTTCAGCAGTTTGAGCACGAGTCTGCTCTGCAGAGACAAGACCTTCTACGCGAGTGATTTCAGATGCACGAAGGGTTTCTTCAGCATCAATTTCACCCTGAAGTGCAGACTCAGCAGTGATTGCACGAAGGATTTCTGCATCAAGAGATCCAGAAACAGCATCGATAGCATCGCCAAGTGCGTTGTCGCCAGCAATACGAGCAGCTTCTTCTGCAGAAAGCTCAGAAGTGTGAGTGCCGAGAACAGCAGTGATAGAAGCCTCAAGGTCACTATCAGCAGATTGGAATGCAGAAACGATTTCAGTAAGAGAATCGAGAGCTGCTGGGTCAACGTTAGAAAGGATATCGTTGATTTGGCTTTGAAGAGAAGCATCACCAGCAATGCGAGCAGCTTCTTCAGAAGCGATGTCTGCAGAGTTAGTTGCTACATCGCCATCAATTCTGAGAACTTCAGCATCGAATTTACCTTCGATACGAGATTCTTCACCAGATGCACGAGAAACTTCTGCATCAAGACCTGCCTGAAGACCAGCATCAGCTGCTTCCAAGTCAGACTTAACGCCGTGAAGAGCACCTTCCTGAACAAGCTTTGCGCCTGCGCCATTAATAGCGTTTTTGTCATTTAGTTTAAGATCTCCGCTAATTTCGCCAAGATCATCAATAGTTTGTCCTGGAACTTTAACCGCGCCAGCTTCCGCAAGACCAGCATCGATCTGTGCGTCACCTTTAACGACAAGTTTCCCTTTTAGGAATTTATAAGCCATATTTTGTTTCCTCCATTAGTAAAAAATATGTATAATATCGAGCGGCTCGGCATCATAGACACCTGGCCGCTCAATAGTAAGTAGATATTCGTCCTCCAAAAAGACTAGAAAATCATGAAATTATTTTGCCCGTCACAATATAAGGATATTGCTGAATAATTCGAGTTCAAATTAATGACTTGGGAACCATCAATTAACTGACCTTCTACCTGTACACTTATCTGAACTGGATTTGTTTCAGAGTTACCGGTCTCATCTTTGATAATGAAAATCTGACCAGCGGAAACTTGAGAAGCATCGGGCAAAGTTATCGATACATTATCAAGGCTTGTATTAACACCAATTATGTAATCTGTAGTTTGCATAGTATACTCAGAATTTACATAAACCCTATTAACAGAAACGCCATTATTAAATGTTGCCTTACCATTAAAAGTATGAGTATCGTCTGAGGAATCTCCAAAAGTTGTTGACCCATTCGTATTGATCTCTGTTACGACTTCATTTGTAACACGAACAACCAATTCTTCAGCAGTTATTGTGCCAAGTACCTCAAGATCTCCATCGATAGACAACTTGTTGTTCACAAACAATAAATTAGAACTACCAGATAAAGCTCCATCATTTAATATCTGAACAGATCCTGATGGTCCGCTTCCAATATCACCGAAATCTATAGAGCCAAATTCTGTCCATTGTCCATTTTTGTTTTTAAACTTTAGAACACCGGCATCGTCTTTAAAGCCGTAGCTATTATCAGCAGTATCGTTGTCGAACAATATGTAGCTTCCGCTATTAAAACGAAGATTTTCCTGTATGGTTATGTCTCTTCCTCTGAACTCTAAAGTATTAGAGTTGGAAATATATCCAACACAAGCTTCTTGGCTATCTCCAAAATGAAATTCACGGTCTGATCCGATGAACATATCTCCCCAAACATTGTGTTCCGTTCCAATTGAGAAATCTTTCGTGTCATGAGGAGTTGCGTTTTCATTCACAGGCATGATCTTTTTTGGCACTAAGTTACCATGAAGTGCCATACCTTGACGTACTGACTGTTTATTGAGAAAACCATTCGATCCAAAATACCCAATTGCGACAACTTCTTCTATTTTGTCATCCTCTAGAATAATTCCATTGTGGCCCTTTGGACTAGCCGATCTAACTTTAAAGGAAAAATAACTTTTAGTATCATCGCCATTCTCATCAATTACAGCAGCAATACTTGCGTTATCAATAGATTCTATAGGACTATCATTAACTGGTCCTCGGAAAACCAATTGTCCCATTTGATATTCGCCGATACCATTAGAATGATATACACCACCTAGAGTATTTGTCAAGATGATTTGTGGCCTTTCTGTCGGATCAATAGATGAGTTTTCCATCTCGATCAAAGGTAAATTGTGTCCTGATTTTTCACTGGACATCAATAATTCACCCATATTGATTCTCATGCCATCAGTGTCTTGTACACCATCAATAGTTACAGCACCACGAACGTTAAGATTGCCTGTGAATTTACCACCAGCAATGTCAAATTGGTCTCCATCGTTACCAATCGATCTAATTGGTGCAGCAAAATGAATAGGAGAAGCACCACCGATAGTTCCATGAATCGCTGTTTCTCCCATAAGAACAGTGGCTCCACTAACAACCAATGCTGGATTTTGAGCATATTGATAAGTTGCGCTGTCAATATCAGTAATGTTGTCTAGATTAGTTATTCCATCTGTTGATGACGAATAAAACAAAAGAGATGGATGAGCGCCAGAAAGAGTTAATGTGCTCCCGTTTAGCTCTAGAGAGCCGCTATGAATAGACACAGATCCAGTGAACTCATGCAGGTCATCTGGTGTATCTCCAAATTTGGTTGATCCACTGGCATAGATATTAGAGACCGTTTTGTTAACAACAGTAAAGTTCATCCTTTCTGCGTTAATTTCTCCTCCGACATTTAGCGTGCCGGTAAGATTAAGACTACCATCTCTATAATAAAGCTCAGGTACGCCGTGTAGGTTGCCATCTGTTTTTGCTAACTGAACGGAGCCAGAAACACCAACTGCTCGTTGTCCGGTTACGTGTGCCCATCCAAATTCGCCCATTATTCATACACCCCTGATCCTGATAGTGCATACATTCTCTCAGAGTCAATACCAGTCAATTCTACATAAACTTTAAAGTCAATATTGGCACCATCTGCTGTTAAATAGATTTTATTACATTTAATATCGAAAGATACGGTATCACCGGCATTGTTGAGGGGCCAATAATGTAAATTTCCAAAAACATCATATGAACCGTAGAATGGTCCACCAATAGGCTCAATAGTGTCTCCTGCTGCAAAGCCAAGCACATCATTTAGGCTACCAATATTAACTTGATTAAAAATCTCGGTACTTGCACCATTTAATACATCGCTAGTATTATCTCCAAAGCCATACCACAAAATCATATCAGCTTCTTGGGCTTCAGTTGGAGAGAAGTATTGAGCGTCGTTATAAACACTATCAACTTCTGATTGTTCTAGTTTTTTGTTCCACAAAATAACTTCGTCAAAAGCAATACCAGGATCTTGAGCATCACCGGATCTCATCATAGCAAATTCATTACTTCCAGTTGGAGTAGTACCAACAAAAGTAGCGGTACCTTGACTAACTCCGTTTTGATATATAGTATAAACAGTATCAGAATTAACTTCACAAGTTATAACGAAATGTTGCCAGCCAACCAAGGTATCTATGTTGATATTTTGTGTTCCTGGTGTTCCTCCGGCAACTTGATTAAATGCAAAAGACGCAGCAGGAGTTTGTCGGAATCTAAAAAGAAGACCGTTAGTTCCACCATTCCTCAATATGAATGGAGCCTCATTACTAGCATATTCTGAATTTGCACTGGCAGAATGCCAAAAGCTTAATGAATAATCACTAGAATCGTTAATAGTGTAAGCGTTTGGTTGTGTCTCGATTGCAACAGTTCCGCTTACAAACATTGCACTATTCTTTGGAGTCAAAGGAACCGCTGTCTGTGCAACGTGAAACCTTAATTCTCCTCCAGCACTTTCTTTAACAATCTTAATTGACTTTGTAACTTTAGGAAACTCGATCAAATACTCGTCACCATCATTAACTGTAGAACCAGTTAAGTATGGTTTACCTGAAACTAAAAAAGATCCGGCGTTATAAAGCCCTGAATTGTAGTTAAAATTTCCACTCATTTTGCCTCACTCATCAATCCCAGCACCAGATAGTTCATACATTCTGGTTGCCTTAATATTGGTGATACTAGCAAACAGTGATACATTTGCCCCAGACACAGAAGATATATAAACAGTGTTACACTTAACGTCAAGTTCCAATACCTCTTCTGCTCCAACTTCATAGAAATGATTGTTACCTATTACATTTGGATCAGCTGAACTTGCAAAGTGTACTCTGACAGAGTTTGCCGCATCATGATTAACAACAACAATGTTCTTGGTAACGTTATAGAATGTAAAGGTTTCTTCTCCACCACCTGAAACGGTAAAGTTTTTAACCCATGGAATACCAGAGACAATATAGCTCCCAGCATTATTAAGACCAACGTCATAAATAAATGCGCTCATGATGTAACTCCCTCCAACCCATCAAGAGAAAACATTCTCTCAAACGGTATGTGAGTCAATTCAGCATATACAGATACATCTGTTGTGCTTGTTGCTGAATATACAAATATTTCTCTACACTTAACATTAAGAGTTATTTCCGCACCAGGAGCTATGATCATATAATTCTGAGTGTCTCCAGATCCTGTTGCATAATCATCAGGAAATTCAGACGATCCACTTGGAGCGAATGCCAAATACAAATCATTGGTAGCACCAGTATTCTTGACCTTAATGGACTTAGATACATTATCAAATTGGAAACGAGTACTGGCAGTTGATGTTACACCAACCGCTCCACTAAGATATGGCTTACCAGATACTTGATAAGACCCAACATGATGCAGACCAACACTATATGGTACAGCTAAAGACATACGGTTCTCCTTCTAACTAAATAGTTCGAGAAGTGTTATTCGTATCTTTTTTGCTTTGCCAGCCATTTTTTATGTCTTGCAATTGCCTTCTTTTTAGCCAGTCTTCTTTTCACGGATGGTTTTTTAAAGTGCTTTCTGTCTTTATACTCATCAATGATTCCAAGTTTTTTACACTTTCTTGTGAACCTTTTTATGAATCTTTCTGGTGATTCATTTCTACGAGGCTTTGCTGTATAATTTGTTGCCATTTTAACTTCCTGCTAATTTTTTCCAAATTCCAGAGGATGCAAATGCTGATATGTCAACACCTGGATCTCTTGGGTCTACACCATCTAATGCTTTTGATCCATGCGGTGCAGATGATTTGCCGCCGTCTCTACCGGACAATGGTGTAGTGCCCTCAAAAAGATCAACGCCATTGTACGCATCGCGCCCAATAGAATCCAAAAGTTTCTTGCGACTTTCTCTAAGATCTTCTTGTTTTCTAACTCGTCTTGCTCTTGCTTGATCGTCAGTCTCAAATTGCACTCTTTGTTTGGTTTCTTGCATTAATGGTTGTTGGTGTGAAGTTCCCTTTACTACCTCGGAAATAATAGTTGATAAAGTTCCTTCTTCGAAAATAACTTCCTTAATGCACTCCTTAATTAGAGGTCTCAAGATTTTCTTTAATTCTTCTTTGTTCATTTAATCCCCTAGAATCTTCTTGAATAGTCCGTCAATGTTGTTTTCTTTATGCTCTCTCATTCTAGTAACTACACTGGTTGGCCTAGTATCTGGAGATATAAAGGCGTTTGGTGTAGAAGGCTCAGACACAATATCAAAACAAATCAGTTGGAAATCACTCTCAACAACTGTTTTGCCCATACTTTCTCTAACTGATCCAAGACCACGAGAAGAAATACCAAGCTTAACGCCTGCATTTACAAGATCTTTCAGGATTCTTCCAGAAGGAGTATCTAGAACTTTAATCTTGCCCATGACATCTTTACCATCCCACCAAACTTGAGTTATGATATGAGAAACGTTCTTTAGATTGACAACAGAATCGTCAGGGTGGTCTAGTTCGCCACAAGCACGATTGTCTTCGACTACATTTTTATAATTGTCAATTTCTCTCTTAAGAATTTCATAAGGGTATACGCGACCATTACCATTTTGCTTATCAGCAGTCTGAATGCGACCAGAGAGGAACATCGTTCCATCATTCATGGCTTCTCTTTTCTCAGCTTCTGTAAGAAGATCGAGACAGATTCCATCTTTGCAAAGTTCATAAAATTCTTGTAAAAGTTGTTTTCCCATATCTTACCTCAAATAAAAAAGTGTGGGGGCGCTACCCCCACGAGTCAGGAGCCGCTGCAGCAGCGTCTGACAGGTTGTAATAACCAACGCTTAATCACCAACATTCTCACCCCCTGGTCTTGGTGATACTCTTAGGCCAAAGTCATCGACTAAAACCGCGAGCAAATAAGTAGTACCCGACCCTAAGCAGGAAAGGCATAAAGCATTCGCAAGCGAATACTCAAAGGTAAATAGTTCCGTAAAACCATTAATGCAAAAAAGAAACAGCGATACCCACCACCCAAGGCAGAGTGGGCAGTTCCATAAAGTGTTCCATTTTTTTGTGTAATCTTTTGCTGGTCTTATGTCCTCGAAGATTTTTCCATGAACGAGGATGAATGTCATACCATAAGCTGTTAGGATGAAATGTAGTGTGTTCACTTATACCTCAATAGCTGTATCGTCCATAGAGGTAAGGAGCGAAAAGGTTATTTTGAGTTATAGAACCTTTTTCAGCTGCGGCAGGAACCTCTCCCAATTCAGTAGACTCAGCATTATCTGGGTCGAGGAGTGCATCATCTTGCATATGATCGTATGCATCAGTACCAGTAATATATGATCTCTCTGTATCGAACCAATCAGAAAGGTTTGTCAGAGTGGCCTTGATTGGATCAACTTCATCGCTATCCATGATCGAGGCTTCCATTGAGCCATATACATTGCCGCCTTGGATTGTCTGGTGTTGTACAATTCCTCTCTTGGCCAAGAAGTCAAACATTCTATCCTCAGCACCATACACAGCATCAGTCATGATTTCTTTTGGAAAAGCAACGATTTTCTTTTCGCCTTGCTTAATAACAATATCGATATCCTTATGATCCATAATCATGATATCTCCATTGAGAGCAGATCTAGCTATGAAGCTAAATTCTTTTTTTGGTGCCTCTTCAGCCTTAATAATGTTAATATTAATGGCCATTTCTAGATACCTCTGCGATTAAGTCCTGAATGTAGAAAATTTCCTCTACAATTTTTTGATTTATTGGCATTTGTGTGTAGTTGTCCAGCTTTGATCCAACTTTTTTAAAATTTTCCCTTAAGGCGTCATTTTGTGCCTCTACAATTGCGGTGTTCACGGCATTCTTGAGACGCCCAATCTCTTCATTTAAAAAGCCTTTTAGGCCGAGGCCATTATCGGAAAAAGAGATGATATAATTTGTCAAAAGATCTTTCTGCTCTTGTCTAAGGGTTCTATCATATGTCTCATTAAATCTTTTCACGAAAGATTTATAAGTCAAGTTGTCAATATGCTGCATTTCATTTTGACTTTCTTTCACTGGTGAAAGAACAGACAACATCTTCTCTTCTAGAATAATTCTCTTTTTCGCAGACAATCCACTGTTCTGAAAGAACATACCAGCAGTTGCAATCTCTTTATAGTTCGGTACAAAATTGGAATACACTTCAGGGCCAAGCTGCTTGTTAATTGCATTAATGAGGCTTGTCTGAATATTAAAGATATTCTTTCTATCGAGAGAGTCAAAATCTATTTTTGCTTCTTTAATAAGGCGACCATGATGTTTTTTATCGATATCAGATGCATCAAAAACAGACTGATAAATTTCTAACTCTTCTCTAAGAACTTGTCCTTTATTAAAAAACTCTACAAGAATCTTTCTAACAATTGCTTGTCTTTCTTTATCTTCACGGATAATCGACTTAGTAAGCTCTTTGACAAGAATCTCGTAAAGAAAAGCGGTATTTCTTTTCTTATTGTGCTTCATCTTCTCTACCTTTGTGTAATTGTTCTAATAATGACTGCAGTTCATTACTGGTATTAAATAGTTTGGTTTCCTCCAAATCATTAACTTTTTGTTCCTCTACAACACCTCTGGCCAATGAATCAAGGCCACCAAAGCCAGACTTGCCAGGAAAGGTAGTTCTACTCGTAGAGCCACGAAGTTCGCCACCGTTTGCAGTATTTTTCATCTGCTTAGAAAGGCCACCTTTTCTATATTTGATCTGATGTCTTTTATATGGGCCTCTTTTCTTTGGTGCATCATCACGCTTACCGGGAGGTGCCGCCAATAATACGTCTTCTTCTCCACCAGCAGGCTCTTCTGGAGCTTCTGGTGCTTCTGGGGCTGCAGGTTCCTCTGGAGCGCCCATTGGCTCTTCTCCAAGATCAACACCAAGATCTCCAAGATCACCAGCAGGTCCTGGCCCAGCGGCCTCTGGTGGTTCACCTGCCGCCTCAAGAGAAGCTGCGAATTTTCTATCATGGAATTGTTCTCTTTGGATCCGGATGAATTCATCTTCAGAAAGTCCGAGCAAATTCTCTGCAACCCAACGCTTGGAGAAGTACCCATCAGTAGCCGCAGCAGCAACATCAAATTTGGTCTTCCAACTCTCAAGTTCTTGCATCTCTGCAATTCGACTAGGGTTGTTAAGAGATAGTTTAAAGTTTAATAGATCGTCTCCACGATATCCCAAAGTGAAAAGATGGATCATACCTATCTTCTCAAGTTCAGAAATTACAACACGCTGCAATCTTTGGATTGTTCTTGCAAAGCGAATATCTTTTTGAGCAAGGGTTGTTTTGTCTTCAGTGGCACCATCACCCATAGTGAGATATGATTGAGGAATCTTTAGAGCCGAGAACAGCTTATCCCTAAGATACTTCACATCCTCAATTTGTGCAGTAAAGGTACCACCAGGAATATTGCTAATATCTGTTGATGACTGACCGCCACGAATAGGAATGAAATAATCTTCTTCGATAGACAATGGGTTATAACGCAAATCAACACGACCAGTGGTTGGATCAACAACTTGGTGTCTTTTCATTTGAGTCATTACTTTCTGCATGTATTGCTCAACATCTTGTGGTGCGATCCCACCAACATCAATTTTAAAGATACGACGATCAGTTGCTCTAACTACACGATATGCCATCATAGCATCTTCTAAAAGAGTCAACTGTCTCCAGATTCTTCTTGCAGGCTCAAGAACAGATGTTCCATATGGAGCATACTTGTCATGACCAAGAACTCTGAAATGTGCCATTTGCCAATTTTCTAAAGTTAATCCTGCTGAGTTCCATTGGAACTGGATATAATTTGGGTTTGTTTTGTCCTCGCCCTCAAGACGCTCAATTTCTTGAGGAGGAAGTCCAATGCAGTTAGTGATACCACGCATATCGTCGATATCAAGATAAAGGAAAAGGTCTCCATACTTACACATAGTTCTTGCCCAACCAAATAGGTTGTGCTCAATATTAAGAGTTTCGTGATACAAGCTGTGGAGAATAAACTTGATTTCCTCGTTTGGACACTTAATGTGCATCATTGGAGTGAGGCTTGAGTGGGTCGTCATCTCATCTGCATAGATATCCAAAGAAGAAGCAATTTCAGGAGTATATTCCATCTGATCAAAATCGACATAACGTTCAGCACGGTTACGATTCGAAATCATATTAACCGTAGTGATATTCATTGGGTTGTATTCGGACTTCTTAAATTGCTGTCCAGAAGCAGATCTAAATCTGCTAGAATACATATCCAACTGTCTTCTTCGTAAAGCACGTCCGGACTGAGTTCTTCTTCTGGTTACAGGGCCAGAGAATAGTCTAGTCAGAGATTTAAAGAGATCGGACTCGTTATTATTAGGGTTTCTATCGTTCCTTGCCATTTTTTATCCTTTGTAGATCCAGAAAAATTCTTTTGCTTGTTTTATTTCTTCTTCGTATTTCTGCTCAAATGATTTGTTATAACCCTCTTGTCCTTTGATTTGTGTGTTCATTGTTGTTGTGCTTTTCATTAAGCCACTGATCATTGCTTTCTTATACTCTACTTCTGTTTGATTTGCTTGCAATGCTGTATCTCTAACCCAACACGCAATTGCTAGAGCCATAACCAAATCATCATGATAAGAACGCATAGCTTGTGGTTTACCATTTTGCCATATAAATGTTTTTAATTCGTGAAATAACCTCGAAGACTGTAAAGTAATTAGTCTGTTCCTGATGAACTCTTCCAATTTGGCTACAATAAGCGGTCTTGTCTTTATTGACGTTGTAAAACCCAACACTGCATTGTTGTTATGTTCTCCTTGATACGCCTCAATAAATTCATGAGTTGCTTTGATGGAATAATATAAATTTGGGTAACCTAAGTTTCGCAATTTCTCTAAAACTGATATTCCGATACCATTATTCTCAACTACCAAAAGGCAATCACCATATTCTTTTCCGGCATCATAAAGAATCTGTGAGTAAAGATCAAGCGATGGCTTCCCTTGATATTCAGCAACCACAGTCATTGTGTCTACTCTTAAAACGTGAAACACAGATGAGTCTTGCCCATCACCCCTTGCAACATCAGCCACTAAGAGATAAGAGGCTCCTTCTACATACTTTTCCCAGATCCAGAAGTTACGATCATAACCAGTTCTATAAGTCGGCTCTTGTTGTGTTTGGAACAACCACTCCATATCATCTGGATGTATTACTGTATCTCCAGAAGTATTAAAGTTGCATTCCAATTCCTGAGCAATTTGTCTTCGAGACATATTTTTTGTCTCTTTCTCGAACCAGGCTTGATCTCTATCTGGGTGGACATCCCAAGGTAAATTAATTGGGTGGAAATCGTTCTCTTGAGCCTCTGCATCAACGTAGGTCTTGTGGAACCAGTTTCCTACCCCATTTGGGGTTGACAATGCGATACAACGTCCCCCAGTTGACAAGGTAGGGTAAAGACCCGTCCACAACTCTTCCAGACCGTCTACGTGCGCTGCCTCGTCTATAACAAGCAAAGATAATGCTTCCGAACGACCTGCATCTCCAGAAGTGGAAGCTGCTTTGATTTGAGAGCCATTAGATAGCTCAAAAGCTGTCCTATTATCAACAGAGATTTTTGCAATCTTAATAAAGTCTGGTAGATTGTTTGTGATAGATTTTACTTTCTTTACAAGGTTTGCTGCTGTACTAAACTTGGTTGCGATAACAAGAATGTTCTTGTCTCGGTGAAACATCATAAACCAGACAATGTATCCGGCAGAGATTGTCGAGATACCTAACTGTCTGGCTTTTAGAATGATGTTAAAACGATAATCGTTAAAGTCCTTAAGCAAATCCTTCTGGTAGTCAAACGTCTTAAACGGAATCAGGCCATGCATAGGATGAGAAATGCGGCAGTAGTTATCAATAAAGTATTGAGGACTCTTGCCGCATCTGATTATCTCGTTTACTTTTTCTTTTTTGGAAAGCTTATAACCCATTTAATCCTTCAGTTTATTCTTTTGTCTCCGGTGCTCCCTTCTCATAATCGGACATGTCTAGATTTAGTGGGGCATCCGGATCGAGATCAAGAGCAAAGTCAACATCAGCACGCTTCATCATGTTGAAGATAAGTGGATTTCTGAGAATAAATTTTATAAATTGTTGTTGATTGTCAGGATCTAGTTTTTCAAAGTCCTCACCCATTTGGGCATAGTCTATGGTTCCATTTGGCTTTCTATAACGAGTGAACAATTGCGTAAATGCTTCCGAAGACCGTGTATCAAAACCAACACCAGGCTGAGTGCCTAGAACATCTTCTGGGCTAATCTTTTCGATGTCTGCTCCGACAGTCTCTTCTTGTTCTTTCTTGACTTTCTGATACTCTTCTTTGATGATTTGAGCGATTCTTTCTTTAGAAATTTTCATTAGTTATTCCCCTTTGTATCATTTGACGGTCTCTTGTCAGAGAATTGCTCCAAGAATTTTCTTGTAACGTCGCGAGTTGCATCAACAGAAGGCTCAAGGATTGGCTCTGACTCCACTCCAGAGATTGTATAGTGTTGGTATGCCTGAACGAAAGTGCGAACGCGAGAGGTGCTCTGAACGAGGATCTGTGGGTCTCCCTTTGCGGTCAAGCTAACAGAATTGCCAGTGATTGCTTTATATTCCTTTTGGAGGAAATTCTTGATCTCATTGAGCATTGTCATGATTTCTTCTTCATATTTAGGATTCTTAACTTCTTTAAGACGAACATCGCTTTGGTAATTGATGATCATTGAGTTTCCGTAGAACTTAACAGAGAAGCCATCATTAACTCTTTTGTCAAGAATTGGGTGGCCTTCTTCTCTTTTAAGGCCAACTTTTCTTACTTGTCCATCAAGAGAGTATCTTTCATCATGTGCGCCGTCATAGGCATTTGCGGCTGCTTGAGCAAGCCCTTGTACAATTTCGTATGTTGAACTCATTTATTCGGTCTCCATCCCGTTTTCCATCTTTCTTCTCTTCCTTCGACCCACTGAATATAGCAGTTTTCACAGCATTCAAATTTGGTCATGTAAACATCATCATTTGATTTAAACGAATAGGTATTACAAACTGGACAAGAGCGCCTAGACTCTTCTCTAACTAGTTTTCTTGGAATAAAAACGCCTTGGACCTCAACTTTGTCTTGGTCTTCCTGGGCTTCTCTTATATAAGTTTCTTTAAGTCCTGCAAGATATTCTTGCTCTTTATCATTATCCCAAAGTGATTTTGGATTTACAACCGTATCTTTTCCATATTTCTTAGCAATAGCTTGCTCAATTTTTACTGCGTAGTTTGGATCTTTACTCACTTTCACCTCGTTCTTGCCAATCATAAGAGATTGTGTCGTCTGTAATAGGTCCACCCTTTGCCCACGTTCTACACGTTCTAGCACTGTGGCATTTAAAATGATGCATCCAGCAATAACCTAATCTACCATCATCATCAGATACTGGGCCTGGCATACAATCATCCATTCTTGGACTGATGTCGAAAGCAACACAATTACCGCACAATGACTTCTTTGCTGCTTCTTCTGTTGTGTTCCAATGCTCTGCAATGTCCTTCCAGTAATCACCCGGCTCATCAACGTTAAGAGGGCCGTACTGAATATGGTCTGCTTTAATTGCTGCATCACGATTCTTTGTGTTTAACTCTAGATCTTGAGTTGCGGCAGGACATGCAAGTCCCATCAGTTGTTTGATCGCTTTTTTAATTCTAACTTTAATCACTTATTTATCTCCACCACTGAATAGTAAATCCCTAAAGACGACAATGTTCCAACAGTAAATCCGCCAATCGCCCACCACAAAGCTCTATATGGATTATAATTACTTTGTAGCTGGTCTATCTGTTTATCTCTAAGGTCTAATAGCTGTTTGCTTTTATCTTTTTCGAACTCAAGTTCTGCTAGTAAGTATTTTGCCTCAAGCTCATGTTCTGTTTTTAAAGTATTTTTTTGATACTCTACAGTTAAGTCACACTCATTTTTTATAGCTTCTTTTTGTGCAATAATCTCGGCAACTGCTTCTTCGTTAAACAAACGACCATCGTATGGTGCTCTTTGTCCCTTTTTAAGACTTGTAAGCTCAGGTTCAGCAAACACCAGTGAGCTAAATAACAATATCATTTCTTCTCCGAAATCTTAAATCCAAATTCTTTTTCGAAAATACTATCGATCGCATCAGGGTCATTTTTATTAGCCTCAACCAACTCGGCAACCCTTGCTGCTCTCTTTTTCTCTAGTTCATCTCTGGATTTGATATACTTTCTATTAGCGGTTTTAATTGCTTCTCTATAAGTCTCAACGGCTTTTTGCTTCTTGCTTGATTTATTTGCGTGTGCTTCCTCAAGAATTTCGTTTTCTTTCTCATAGAGATCTTTAATCAACTGCACTTGCATTCTATATTTAGCAGCATTTCTTTTACCAGCCAAGAAAGCAATTAAACCAATGGCAACCACCACCAGCAAACGCCAATGGTGGAAGCACCAGTTTCTCACTTTCCCCCACCAGAGCATTAACCGTGTCTCCACGTTCTGGCAAGGTCAATGGCGGATTGTCCACCGATGTACATCATAGCAATAAGACCCCAAGTATCTGGATCAAGTGTAGACCATATCATCAGTGCTGTTGCTACACCAAACACAAGAAGTTTTCTTGAGATTAGTTTTTCCTGAATTCCATCAAGAACTCCTTTCTCTGGGTCATTCAAGTGAAAGTCGGCAACGATGCTTTCGCAAAGTTCATCACCATCAATTTCATCGATGGCATCGCTTACTTTGTCCAACACTTTGTCTTTTAATTCCAATGCTTCTTCTTTTAAGTCCATTTTAGTCCTCTCCTTATTCTTAATCAACCGTTGTTTTTCCGGCTCTTTCTTTTGCATGCTCAATTGCATCGGCAAGTGCTTCATTGTCCTCTGCTCTCTTTTCTAGTTCGGCCTTAATGTCTTCTGGTATTTTATTCCAGCCATACGGATCTGGTACTCTAATGCCTACCTTCCAATTGTCGTGTACTCTTGGCATAGCAAAAGCATAGTAATCTGCATCTATGGTCATTGCTGGTTCACGAGCAGCCTTCTTAGCATCTAATGCTCTTTGTTCTCGGCTGTATTTTGAGTATCTTCCGCCTCCTGGCCTGAATGCTTCTTCTATTGAATCAATCTCTTCTTTGATGATTTCCATCAATTTGCTCATTGTGAGTCTCATTTTATAATCTCCATAAAATAAAAAAACCTATCTAGATTTTTACTCTAAATAGGTTTCAGGTTTAGATTTGGACCTTTGCGTATCCATCAACTTTCTGTATATCAATCGTCATATCGACAACATCCTTCAGAGAGTCAAGGTGAGAAATCAATAGGACTGTCTTAAATTGTGACTTAATCATCTGAAGAAGTCTGATAAAACCATCCATATGTTCCGCATCCAATGCTGTTGCAGGTTCATCCATAACAAATATTTCTGCCTTTGGTAGATTCGTTATTGAGATGAGAGCAAGACGGATAGCCATTGATGCCAGTGTCTTTTCTGCTCCAGATCCCATAGACAACGGTCGAGGATCATATTTTGGATGTTTAATATATATCTCTAGCTTATCTCCGATATTATCAAAGAACACTTCGAATTCTACAATACTGTTCAGAATGCTTGATATCTCCGAGTTAATAATCGACAACATAGACTTGATAACTTGATAGGAAACACCATTTGGATGCATTGCTTGGATAAACAAATCATATGCAATGTAGTCTCTCTCGTATTTCTGTATCTCATCTAGTTTTGATTGTGCCTCCTTTATCAGTTGTTGGGTTGCTCCTTCCTCTGTTTTAAGGCCCATCACTTTCTTATCACAGCGTTTGATATCTTCTTGCTTTTCACTTAGCATTTTTTGCATTGCCCTAAGATCTCTTTGCAAAGAATCGCGATTATCATAAGCTTCTTGGTTTTGATAGTAATGATCTTTCTTGCCTTGTAGGGCGGCTATCTGATTGATAAGCAACATTCTTTGTGATTTTAGACTTTCGACCTTTGACTCATGAGCCATGATTTGCGTTTTGGCTTTTTCAACATTACGCTCATTGGATTCATAAGAAGATATTGCCAATTTGATCACACCTTCATCAAGACGATTTAGGGCCGATCTTTTAGAATCAACAATCGTTTGTTGTTTTTCTAATTTACTTTGTAGCGATGGCAGTTCTCTTCTTGCTTCGAGAGCATCTTTCACAAAACTATTATCAGTACAATACTTACAATCAGGGTCATACTCATGATCGTGCAAAAGATTTATTTTCTTTTCTAAAGAAGAAATTTTTGTCTTTGTGGTCTTAAGATCAAACGATGCTTGCTTAAGCTCATCAGATAGTATGTTGATTTGCTCTAGTTGTTCTCGCAACTGTTCTATACCAACACCTTCGTTCATATCTTCGAGAGATTGTATTTGAGCTAATTTAGTATTGATCTCGTCACCAACAGAAGCCAAAGAGCCACGAACTTGTGACATTTCTTCTTGCTTGTTCCTAAGTTCCTGTAGAACCTCTGAAATATCAATCCATTCTTCTCCAGCTGCTGAAATTTGATCTTCGACAATGGAGATTTCTTGCCTTAACTCATCACACCGTTCGCTGAGAGTATTGCATCTGTCTTGTTGACCATCTATCTCTTCTAGTATCTCTTGTAGAGCTTCTTTGTTGTGTACAAGCTTCTTGTTCCAATCAATGGCCTCTAGGTGCTTAATGATACCTTTCAGTTCAGCAGAATCCTTCTTAGCTAATTTATGTTTAGCCTCAAACATCTGTAGATCCAAAAACTTAGCCAGAATTTCTTTTCGTCTGGTGGAACCTTCATTAATAAAGCCAAATGAGTCCATCTGTGATGACATAGAGGTAATCATGAAGTCATCAAAGGTACCAAATGTTTTACGAATGTTGGCATCAGTCTCATTACGAGTGGTACCATTCTTACTCTCTGCCATTGTACCCAAAGAGTATTTGGTAAAGTCAAGATCAGTTTTAGCTTCTTTTGTTACAGAGCCTTTGCTTTTCTTTTCATATGACTCAAGGGTTCTCGTAATCTTATAAGAGTCATTACCGACTCCAATTTCGAGCTGAATTCTTGCTTTATCCTTGTTTTGGTTGATAAGATGGACGTTTTTACGCTCTGCCTTAGAGGTAGTATTAAACATTCCGAACAAAGCTGCATCGATAATACTAGACTTTCCAGAGTAGTTTTTCCCAAATATTCCAACCAATCCATTAAGATTAGCAAAATTAATTTCATTATCCTCTCCGTAATTAAAAAGATTGCTCCACTTCATCTTTCTAGGCTTCCAGATAATGTTTCGAGAAATCTCTTCAGATTCTTCGAGTTGTTTGTTGTAGTTGTTATTAAGCTCTACAACTCGATCCATAACATCATCGGTAGCCTCTTTGTCAGATAAGAACAGTCGGATATATTCTTCTTGAGTATTTGGGTCTCTCATATTAATAATTCTGTTCTCAGAACCATCAACAGTCAAGCCACCATCAGAATAGCCTGCCTTGTTTACGAAATTGACCGTGTAGGCGTTCCATTTAGTTCGGGCATAGTCACACGCCCTACGCAGTTTTGCGAGCGGCAGATTGTAATTTGAGACCAATCTGAGCCTTGCATTATTTGGAACATCAACATTGGGCAAAGTACCATCTTGATTGATATCGACTGTAAAGAATGGTCGAGGACTCATAAAGAATCTTTTCTCTACCGAATGATTATCTTTGTCTCGGATATCCCACAACAAGTAACCCTTGAGCAATGACTCTCCAAAGTTTTGTTGTACAGTAGAGCCACAATAAGCAACACGACAGTCATTATCCAAAAACTGCATACGGTGAATATCACCAAGCATTGCATAGTCAAACCCTGAGAAGATAGAAACATCATCCTCACCTGTCTCAAGCGACCAATCAGACCCAACCTTAGATCCCCTAATGGCCCCATGATAAAGAGCAATGTTTACCTTTGATGAATCAGTTGGCTTACTCCAATTATCTCGATCAAACACGGAAAGCACATTTAGACAAAGATCGTCATTAACATGAGTCTCCCCAGAGTTTAAAAGGAAATGTATATCAGGATGCTTCAGGGCATCAACTATTGGAGTGATTGCATCAAGTCTGTTTCCATTTTTTAGGTTACCATCGTGATTACCAGCAATAATGTACAGTGGTGCAATATCAGCCAGTTTACTCAGAAACTCAGCTGCAATAGCAAAATACTCTGGTGATAGTTGTGTTTTTGTGTGGGCCAAGTCTCCACAGTGAACAATAATATCTGGTAGGTCTCTTTCCAGTTGTTCATATATGTTTTGGAATACAAATTTGTATTCATCGTGATACTTTAAATTACGAATATGTGTATCAGATATGTGGCAGATTCGCATTGATTTTCTTTTAGTCATTTGTCCTCCATCTTTTATTATTGACCACTGACCAGACCATGTAATCCGTCAGGTTATATTTTTTCGCTAATGCTTTTTGGGTTATACCGCCACCTCTATACTCTTCTCTGATTTTGTGGACAATCTCCCAATTTAGTTTAGCATTACCATTATTCTCACCGGAGTTTGCTTTGCTTATTTTTTTCTTCACTTCATCACTTCTAGGTCCAGTAAAGTATTCTCCGCTCAAACCTTTATTCCAAGGCACTTGTCCTTTATGAGATTCAGAGAGGTTCTCCCTGTGTTCTTTGGACAATTTCTTTCCTCTATTCCAAGATTGCTTACCAAACATTCCATTGTTCTTACCGGAGTTAGCAATGGAAATCTTTCCTTTTGTTTCCTCGGAATGTCTACCTCCTTCACCACCAGTGCGAAGATTGTAGCCTTTTTCTCTATCTAAGCAGGAAAATTTATCAATCCAAATAACTTCTCTTTCAGATAATGTATCTTTGTCTGAACATTCTTCCAACACAACCCAATCCAGATTATCCCAACCATACTTTCTCATAGCATTGTATAATCTGGTTGTTTCATACGATGAGTGGTGCTTATGTTCTCTTTTTCTCTTATCTAAGGAGCATTCGGTTTTCCCAACATAGCGTTTTCCGTTTGGAAACAAGATACAGTAAATAAGCATAATTTTCTCCTTTTACCGTAAATAGTGTCTATCCGTAAAATGGGCCATCCCTAATGTGAGCTATTCTCATATGTCCTCCATTAATCTGCATATATTCTCACAGAACCACAATAAAGACTGTTGTCTGTATGAAAGTCTAAGCCATACTGTCTTATAACAGATATAACTATTTGTTTCATTTCGTCAGAATTTCCAGTTATTATCTTTAGTTCTTGTCCCCAATATGTATTTATGAATCCATGACATATTCTGGGGACTTCTTCGTATTTAACGCCATGTAAATCAAGCGTCTTCATTTTCTTGTTCTTCTGCAAATACGCTTAGACCACATTCCTCAAGAGCCAATACACATGCAGAAAAATCATCTTCGCCATTTCGGATCTCTGTATAATAGTAATCCTCAAATGCTCCGTCTAAATTTAATTGTTCTGTATAGCGGATACCCGCTTCATACCATGTCTCGTCTTCTTCTCTATAAAGACCAACTATTTCTTCTGACATTTTTTCCTCCTCATTTCATCAGAAATTGTATTGATATCAACGTAACACATAAAAACATAGATGTCAAGTTTTTTAATGTAAAAGGTGATTCTCCCAAATGCCACCAAGCCAATGGAATAAAAACTAAATAACCACAGGCAAATGCTATAAAACGAACAGACCATAATTGATCTAACTCTTCATACATCATTTTTGTACCATAGGCAAAAAATATACCAGTAAATGGTGCTATTAAAATGCTGCATAAAAGAATGTTGTCATTCATCCATTTTGATATAACTGGGCCATTTGATTGATACCACCCAACTAATTGACCAAAAACAAAAAACAAAGTTGCAACAAATAATTTACTCATAATGTTTCCTGAATTGAGCGACCCGTAGGGGATTCGAACCCCTGTTGCCGGGATGAAAACCCGGTGTCCTGACCTGACTAGACGAACGGGTCACCGTTCAGTACTATATAGATTAATTATTTGATTTCACTTTTTATGATTGTTTATGAAATCATTAATTACGTCTGCTGGTCTTGATCCAACCATTTCCCCAACATCATAACCGTTGGAAAACATGAGTAATTTTGGAACCGACCTTACATTGTATTCCATAAGAACACTTCTATCAAAATTGTCAATATCAACTTTATAAAAATAAACACCCGGATGTTCTGGTGTTACATTCTCCATAGTTCTGGTAAGTACCTTACAGGGTTGACACCAAGTTGCAGAGAACTGAATTACAACATTTCCTGAAGAGGTCAGTTCTTTAAATTGTTCTACATTATCTATAACTTTCATTTTTATTCTCCTTCTCCTTTAAAATTCTTAATCCATTCCGTAACCATGGATAAACTCTGGTTATCATTGTCTTCTTCTTCATCAAAATTAGAAATAGTTATCTCTTCGTAAGGATTGGGTATAAACTCTGATGCCCAGAATGTTTCAGCGTTATCCTCAAAGAAATAATGAATTGCTTCCAATTCTTCCTGTGTTGGTTCTCCATCAGGTAATAGTTCTGATAAATCCGCTTTCCATTGTTCTTCTCTTTCGCAAACATTATCAAATAGATCAAACCATCTTCGCACCGAAACGGCAAGGGCTTCTTTCCAGTCCGGACCAGTGTAAAGTACCTCCGAGTCAGTGAACGGTCTTTTATAACAATCATTACTAGAAGTGTGTGTTACAGTATACATTTTTCCTCCATTAGAATACTGATTTTATAGTAAAGCATGGGACCGGCGGGAATCGAACCCGCACAGCCTAGGCCACAAGATCCTTAGTCTTGCGCGTCTACCAATTCCGCCACGGTCCCATACTTATAATGTATCACGATAATTAATTCTGTCAAATACTTTTTAGCATTTTTTCTAAAAAATACATTTCTCCATCAATTTCCTCCGCACAGTCGAGCTTTTGCCTAAAGGTTTCGGGACTCATTGAGCCAATATCTTCATAGTCATCAATTGGTACTTTATGTATCTCTACATCGTATTGCAGCATTGACTTGATAATCCACTTGGCTTTCTTTTCAGCATCAGGGTCAAGCGCCAAGTATACTGGTGTATCGTGTGCTGCAATAGCCTGAAACAGTCGTGACTCTTTCCTCAAGGTAGAGCCGAGGATAGGTACAGCGTTGTCACCTGCGACAATCGCATCGAAAACACCCTCCACAAGAACTGTCGGTTCATCCCAATCAACGCTAAGTTCATTAAAGATTATGTCACGCCCACAAGGCGGATTAAGATACCGACGATTATGCCCCACGTAAGAGCGAGCGATAAAGTAGTTGACATCGCCGTCTGAGTTAAAGGACGGGATAATAATTCTTCCGCCGTATTTACCTTTCTCACAATATCCGATTTTCCATCTAAGGATCTCATTTCTTCCAATACCTCGACTACGTAAATAGTCCAGTGGTCGCTTAGACTCCAAAGGTAGGTGCTTGTTGCACAAAGAAACGAACTCACTTGGGAGATCGATCACTTGTCGTTCCTCAACTTCGTTTATTTCGTTGACAATTTTATCAAATTCTGACAAGTCCAAACGACCAATCAGTTCTAGATACTGTTGTCGTTGCTTGTAATTACCAAATTTGCGAACAAGACGATAAATGTTCTTGCCGCGCTGATCACATACCCAGCATTTGAAGGCATTCACAGAGAAATTGACGGACATCTTTTTCTTGTGATGATTACAGTAAGGGCAGTGAAAAAGAAACTCATCATTGGATCTTCTGTAAGACCCTAGAACTTCTGTAAGAATTTTAAGTTTGTTGTGTTGCATTTTTGCCTCTCATGAAAAACGTATCATGGTCCAGCAAACTTGTCAAGTATTTTTGGTTAAATTCCTGAGAGGGCAACAATAACAGAGTCAGCCATGTCGTCTGTACCGGGCTTTGGATTACCATGCCTTGTTAACTCAACAATGAAATCATTTGGGTATTCATTAGCAACCCATTCGATGATCATCTTCTTGGTATCGTCTCCGCGTTTAATTTTGAGGCCAACTTTCTTTCTTGCTGATGTAGCATTTACCAATTCAGCTTCTACCTCAAATACAATTGGTATGAGAATAGAAATCATTCCATTAAAACGCTGAAGTTTACTCATTGTCATAGCGGTTGTTTTACCACCAGAGAAAGCCATGAAAGGAGCCTCAATCAATACTTTATTAATATTATATTTATTATTTATATTATTTAATATATCATAAAACTCTAATGCTCTTGTCTCTAAGGAAACAGAAGAATTAAATTTCTTAAACTCACATACAATAAGTTTCTTATTTTGATCAATTATTGAGTAGCCGATCTTACTAGAGCTAACATCTAATCCTAATATCATATTAAATTATAACACATTTGAGTTTAAATGTCAAGTTTTAACTTAAATAAAAACTCTCTTTCTTCAGTTTTTCTGATTGGTGTTGCTAACTTAGCAAATCCAATAAGGTTTTTATTTTTATCATAAATTGCAATCTTAGAGATATAAGTCTCTTTATCAAAGTCTGGTACAACATCAGTGAAGCTAGAAGACACAACATTCTTTACTTGTCTTGGGGTCTCAACATACTCATAAGAACTGCTTGCTACAAGCCCAATATTGCTCCCAGAGTGCTTTAAATACGTTGGGTTATTGGAATGATTAAGTTGGTATTTTGGAGCCTTAGCGAGCATTGTCAGCGTTTGTATGTGATTTGTTCCTTGGAACTGCATATCGAATGATGCACTCAGGGTTGACGAAGCAACAGAAAGACCATCATTTGCACCACGACCAAAGTAAGTCCACCTTGGGTTATCAGCAGTTGAGTTATCAACAAGATTATCTATGGAAGTAGAATCAAGTGTAGCAGACGAAGTAAGCAGTAATATTCCTTCGTTATACAATACAGTTCCAACAACAGATCCAGTAGAAGAACCTGATACCTGCACTAGTTCACCGTTATATCTGTAATCAGTTGCTTGAGCAGCGAGAGTACCAGAAACATACCATTTAAGACTAACTGATCCTTTTTTGATTGATGAGCCATAGAAAATTGATGGTACAGAGATCATATTCACTGGACTTGTACCAGGAGAAGAATAATATGTATCATAATCATAACTTGGAGACAAATACGAATAATGATCGATAGTGTTTCTTAACGCTCTCAATCTTCTGAAGTCGTCTCCGGTTGTACCGGTTACATAATATCTTGTGATCGAAGATGAAAGGTTATAGCTAGAGCTGACTACATTACCATCGTAGTTAAACTGAGTGTTCCAATCTACTTGACTGATAGTCTTAAAGCTGTTCTTGTTAGAATCTTTCGTGACAAACGGATAGATCCTTTGATCTTCTGGTCTGTTTACGTTATACTCGTACAAAGAAATATAACCTCGCGGAACACCCAGTATATTGTCTGAGTAGGTTCCGGAGATTGGGGTTGTATTATTGACGTATATCGATCCACTATAAATGAAGAAACTTAAATCTGGATATGCCTCAATAGTGTTGGTGAACAGATCGTCGTCTGTAAATCGATAATACGTCATGTTTGTTGCTCATTGGATTAGTAATCAAGTCTAGCACGGAGGGTGTATTCATTATCAGAAGACTTCTTAAGAGGCTCAGATAATTTAGCCGTTGCTAACAATTCGTTATTGTCATTATAAAGACCAACAGTGGTAATATATGCAATTGGATTATCGGTTGACTTGGTTTTCACTCTTACCTTTGAGCCGCTCAAGTAAGTTGGGTTCGAAGAGTAGTTAAACTCATTGTGATTAACACGGCAGAAATAAACTGTTGAGTTAAGCTCTGTAGTGTTGTTAAACTGGAGATTGTACAATCTTGCACGGAAGGCATCTGCAACAGCATCAATGCTAGAGTCGCTAAGTACATCATCAATATAATCACCGGTAGCATTCATCTCAATTGTAGATGGATCAATCAAGTCTCCAAAAACAGAGCCAGTCAACACCGCCACACCAGCTTGATAATAAATCAAACCAGCATACCAGTAAGTATCACCATTAATAGAAGCTGTATGGGTACTGCTAAGGTTCATAGAGGCACCAGTAGAGGCAGTTGCATAAAGAATACCATACTCTCCAGCTGGTGAGTTAACTCGATATTCATTTGCTGCTCCAACATCCTCAATTAAAATTCTCTCAGCAAAAACACCACCAGATTGATCAAATGATGCTGATACACCGAGAGTCATACTGAATGTTTCTTTTTTGATTTCGTCCTTCACAAGAAGACGTGAGAATGGAAGAACAATAACTTCATTCATCTTATCGGTAGTGGTACCAATAAGGTCTCCGTCTTCATCAAAACGACGAACAGAGCCAGTGGCATCGTAACCAACAAGAACCTGAGACATTTGATTGTAGATGTTTCTTTTCTTAGCTAGTTGATTAGATACAGTAAGGCCTGAATCGCTGCTAACACCAACAGTAATATCAAAAATATGGTTTGCTGATGAGCTTAGGTAAGGATAATCATAAACAGACTCAAACATTCCGTGAGTATAAGTCTTAATGTTTTCATCTGAATATGTTCCAGATACGATAGTTCCTGTAAGCGGGATTGCTTCGTGAAGTAGTGTTCTGGTTGCTACAACATCATTTTCATTTAATGGTTTGAAAGTCATTTTATTCCTCTTATTCTGCTAATTTGATATATCTTACAGGAATGTCGATGGTAGAACCAGTCTTCATTCCGGTCATTCTTACATTTGTATCAATGAAGTAAACACTGGAAGATCCAGATGCCGTTCTGTTAGGCAGTGTGGTAGTGCTTCCAAGTTGCTCAAAGAGAAATGTACTGGTGTTCAGATCCAAAGATGACTTGATTCTGAACTCAACTCTGGTACCTCTTGGGCCACGAATAACTTCACTACCACCATTTGTATCATTGGTGTTTTGAGTTACAAACGTATCCCCAAGATCAACAGTGTAGTAAGCAATATTATCATCATCGATATAGTCAGGAGCAGCTTCTGTGCCCTGTGTATCAACGAGTTTCCCAAGTCTATTATCAATCTGGACAGTATAACTGGTCTCGATAAGATCAGCGTCCAAACGTCTCTTCGGAGAGATCTCAGTGGTATCAAGCCCTTGATCAACTTTAATGATTGTACCGTTGAGTGTTTCTCCAAGGATGAAACCTTGTCTTACTTCGCCATCAGAATTACGGCCAACACCAGTAAATGTTGTTGTAGAGCCATCATTATCTTCAGTTTGAGCATCAACAGCAACCAAGAACGTACCATCAGTACTTCTAATGTTACCTCTCTCTTGTTCGTTTAATCGAAGGACTGGCAAGAAAAGAAGCTCAAGATTATCATAAGTCAGGAGTCTAGTCTTCATAGATGATGCATTATTGGTAAATGCCTCAAGAACTGGTGTCTGGAGGATTTCCAAATCATAGTATGAGCTACCACTTGCATTAGTGGAATCATACAAAGAGTAGTCAATCTCTTCGTCTCCAAGGGCAAACTTTGTGATTTGGAATGAACCATCACCCTTTGCTAACAATTTTCTTCCATGGTCGGTGAGGACTACATCAAGAATGATGTCACCGCTATTATCTAAAAAGCCCATATAAATCTCCCAAAATCTTACATTAAATAGATTTTATTTAAAAATCTTCTTCCGTTTTGTTTTTTGTTAAGGTAAAGTCAATATTGTAGTCAATAATTTTACCAGTTACATTAGATTTGATTCTAAATTTCAGTTTCTTTCCCCATACAGATTGTTCTGCTACTCCAAGTTTAAGTCTATCTATTGTTCCTTTAAGGCTAGTTTTTCCTAATACTTCATTTTGGTTTTGATTAAAAATCGTTTGCTCTACAGCAGGAGTGATTTGGAAAAGTCTAGCAAATGATCTGGAGTCATTAGATAGAACTGGTTCGGGAATCTTATATCTCTCAACATTTAGTTTTGAGTCATCAGCATCGATGATCAATTCCACCTCATAAATAGTAGTTGGATTAGAGACTAGTCCTTTTGAGTTTAGTTTTCTAAAACAGTAATAATACTTTTTAAACGGCACTACATCATCAACAAACAGCGCATCTGTTGATGCAATCTGAATGTTGACTTCTCCAATTTTCGCTTCAGCGAAATCATCATATGACTCCGGTGCCGTGTCTGTGCGGAATATCTCATATCTTCCATCTTCTTGGAATGTCTGAAACATTATTTTATCTGTATCTTTATAGTACAGGGAGAGGTCAATTTCTAATTGATTATCAGTCTCTAAGATAGGAATAAATTTTTCTATCCTCTCACCTTTTGTTGGTGACAAATAAACCTGTATTTGTTTTTCCGAGTTTCTTTCAGTGAAGAACTTGACTTGCGGAAATACTGGTGGTGGTTGGATAACCTTAACAGTCTTTTGGAAGTAAGACAAGGGCACAAGAACCACATTTGGATAGTTCTTAACAGTTAGACTTGCATATTCCTCATCTGTGTTTTCGTTGTGAAACTTAAGGTTTTCGTATCGATATACATTCCCAACTATGACATAATGTCCATTACAAACATAAACATAGGTCTGACCGTACTTAATCTGTGTATCGTTAACTACTGATCTATCTTCTACGGCTGGCATTAGCAGCCTTTGTACCTTTGGATCAATTGCAAAATCTTTATATTTATCAAAAGTATATGCAACCTCTTCGTTATAACACAACTCTCTATTCATTAATGACTTAAAATTTCTAAAGTTTTGAGCCAATGTATTGTAGTACCCAATAAACAGAAGTTTTTTAAAATTATTTTTCATTCTAGAGTTAGCAGTAGATGTATCTTCTGAGATAAAGACATTATCGCGGATCTCGAACGAAACACCATTAGCCCAGTTCTTTAAAGAAAAAACAGGAACTTCTTTTGGCATAACAAGACCACTGCTTTGCACATCAAATGAAATTGATGGTGATGTTGTGTTCACATAATCATTTAACAAAAAGTAAAAAAGGTCTGTTTTATTTAAGAAATCTGTGAAACTAGTCTTGGTGTTTGATGAAATTGATAACTGATTATAGTATGGGAATTCTGTTGGCTGTCTTTTGTAGATTGAGTTTGGGTTAGGTTTCGTTGGAAAAATAACATTCTCAAATTTCCTCGCCTTAGATGGATTAAGCTCAATAGGGGCTGGTTTATTTTGTCTCTTAAACCCTAAGAAGTCTTGCTTTCTTCTATCCTGAAATATGATAGGCAAGTTTATCTCATCAAGTACACTCTGAAAATTGTCATAATCCTCTGAAATATAATCAAATCTGACATCGATATCATAAGTTGATATGCCCTGAGTTGCTGGCATTTGTTTGACTTCTTCATTATCGGTCGGTGTGATAAATTCACAAAAATGATCTGTAAAGTCAACGTCTTCGGATACAACTGAGCGTAAATTTCTTTTAAAATTTCCAGTGTTACCGTTTGGTTTAATTCTTAGTTCTACTTCTTCTCCATTAATCCCATCACGGAATGATGGTCGAGTATTGTTAATTTCTACATTAAAAGTAATATCCTCTGAGAACTCAAGCTTGCTGGTGCTAAAAGACTCATTAACTACTGGTGCAGAGCCAATAGCTTGTCTGAAAAGGTCTTTTCTAGTCTCTGAGATTTTTACTTTTGACATTAGTACACTCTTCCTCTATTTGGTGTAGTATTCTGCGCTACGGCATTTCTTTGGGTATCCCGATCAGGTCTTACAAGACTTGTATCTTTAAGTGGGTTTTTAGACTGGCTTTGAGTAACTATGTTTGAGGTTGCAAATTTAATGTTTCTCGATATCTCATTTCCTGTCTGAATATTAAATTGTGAGATCGCTGGTCCATTTTGTTGCTGTAGGTTGCTTAAGTCAGCACCTGATATAAAGAAATATCTGTTAAGAACAGGTAGTTTATAGTCATTTTTAACTTTGATCCCAAACTCATTAGAATTGTGATAAGACATTCTACAAAAATAACTTGTGTTCTCGTCAATATCAACCTTATCAATCATTGTATATATCGGAGATGTCAGTATATCTATTCCGTTTGTGTCCTTTTCATAACCAGAAAATACTTCTATCTTTTGGAAAGAACTGAAGATTATTTCACTTGCCACTTTTGTATTAACATCCCGCAATGCATCTGAATTGGAGTTTAGAATGTTATTCTTCACATTTGTTGATCTTGATCCTATTAGGGCTTTAAATTGCATCGGTGCTGCTCTAAGGTTTTCTAAACTAGAGCGAACTCCATTCATGAAGTTAGTAAATGAATTGTTTGGAACCGTAACATCAAATTGATTACTGGATGTATCTGTGGGTAGCAAAAAGAAGTTGTTAAGCTGTTGCTGTATCTGTAAGTCACCCTCTTCTTTAGCAACTTGTGTATAGTTCTCTTCGACATTTACGAATTCTGAATTCTCGCCAAGAAAAAGCTCAGACTCTACCAAAGAAAGAGTACTATCATCTCTATCCGGAGCATCTGGAGTTAGAGGGCCTGCGTTTTTAAAGAACTTAAATCTATTTCTTACATTAAGTTTTTTTCCTGGTTTTCTTGTGTTGGTCTGTCTTTTACGGAATGAATTGATCGGACTAACACTGGCAACGATAATGCTTTTAGCTTCCATGAATTTTGTTGTAACTTTATCATGGTCAATCTCGTCTAGCTTCTCCATCATAATCTCTTCATCATTAACAATAAGAGTTAAAGGGCTAAAAAACGACATCTTTGGAGTATTAAGATCGCCAAGTGCATTTTGAGTATCTGAGTCTAGATTTTCGAAGTCTTCGTTTGCCAAAACAAATTCACCTTTAAAAAATCTAGAAGTCTCTCTACGACTTCTCTCGGTCATCTGATCTAGGGTCACAACAGGGAAGCCCACATTATTTCTTATACCAAGATAATCATAAGAACGATAGAATTCTCGGAAGTTTACAATATCAGCAAATACTCTTGATATCTCTATGACACTAGGGACAAATGATTTCCTGTCAGTAATTGCGCCAGAGCTATTTTCTTTATCAGTGGTCTTGTATCTCTTGCTAAAGAGATCCATTAGTTTTTCATACTCGACAATAAACTTATCGTGAACAGAAAGGGTATAGTTATTAAAAGTGAAATTCTTAAGTTTGTTATCTACTAACCTAGATTTCTCAACATCATCGAATGATTGGAAGTATTGTTGATAATCATAATATCTTCGAACAATGCCCACAATGGAATCTGTAAGAAGATCAACATCTTTAATTTTGTTCGCTTCGAAATCATAATTTGAGTTTCTGCCGATGATTCCTCTCAAGTCTTTTAAGGAGTTTAGAGAATCTCTTAGATCACTCATTTTTGATTCCATGAAATCATAAGAGGTGTCCAATATTCTTATCTCTGCCTTGTATTGATATTCACCTTTTGACCTAAATGATTTTTCATCATCAATAAACTGAAAGGCACGCAATGTTCTGGTTGAGAACAAAAGCACTTCTTTAATTTTGTCGCTCTGCTCCAGCTTATATGGCTCTGTATCTCTGACAGAACCAATCATTGCTGAAGATATGATCTTTGATGCGCCAATTTTAGGAGACGAAGCATTGTTTCTATAAACAGCTGATTTAATCTGTTGTCTCTTAATTGTCATAAAGTTTATCTTTACCGTTGACAGATATTCATCGAATAACCTCTGGCTTAGATCAAATAGCACTCTACCATGCTTTGTCTTGGTTAATGCAAATTGTTGTATGTTCATGACGAACATGCCAGACAAATCTGTTTTATTATTTACTGAAAACATAAGATCGCTAAGGACAGGAGTTGTCTTTTTGTCAAGTTGTCCTCGGCCATCATAGCTTAGTTTTCTGTTATCTGTGATTTTATAATTCTGTACTGTAATTCTTCTCAAGACATTATGCTGTTGGTCTGTATGAAAAGACCCTTCCATGTAGCGTCCATCTTGCAAGTGTACAGGCCCTGCCCAGACGCTATTGTCAGGTTTTAAGAAAAGGGTTGTGTTTCTCTTAGTACTTCCGTCCACCAAAACATTCTCAGAAGTTACAGCGCCAAAATATCTGGAGTAGATGTTTTCTAAACGAATGCCAAGTTGAGAGTTTACCTCGCTTGTATCGAGATAACAAACAGCATAAAGGTCTAGATTTTGTACATCATTGCTTAATTCGTAAGTGAATGTCTTACGAAACATTGACACCTCTTCACCAGAGATTTTCTTAAACTCAGAGATTCCAAAAACATTGGTGCTAACAAAAGGGCTATTTAGTCTCGAAATTTCTCTTGGAAGAGGAACTATTGATCCATCCTTCATGAGATTTGATAATTCCATGCTACGTACACCGACTAAATTTACTTTAAGGAATTGTGACAATAAGAAATCATCAGACCAATTCATACCACCATTTTGTCTGCGGTCTTGCAACTCAAGTTCTACATTTAGCAGGAACCCTTCTGTTGTATTGTCCTCTAAAGTTATTTTAGAGATGTATACATTTGGCAGGTTCTCTAGTCCAACTATCTCACTCATTATTCACAGACCTCCACATCAGTTACCCTGGTTCCATAAATATCAAACTCTGTAGTTTCTATATCTTCACACTCAACCTGGATGTCAACGTGTATGTCTTCTGCCTTAAGTTTTGCTATTCCTTTGCAAATCTCTCTATCTGGTATATCCGAATCTGTTGCAAAGTTAACATAGTACTCGACGTATTCTGGTGTGATGTCCGCTTCAGATTCTTCAGGATCAACCAGTATACCATTTATAATTGACTTAAAGGCAGGTGTAAACTTGAGAGGAATCAAATTCTCTTCGGAAGTATCGTCAAACAGATATACTTCTACCTCAAACCCTTCTTTTGCCTCGAAGCCATCGACTTCTTTGAGGAATGTTATTATTTGCTCTTCTTCGACATCAACATATGTTCCGTCAGAATAAGTTGCTGATGCTGGAAATCTTGGAGATACTCTTCGACCTCTTACTAAAGGATCGTCTTTCTCGTTCCTAATTTGCATTTTATATTCGATAGTTGCATTAATTTGAGGGATTTGCTTCTCATAATAAGAACCAGTCAGTGTTGATTGTACAGAGTCAATCTCACCTTGGATAAAAACTGAACGAAAACCAGGAGCCGTCTCTTTAACGTTATCAGAGGACCCAAGAGGCTCAGTTAAGAAATTAACCTTCTCTCTTGTCTTTGGTCTGCTATTAAGCTCCCCTGTTGTCATATCGCTTTCGAAAATACTGACATCAGGAGACTCAAGACATACCTGTGGTCTGATTCTAGGTGTTTCTTCTAAAATTCTCGGAACTATCTCATTTTGCTCCTCTACACTACCGGCAGCTGCGATATCATAGAGGATGTCATCATCAAAAAATGAATAGTAAGCAGGCTTGAGCTTTCCCTGTGAAAGAAGATGTCTGCCGTAAGGGGTAAGTTCTATTTTAATTACATCTTCTTTCTTGTTAAAAAACGTCATCTGCCTCTTCCGCCACCGGGTGAACCACCACTATTTCCGCCTGAGTCGTTTTCAGTCTTTATGCCTCCAAGGGCATTTCTTGCCTTAACTCCTCTTGGGTTTCCTTCTCTTATAGCTCTTTCTTGATCTCTGAACTTTGACACGATTCTTGGCTTGTTCTGTTCGTCCGGCTGAACGTTCGAGAAACCTACCTCAGCATCTAGTTTAACTAGTTCTACAAGTGAAAAGAAATCGTATGGCCAGTTATAGGTAATGTCTCCAGTTTCACCAATTTGGCTATTAGAAGTATTTTGCAAAGAGTCTACAGAAGTATCAGCAGTTGTTCCCTTCTTTCCTACAACTTTGTCATAGTAATTTGTTTTAGCTCTCTTCTTTGCCTTAAAGATCATCCACTGGATATTGGTTGGGACATCATCTCCTTTAGCATTCTTATCAAGACCCTCTTCGTTAATGACAGCACCGCCCCCAAGAAGCTCCTGTGCCAGCAGAGGATGTCCAATAGCAACCTCAGCCTCATCGAAAGATTGCCCGATGGTTGGAGGCAGATTTTGCCACATATCAGCCAAGTCTTGTTTTGTCAAGTTATGCTTAAATTCGAATATGTACATGGCAAATGGGTCAATCTCTTTGTGAGTAACGAAATCCATCGATGGAGGGAAAACATACTTTTGCATATTCCTTACCATGTTAAGAACCGACTTTCCAACTTTTGGTTCACCACCAGCAACAAATACACCAGGCTCAACTTCTCTTCTGATTCCATCCAGAGATTCCTCAATGTCTCTCCGAGGGATTGAGAAAAACTTACGAGTACCACCTTGTTCGATGAAAGGAACGGCAACGACAGCTTCTGATATCTCTTTAACCTCTGCTACTTGGCCAAGTCTTACAGGCTCTTTTGAGAATCCGCAGAGATCCGCAAGAGACTTAACTTTTTCACTCTGAATTGTTTGGCCGACACCGAGTGCTCCTGCCATCCAAGAATTTGGAACATCGGTAACCTGTAGGAAAACACCCTTGTTCGCATCTTCTTCGAGAATACCATATTGGTGCCACATGCCACGAGGAGTGGACTCAGCAGCAAATTGTGGCTCAGTAAGACCATCAACTGAGAGATCTGTATAGGAATTAAAGTTCAGCATTGGAGTTTCGAATTTTGGCTGAATAATCCATCGAGCTTTTCTCTCACTTGTTACTTCGGTGGCAATATCAACAGCTTGATCAATTCCATCATCTTGCAAATTGATTGTTTTGATTTCGCCTTTCGCAAATAGATTGACCGATGAGTCTAATTGCATTGCATTAAAGTTCAGATAATATGGGTGCTGAATAGCAGGATCTGTTGGCGCTGTCTTTACAGATATATTGCTCCCTACTAAATTAGCCTGTGACCATTCGTTATCAGCTCTTGCACCAGTAACAATTAAGTGTCCAGTTTCGTCAATGATGAGTTCTTTCCATGGACTAGCAGAATATTTTTCATACGATCCAGTATATGATCCAAATCCGCCAATCAAATCACGAAGTGCATCTGGCTCATAAGCGTATCTTGTAAAGTACGGATATTCTTTTACTTCTCGCAAGATTTCATCCAATGAATATTTTCTGCTCTCAGATGGCTTAAAAATGACATCACACCAAGCTTCACCATGATAATATGGTGGAGTAAACGGGAAGTTATATCCATGAAGAGAATCAGAGCCAGAAATAGTTACTGTATTAATAGATCCAGACCCAGTTGTTCCAAATGTTGGAGCACCGAAAGCACTTGGTCTAGAATACATTGTGAAACTTTCTTTTACTCCATTTACCTCGTATAGATCTTGAGGAGGCTGATAGTCTGTGTTATTCATGCCAGGTATTCTTGCATTACCTTTGTTTCTGGAGTGATACATTTTCACTCGCATGACGTAATAATTTCCAGAAACAGCGTTTCCGAACTCTGGGTTTTCACTCTCAAGAGAAGTTATTGTTGTAAAATTTTGGTCCTTGATGAAAAACTCTGGAACTTCAGCCAAAAAGTTGTTCATCATTTTCTTATATAGATTGTCTCCTGTTCCGTCCCATACAGACGAAAGCTCAGGAAGCACATCTCCAAGCCCAAAAGCATGAGGTTCTTGGATCACCAATTCTTCGTTTGCAAGATATTTCTCTGGCTCTATAAGAGCGTCAAAATCAATTCTTTTATTAAAAGCAGAATTGTGGAGAGTAGAACTCATAAGATCCGACTTTTCCCACAAAGTGTTCACCAATTCAGTAGTACCAGAACCAGTAACATCGACATTCACTTTATCCCCATATCCCTTAAAAAACATCGGATAATCACAGGCAACACCTGCTTTAATGCTGTTAAACAAGACACCTGGTGCAAATAAAGGCTCAATGGCTGTCTGGAATGCAAAGGGTGCATCAGAAGAAATTTCGGGGTCCTGATATAGCTGTACAAAGTCAGAATAAGAGCTATAAAATTGCTGTGCGATTTCAGTTGTGCGATCTGCCGGATAAAATCCTTTATAAGGAAGAAATTTCTTTACAGCCTTACATCTCAAAGTTAAGCTAATTGGGTCTGCAAAATCTTTATGATCTTTCTTGATGAGATCAAAATGCTTGAGAAAATCACTGTTAGATAGTACTGTATAGAATGAATCGTTATTGGCAGTTGTATCATTCTCCTTAGTAGCACCAGATATCTCAAAGATAGATGTAAGCTCTTCTGTTACACCCTTGGATTGATAAGTCTCAACATGATTACTGATTCTAAACTCTGGGACAATAGAGTACCCTTTTCCTTTTAATCTTACATTCTCGCCATACTGTTCATATGAATCATAGAAAGGATTTTTCCCTGCCTGTGTTGGTGCATCCCAAGCTGCTAGACCCTCAAACAAAGACCCAGTTGCAATACCAGTTAAAGATCCGGTTTCTGTTATTTCCATACCGGCTAACGGTACCACCGATTGCACAGAATTAAGAGTATGTCTTTTTGAGTAATAAGCTGAGGCACTCAAGGAAAGTTGAGGTTGGAAACCGGGAATACTTCCCACTGTATAAACAGGGACTTGTGTCGATGCATTAAAGAAACCTCTAGCTAAGTGACTGTAAGAGTTCATCAAAACACCAGCGCCACCAAGAGAACTAGCGTTACTAACACCAGCTACTGTTTCTGTATCTTGACCAGTATTATATCCACCAAGATTAGCTGTTGATCCACTAACTCCGCCTATATAATACAGATAAGTATCCTGTTCTCCAAAAACAAAACCGACATAAGCAGGTGCGGCTCGTGTTGCCCAATCCTCAGCGACATCTAGCGGCCACATTGACTGTCTTGGAACAAATGTTCCGAAGCCATTGTTTGCATTTATTCCTGTTAGTTTTCGATCTGTTCGGTTATCTCTCCAGAACTTATTGACAAAAAAGGTTCTTGATCTTGTCTTATTAAGGAATGCGTATTCTGGTCTCGGCCAAACAGATTGTCTGTATCTCAATAACTTAAAGCTATCAAGAGGAGAACCATCATCATCTAATCCACCATCAAGATACAGAGCCTTAAGATCCTCATAGTTTGCATCTGTCATCAACTCAGTTTCGTAATTTCTGTTAATTTGATCATTAGCAAAGAAGGCAATCTCATTTCCAAAAGATGTCTTTAATAATACCTTTCTCTCGACACTTTTGTTTAGTGCCTGAGAATATGTCTCAACTCCAGCGAACAACTCAAGCGGCATATGGTTGCCCTGAATTACAGGCTCTTTAAAAACTATGATATCACCGTATCGGTCAAGTCTATCGTAAAACTTTCCATTGATCTGTGTTTGGAACTTTCTACCAGGCTCTTCTACAAATGTGAAGACGTTTTCTTTTCTCTGCCTTCTGGACAGAGGGTTATCAGAGGCTCTGATTTGTTTCCAAATTGGATAACCATAAGGGCCATTCCTCTTGACAATCATAGCATTAAAGTATGATGCAGTATTGGCCAAAGAATAAGGAAACAAGGAGTTTTTAATGTTTATTAGGTCATCTACGCCTGTGCTAAGGTTTGGGGCAACCGTGGTAAGAATATGATTCTGCTGTAACACAAAGACGTTATTTGCAGATCTTTCTTCTTCAGCATTGAAGCCATCAAATTGTTCATCGATCTTCCAGCCAGAAGCCTCATAGACAAAAGTGTTTAGTCCAATGAAATCCTGATAATACTTGGCCATTTAATCTTCTCCGAATAATAACGATGCTGAAGGAAAGATGATTGCTTCTGTGTAGCCTACGGAAGAACTTAGAATTCCATCTCGTGGTGCGTATCCATAAACCAATTGATCATCCCGCCAGTTTGAGCCACTAATTGCAGCATTTACCCAACTATACTGAAAATCAGAAGCGGGTAGTAGTGAAGTAAATAGGGCATTATTATGGAATTCTTTTGATTTTACTGTGTCTAGTTGTCTTCCTTGTTGTATCGTAACATCCTCTGGGTTGTTTTGTGCAGTGGCTGTAAGTGGCCCATTCAGCCCGTATGATGATTCGAAAGTTACAACTGATGCTAGATTTTCTCCGAACTCTAAATCTGCCAATTCTGGTTCTTCTCCGAGTTTAAAGAATATTGATAAAGCAGAGGATCCCCACACTTGATTAATGTATTCTCCACCAACATCATTATCGTATATTGACTGTACATTGACTGACGAGAGAAGGGTTGAGAAGACTGCAAAGTCTGATATTATGGAATGGCTGTTAAAGTTTCCATTTGCAAAACCGGCACCAATAAGAATATTGTTATCAATCAATGCAGAGTTAACAGTACCGTCAGTGGTTGTAGACGTTGCAGTCAATTCTGTTCCGTTAACATATGCCTTGATATCAGTCAAGGCTTTATCTACCGTGACTACCAAGTTAATAAGTTCATCATAATAATTCGCAAATGATGCAAATTCATTGGTTATTCGGCTAGTATTATCAGCTTCTTGATAAAATCTAACCGTCAAAACATTAGATGCATCAAGTGACAAGTAAAAATTATCTGTCCCGTCATCAGTTGCTATAATTCTCGCTCCAGTGCCTTGTGTCTTTATCCACATTGATATTGAGATACCAGTGGTTGCACCAACTGTGTCTACAGTTCCAGTCCTAACAACTCCATCACCAAGGCTATCAAACTTAAGAGCATTTCTGTAGCCAGATATTTCCTTTCTAACAAGAGTGTTTCTGTGTTGTTTATGGAACGATGGTTGTGTTACATAGGTTGCACTTGAGACAGATCCAAATGTTGGATCATAGCCAAATTTACCTGAGTGTAAAGACAATAGTGTTCTTAGTCCTCGACCTTGACCAAGTTGATCGACAACTCTCATTTCTTCTGGTGCAGCTGAACCAGATCCTCTAACTGCTAAGTTTCTGAAGTTTAGCGAGTTATATACAGATCTTTCTCCTGTTGCAATGTCAAGAAACCCTCTTGTTCCAACATCTCTAGAACCAGGTGCCGAGAATCTTGTTTTGATGATTGCTTCGGAGATATCAGCACTTGCTGTGCTTGGCACTTCCCAAGTAGTGCTTCTGTCAATACGAGTTAATACCTGTGTGGTCTGAGGAAGGTCTGCCAAATCAGGTGGTAGAGTAAACCCTTCAGCTTTTACAAATGCTCTTTTGTTATCTCCAAAAGATGAGATTACTTGATAAAGCTTGCTATAGTTTCCAAGAATATTATCTGCTGCTACATCTCTGATATTCTGAATGTTTACTGCTCTCTTGACCCTTCCGTCACGATAGTAAATTGCCCACTCACGAGAAGTATCGATGTAGTCACCAGTAATATGGTCAGAGCCATATGAAGGACTAACAAATCCCATAGCACCGTCTCGATCATCTTCTGTCGGGTGTTCACCAAACTTTAATCGCCATCTCTCTGGACGTGAATATTGGTCGTCAACGTTGTTTAGTGTTGCACCACCACCTTCGGTTTGCAAAGATGTGTCGAACTTGTTGATAGCAACGTGTCTTGATTGATGACCACCAACATGAGTTTGAGTGAATGGCCCTTGCATTGGTATTTCATTGGTAAAATCAGTGATGTCTGAGTGTAAGTTTACAATCTCTGCATCCTTCTTAAAGAGGCGGCTAACCTGCTGGTTATAACCATTTTCTACTGTTGCCTTTTTGAGATTAAAAGGAAAATACTTCTTACCTTCTAATCGATAAACAAAGCCATCAAGCTCAGACAATGGCTCCCCATTAGAATCATCTGAGTATTTACCCACCTGTGCTGTGAAATCATAATACTCTTTCGCTGTTGGTGGTTTTGGATCATCACACTTTTGTTGTTCATTGATACCAGTACCAGGACCTGTACCGACAACAAATACGTTTCTTGGAGTACCTGATGGGAATAGTCCACCTTGTGGGTTCACCGCTGTTGATATAAACTCTCGATCTTTCTTTGGAATATAGTTGACACCACCATGAATGGTGTTTTTAAGATCAATCCCAACACGATATGGTTTGCTCAATCTTCTGGTTGCATATGTCGAGCCTTGGTAGATTGTCTTATCGGGTTGTGCCAAGTTCACAGCAGATGCCGAAACATCAGTTGTCAAAACTTGCCTAATTGTTTCGCGATCTGTAATATCTGTTCTTTCTCTTCTTTCTTTCTGCCACAAGCAATGACTATTTTCTTCGGTAGTGTTACCGATAATAGTACCTTGATCAAATACATCCTCTACAAATTCAGCTGTTGCTAATGGAACTGGTGTTAATGGCGTAAGATTATTATCGTTTCTTACATCGAAAATTTCTGATGTTGTATCACCATCAGCATCACCCATTCTGTAACTGGCAATAAGATCAAGTCTTCTTGAGAATTCCTCTGCTACATTAAAGTAAACTCCATTATTATAAAGCTCCGAAAAATCAGCAGCATCGAGAGATCCGGTTATAACATTAAACTCATCCAAAAATACAGCAGATTCAGTGTTCTGTCTCAAATCAATTCTATCGACAATAGCCAACACATCATCAATTCCAGTACCTGAAGATACGGTGGTTGACTCTAAGGTACCGTTGATGTAAATATAAACATTGGCAGAAGCTAAACTAATCCCCTCAAAGTAAACACCAACCTGTGTCCAGTTAGTGAAATCAAAAGTATTGACTGTTATGTGCTTTTTAAAATCATCCGTGGTAGTAGATCTAGTCTGGATCTTTGTTCCTCCAGCAGTCTGCAATATCTCAATAGCAAATTGATTAGAATTTGAGCTTTGATCAAACCTAATAACCTTAAAGTTTGCTGCAAGAGTTGGTGTTGTCTCAAGTTTCATCCAGAAAGTTGTGCAGAATCTGTTAAAAGTTGGAGATGGAGAGGCCCTAAACCTAGAAGCATCAGTTCCTGTTTGACCAATTTTTAAACTGAATAAGTTTTGGTTCTCGAAGTTCCTATAATCTGGTGCATGTCCAAATTCCCAATTATAATTGAGTTCGTTAATTCCCCTGATTGACCCTTCTGTTGATGAATATCTGGTGAGGAGTCCTGGTCTGCTTTGATACTTGTTTCGCTCTAGGATATGAGACTCAACAACATCAATGACACCTTCACTATGTCTTACAGATGCTGGATACAATTGCTCGACCATTGTTGATATTGACGAGTCAATCCACTTATAGTAATTTGTGAATGTCTCGAAGTCAATGTCTTGCTCGACTCTCTCAAAGAAAATTGCCCTTGCATGGTCAAGAGACTTATAGTTTAATCTATATCTATCAACTGCATGACCAAATAGGTTTGCGAATTCTTGTATTGTAGAGAATGTCTTTAGCATCTCTTCAGAAACAATAGCATAGAGACTCTTCTCTAGGATAAAGAAGTTATCGCTTACATCCTCGTCCTTAATGAAGTTGATTTGTTCTTCGCCTTTAATTGTGACTGTATCGGAGGAGAAAGATATCTCAGGAAGTTCTTTCTTTAAAGAGAAAACATACTCATATTCTGCAAATGTTGTTTTGTTTGCTCCAAAACCAGCACCCTTTGCCCTATGTTCGCGTCGGATAATATTATCTATCCATCCATAGATTGTATCGGTAGAGCCGCTGCTGAAGTCTTCTACAATAAAGTTACCAGATCCATCAGAGCCAGTTACAGTATCGAATTCCCAATGAAGTATTGAGAGTTCACTGGACGGTATCTGCTTATTGTTAATGGTGAATATGTTATCAGATTGTTCAGACTTGGATAAACCATAATTCATCGGATCCTTGTTGTGTTCTCCGATAACAGCGTCATCAGCATATGCTAACCATGCTCTTACAGCTCCGATTTCCACATCTGTTTTTTCGATGACAGAGCCAGTGAAGTTAAGCAAATGCGATCCAGCGTAAACACGCTTTGGATTAGAAAGATACGCAGACCCTGATGTATATGAGATAGAGGCGGATAAAGAAACTTCGTTCTGTATTGATCCGTAGTTGTAATTTACAGCGTAAAACTCGACATCATAGCTAGGATTTGTATTTGTAGCGACATCAGCATAAGGATAAGTCTCTGGCTTGATTCTTAGTGCCAAGTTCCAGTGTTGATTATCGTATATACCTTTGATATAATCTGATTCTAGAAGAATTGATCCATCTTGGTTTTCGATAACAAAGCGAGCATCTGGTGAATTATATTCATTTCTTACAAGATAAACTTGCAAGTTTGCAAACTCATTTGTCTCCCAAGTATAATCTGATGGATCAGATGGAATGGCCTCATGAAAACCAAACACAGAAGACGATAAGAATGGAGTGTAGTAAAAGCCTGTCTCGCCTCGCGGAACCTTAAAGGGCACTAGTATGTCTGCCTCAAGAGTAAACGCGCTGTATTGCTCTTCTAGGCCCGTTAAAGAGCCACTAATAAAGGTGTTCGAATTGTTTGCTGATGAGGTTTGGTAAATTGTAGCAGAAGAGTACTGAGATTCATTAAAATTAATGTATTTTATTCTCGATGAAGTCTCTTTTGACTTATCTGATAGATAGTGCATACCTTCATCAGTATAGACATTAAGCTTAACAATCTCATCATCAACACCAAAGCAGCGAATAAAGTTTCGTATTGACCTCTCAGTACCTTTTGACTTAAGAATACCCTCAAGGTTATTATAGATATTGATGTAAATTCTGTTCTTTATCTCATCGATGTTCTCTTCGAAGATATTCGAGTTGATATCTTTGTTTACAAAAAGCTCAAGGATATCATTCTCAACAAGAATATCGGATGTTGCGAAACCTTTTTCTTCCAACAAGCGTCTTGCAAAAGGAGGTGCCTTGTACTCTTCTTCATAATACGTCTTATCCTTCAGAGAAGTTACTGCTTTGATTTGAGTGTTTAGTTGGTCAAAATAAGCACCTATGATTTGATAAAGCTTCTCAAGGTTTTTATCGCCAGATTGATCTTGCTCAACAACCCAGTTAGGTAAAGTATAATATAATTGATTTCCATACTCTGCATCGTAAAGAGAGCCTGAAACCTGCATTTCGGTTATAAGAGAAGAAACTGATGGGTGTGTAGAATATATAATTGGATCACCGATCTCTGTCCCATTGCTGGATAGATTGATTGCAGATCCAGTATTACGAGATGTGCTTTGATAGCCTGTCCAAGTTCCGTTGGCAATCCTTCCAGAATAATCCAAGACATTAGAGTCGGTAGCAGCAACTGTTGTTATACCTTCGTTAAACTTATAGTAAAGGCCAAGATCAACAGTGTTGTCGTCTGTATTTGCTCCTCCACCGATTTGTCGGTTCCAGCCAATGTTAATCTGACGAGATGTTCTTCTGGTCTTCCAAAATCTAAGTTCATCCAGATCAGCAATAAGTTTACCATCACCTGGTGATTGTGATTCTCCAGCGTGCGCTGTTTGTAGGGCACCAACATAACCATTCACAAGTCCGGTAAATGCAGCAACATTGGTACCCAGATTTTGCTCAAGGTTAAGTGCTCCATTCACATAGAATCTTACTTTTATGCTGCTCCCATCATTGATGAAAGAAACTGCATAATGGTTCCAATCAGCAATAAATGCTGTATCAATCGCACTTGTGCAAATTGCTGTTCTGAAAAATCCATCTGGGGTAGAACCTTGCTGTACAGTTGCAGTAAAGGCAGCACCAGCACCCAGAACCAATTCGATAGTTAAGCGTCCATAATTTAAGGATGTTGGCCCTTCACCGTTCCACAGATCCAAAATTACTTCTCTTACACCATTTGATGGAATAGTATCCTTTTTTAGCCAAAACTCAACTGTATTACCGACATCTAAATCAACGGGAAATACTTTTCCTCTTTTATTATCTGGGTCATATTTTGCGTTTTGCCCAAAAGCTGTGGATATTCTTGCGGTCTCTGAGAAATCATTTCCTGTTCTCAAGCCACCTGCAACAAAGATATATTCGCTTGATGTATAGCCATTACCATAACCAGGACCATCTTGACCAGTTGCCTGACCGGATTCACCAAGCGATGCATAACCTGTTGTCTTTGGATACTTATTGTCAAATAACCATCTGTCAAGATAAGAAGATGAAAGGTGAAACTCTGTCTTTTCTTTTAGTGATCCATCATAAGGATATTCGCCATAAATTCTCTCAATAGAGTTTTTGTAATATAGCTCTGCTGAACCGTATGTAACAAAGTTAGAAGCTGTTGCAAAGTCAATAGGTGGAATATAAGTCTGTCTTTCCTCGATTTCTTTATCGATGAATTCCGGAGACTCTACATCTTGACTTAAATCGTCATAACTTTTTACTTTTCGTCCAAATAAATCCTTAATACTCATTTTTAACAACTCTTATCTTGAAAGTATACGGCTGCTCTTCATAGCTATCCGAGTCTAAATTATAAATAGAATATCGTATTCCGTATGTGTAATTAGGCTCCAATATAGAAGTGTCAAGATAAAAATAGTTGCCCGATACATCATATGAAAGCCTAGTGTGTTGAGAAGAACCTGTTCCATACGGAACAACGGTTTCTCCATCAATCGATCTAAAGATTTCATATGAGGCACTCTCAAAAATTAAGCTCGAAGGGATTGTGTTTGCGACTGTAAAAATACTCGGCGACCAATCTTTTTGTCTCGCATAAAGCCTCAGTTTATGAGTTTGTTGGTACTGATAGTCTCTCTTGAGACCAGGCATGCTCAAAACATATCTAGCATCTTCAGTATATGCTTGGCTATTGTTCCGCTTAACCGAGATTGATCCTGTATAGTACTCTGTCGCACCTGAGAACCATACGTCTCTAAGGGTAGTTGCTGTTGTTTGTACACCGATTGAGCAGGAGTATATACCAGTAGATACATACCCTCCAGTAGCTGGAGTATCAACTGCAAGAGTCAAAGCACTTCCACCAAGAGTTTCATAGAGGTTAACATATATTTCACCAGTACCAACGCCTGGAATATTAGCCAACCTACCTCTGGAATAGTTATACAGATAGATTGTGTTTAAGTTGTCTTCTGCTGGTGCATTTGATGAGGAGGCATAAAAGTCTCCACGATCATCTCGTAAGGATGAATCCCAACGTGCCTCAAGAACAGGTCTCTTAAAGAAGAACTCAGAACTCCTTGCAAAAAACTTTTTGGTATAATATGACTTTGCTCTGTTCTCGAAAGATGTTGGTAACTTAACCATGAAGCCATAGTTTTCTTTTGTTCCATCAATCCATTCGTTGACCAATGATGTAACATTGATCTCCAAGTCTTCAGTGCCAACGTCAAAACTACCGCTAAATGTTGGAGATACATGAGTATCAGCACCCTCAGAAACCCAAGATGTAGACCCAGATCTTTTAATCCAGTTTGAGCCAACAACATCATATGTGAGATCTGTGTAGTTCTCCATATCTAGACCAACACCTTCTTGCCAAGAAGCAGAAACTGCCAGTACCTCAAGATCAAATTGTCTAGGAAGAGTTCCCAAATGCTCTGCATTAAACATCTTGAGATAGTATGACGCACCAGAAGGGACACGGCCTGCATCGATATCATCTGACAAAGTATCTATTGGAAACTGAACGATGATCCTGGAAAGCTCCGACGATAATCCATCAGAGCCGGAAACTTGAGCGTAAATAGAAAAAACCTCAAGGATATCTGCCTCGCCCATATTGGAACCAGTCCCTCTAGTGACCAGTGTCTCATCAAAGGCGTTTGTGATTGTATTGTCCGCTGTTGCAAAATATCTTTTAATCATTATGCAATCCTTCCTCTAATGTCTGCATTTGGATATTTAAGTTCCATAATTACATTTTTTGGTGCCTTTATGAAGGTTCCATCATCACTTCTCATTTCGTCAAAATTAAATCTTGTCGATGAATAGTTGGTCCCTGTTTTAGGAATAATATTGACACTTTTTACGTCTGCCACTCCTTCCACTTTACCAAGCACAGAGTATAGATTTGTAATAGAAACTTGTTCCCCAATATATAGTTGATTAGAGAATTGCTCTTTAATAGCCTCTACACATCTACCTACGATATCATATTGACTATACCTCTGATCGACTGTAATCTTAAAATCAACACCGAAATTTACAATCTTAGCATCAAAGATATCAATCGTATCATTGAGAGCCTTGTAATTAGAGATCCAATTCTTAACGTTTAGCTTTATGTTACTGTTTGCAGTTGTTAGTTTTCCATCTCTATCAACAGAAATCAGGTACATTGCCAATCGACGATTGGTCGATGAAGGATCATTTACGACGTTTACTCGCCTAACTTTTCCAAACTTAGCTGGCATGCTGTAAACCAGTGATTCATAATCCTGTTTTGTAACTGCTCTGCTCTGAGAGGCATAATAGGTTTTAGCGTTTTGCTTTATTTCTTCATTAGTCATATCGGAGTCTCCTCCGATAATTGGTTCTTCGTTAGATACTTCTAATGAATTTATAACCTCAGTTACTCTAGTGGCAGATAGCGATTGCAGATCATCGAAATCAACATCTCTAAACTTAATTGTCCTAATGGAATCAACAGCCGAGTTGATATTTGTCGAGTCATTTGTCTTGGTAATTATCGTAAGGATAGTGGCTTGTGGCGCAATACCCAGTTTTGATGTTCCAAGCAATTTTGACGGATCAAACGATAATGCAGTAATCTCTCTCTTGCCATGCATCTTGATCGCTAATTTGGATGGTTCTGCGAGACCTTCTGGTTCATCAGTTTCATCTCCAAAACCAAATTGTATATATGTTCCGGTATCATCTTGTTCTACAACAAATCGTCTAGAAGCCACAAATGGCTTGATGATTGATCTTACGCCGTCGGAAGCGGCATCTTTATTAGTTACTTCTTTAAACACAACTTCTTGTGCCAAGTTCTCTACTTCGAAATATTCATTTCCATCTGAATCTTTTACTGATATTACCTCTGAGGTATCAACGCCACCAACTTTAATTTTTCTGAACTTCTTAAATGTTGCATTTGTAAGATCAGAAGTAGAACGTTGGAATACTCCAGATACTACCTGTCCATAATTCTTTGCTGCAAAATAAGTCGTTGCGCCGGTGGTGGTATTAAACCTAGCTGCCACAATTTCTGTTGTATCGGCATCAAAGCGAACATCTTCAGTCAATGTATATGTGGCTCCATTTGCATTAGTAAAAGCAGTTCCGCGCTTTACAATTGGATAATAGCTACTATCCGGTGCAGTTCCGTCACCGTTTGCAGGGATAAGACAATACAAGGCCACCTGGCCATAAGCACTTGGTTTACCTGCAAATTTATATCCCAATGATCTTGCTAGTTTTCTTGTGTTACCTTTTTCGATTGAGGTATCCAAAAATGATTCATTTACCTGATAATCGAGATAGTAGGACAGGATATCACCAACATAAGCTACTGAGTCGAGAATCAAAGAGTTAACTGATAATTGACTAAAGTCTTTATATGTATCTGGGTAGTGTCTCTTTGCGTATTCTTCCAAGTCTCTCTTGATAGAATCAAAATCTCTACTGGTGTAATTTATGTTGATATTTTTACCTTTAGGCATCCATAGTCCCTCATAAGTCTAAATAGTTCTTCTTTTTGTTTATTAAATCGAGACTTCAATATCAAAAGTTTCTTGAGCAATAAGTCTATCGACGCTAAACACGAAACTAACGCGCATGCTATTAGAATCAGGCTGCAATGTTACTTCCATGTTTGTTATGATAACATACGGTAAGTAAGTTTGGAATTGATCTAGTATTCTTGTCTTTACTCTATTGACTAAATTTTCATCACCTAGCTCAAATAAAAAGTTTTCTAGGCCAACACCAAGGTTGGCATCAAACAGCCGTTCACCTTGTCTGGTGAGCAGCAACATTCTGATGTTTTGTTTGATTGCATCGACAACTTCTGAGTTAGAGAAGCTGGTATAGCCGTCTGCCTGACTGACTGCTAGTGGTAATTTTAGTGATAAAGGCATATTAACCGTCCTCAAAAAGCTTTTGGAATGCACTCTTACACGGCTTACCATCAGAATCAAACGGCTTTTCAGCTATAATTCTTCTTCTCATAAACCAATTTACATCCGAATCTAAATTTAAATACACTCTGGGTAGGATATTTTTAAGGAATCTTCTGTCATTATCTCTAGAATTGCTTCCTTCCTCTTCATCATCATAAGCATCATCGTCTGATTTGTATGCACTAGCAAACATTTTTCTCAGTCTTTTACGTGTGTCATTAAACACTTTATCTTGCCAGGCATCAGGGTTAAGAAGAACGTTTGTTCTATCTCTCTCATCATCTGCTTCTCCGATAGATGCGAAGAATCCAAAGAACGAGTATATTCCTAGAACAGATACAAAGCTCTTGCTTGGGAAGATATAATCAAATAACATTTTGTAATCTTCTTCTTCGGTCATTTTATCGACATAACATTTGATGTCCTGTCCCAAATCTTGATCTTGCAAGTCAATTTCTTCGATTTTGTAATCAGGAAGATCTCTCTCGTAAGAAATTACTGGTACAATATCCCTGAATGCTCCCTCAAACTCAAACACCGTATAAGGCTCGACAACTTCTTTGATAGGACTTGGCAGAAGATTCACAACCGAATCAGGGATTTTAACAGCAGCGGTTGCAGCT